>SAMEA104315429__coassemble_264_pt1 | contig 90302 bp, 85 predicted proteins | sample SAMEA104315429__metabat2_high_PE_047 | metagenome-assembled genome bin SAMEA104315429 (sample SAMEA104315429) | gut metagenome | biome: Monkey gut; feature: monkey-associated habitat; material: faeces | place: China | collected 2013 | reverse complement strand
AATACGCCATTGTTAACTCTTTGTTGTGAGTCAACTTTTTTCAGGGAAAGACAAAAACAGGCGTTTCCGGTACAGAAGGGATATTCGGTACCAGAAACCCCCTTCTCTGGTACGGAACAGGACTCGTTGAACCGGAAACGGGTTTCTCTGGCCCTCTTACGCAACTGAGACTACCGGGCAGTCAAGTTTTTCAGCCTGGCTCTCGCAGATTCCGCATAATTCTCATCCCCGGATTCGGCGACAATGCGATAATACTTGATTGCGTTCTGCTTATCGCCAAGTTTATCATAGATGCGGGCGATATTATCAGCGACCAACATATCATCAGGAGCATTTTCCCGCGAGGCAAGATACCATTTGAGGGCGCCCTTCAGATTATTGGAATAATAACAGATAGTCCCCTTATCTGCCAGGAAAACAGCATCCTTAGGGTACAAGCGGATGGCCGCATCAACGATACTCTCGGCTGATGTCATATCATCGGCATTGACAAAGTCGACAAAGTAATCCTGAATACACCCTCTGAGGTAAGATACACCATTTGTTTTAATAGGTTCGTCAAGGGTACCCAGCCACTTGTTCTTGTTGACAACGGACCGTTCCAACGCTGATTCAATCTCCCGTGCCGCCAGCGCATTTTCTTTCGCACGAAGATGGATAGTAACTTTTCCTAACCTTAAGTCCAATCTGTCAGGGTATTTTGCGATTCCTTCCGCCAAGGTCCCTTCCGCCAAGCCAATTCTGGCAGTATTATAATGAGACTCGGTGTACATGTATCTCGTCACTCCAAGCGAATCAAGGAAGACAAGAGTCCTTCTGCCATCAGTCGGTTCCTTGTCAGACATCACCGTGACTTTATTGATTGCGTTCATGAAGTAATAGTTCGCACGCACAGAGTATAGTTCGGCGTCATCCGGGTACAACTTCTCCCAGTCCTCAATCAGGGAGACAATAGCTGTTGAATCACTCTGGGAAATGCTCTTGTCAAACCTGTTGTACAGTTCAGCCCTGGTCTGGGCAAACGTCATACCTGAGAATAAGACTACAATGACAGATACAGCAAACCTTTTCATATTATTAAATTAAAGCGTTAAAAGATTGACAAAAACCGGGTCAACATCAAATATACAACCAATATCGAAAAACAGAGCCTCCCATCACCGAAACAACACAAAAAAAGGACAAATCTTGCGACTTGTCCTTTTTTAGTAGCGGGGGCTGGACTCGAACCAACGACCTCCGGGTTATGAGCCCGACGAGCTACCAACTGCTCTACCCCGCGATGTTTGGGAACACAAAGGTAGGCATTAGTTTTGAATTTACAAAATTTTTCTCCCTATTATTGCAAATACTTCGCTCAGCAGCGCGATTCCTGCCCGTTCCAAGATTATTCTCCGCCGCAGAGGAACTGAGCCATTGACTCGAAATCATCTTTGGAAAAAGAGCACTGCTGCCCAGATTCGAGGCTTTTGATATTAACCTGTCCGGCTTCCATTTCCGAAGATCCATTAATGGAGATGAAAGGGATATTCTTGCGCTGAGCATAATCAAACTGCTTTTTGAGCTTGCAGGTGTCGGGATACAGCTCCACCGGAATGCCCCTGTCGCGCAGTGCTGCCGTTATCGGCATGAGATACTCAAGCGTGCTCCTGTCCATATTGGCAAACAGCACCTTGGTGGAACTTGAGAGATCTTTCGGGAACTTCTCAAGACCTTTGAGCACATCATAGATGCGATCCGCTCCGAAACTGATACCGACCCCGGACATGTCAGGCAGGCCGAAAATCCCGGTAAGATTGTCATAACGCCCTCCCCCACAAATACTTCCTATCTGAAAATCAAGTGCTTTAACCTCAAAAATAGCTCCGGTATAGTAGTTCAACCCCCTGGCAAGGGAAAGATCCATCTCTACCGGAACGCTCACGCCGGCTGCACGTATGAACCCGAACAATTCCTCAAGCTCATCCAAACCCTTGAGTCCGATTTCCGAACCGCTCATCAGCGAGCGCATCGCTCCAAGCTTCTCCTCAGTGCTGCCGTTCAACAGCAGAACCGGTTCAAGTATTGACAGGGCCTTCTCGTCAAGCCCTTTGCCCCGAAGCTCGTCCTTAACGGCATCAAGACCTATCTTGTCAAGTTTGTCAATGGCCACCGTGATATCAACGACATGATCTGGATGTCCGCATACCTCAGCAAGCCCGGTAAGCACCTTGCGGTTGTTGATTTTCAGCAGAACCCGCACATCGAACTTTTCGAACACCTTGTCCACTATCTGCACCAGTTCCAGTTCACACAACTGGCTACGGCTGCCTATGGCATCCACATCGCACTGGTAGAACTCGCGATAACGCCCTTTCTGAGGACGGTCCGCACGCCACACAGGCTGAATCTGGAAACGCTTGAACGGGAACGAAAGCTCATTCTGATGCTGAACCACATATCTTGCAAACGGGACGGTAAGGTCATACCTCAATCCCTTTTCGCACACCTGAGGCGTAAGGGGCTTCTGCATATCTACGGAAGCGAATGCATCTCCGGAATTAAGAATCCTGAAGAGAAGTTTATCCCCCTCATCGCCATATTTACCCATAAGGGTGGAAAGATTCTCCATAGCCGGAGTATCTATCTGCGAATATCCGTATGTGCGGAATACGGAACGGACCGTATCGAATATATAATTCCTTTCGGCCATCTCCTGCGGACCGAAATCTCTTGTCCCTTTGGGAATTGAAGGTTTTTGTGCCATTTGCATTTGATTTAAGTCACAAAGTTACTACATTTGTCCAAATTATAGTTATATATAAGGATGAAAGATTTTCTTAAAACTACTCTTGCCGTCATCTGCGGCACTCTGTTAACCTCAGTATTATTCTTCTTCGTAGTCGCCGGTTTCTTCGGCTCATTGCTGGCTTTCAGCGAATCTACTCCCGTACTTCCCCAATCGGGCGTCCTGGTGGTAGACATGAGCAAGATTGTACTGTCGGAACAGACCAAGAAATCAGATCCGGTATCATCCCTTAGGGGCGGCAATATCAGCGCCATCGGTATATGGGATGCCATCAGTGCCATCAACACCGCAGCTACAGACCCGGGAGTCAAATACATATATTTGAAGACCGATCTCAATGCATCAGGAATCAGCGCACTCGAAGAGTTCAGAAAGGCGCTTTCCGACTTCAGAATCAATAGCGGAAAGCCTGTCATATCCTACATAGAGTCTCCATCTACCGGGAGTTATTACCTTGCATCGGTAGCCGACAAAGTCTATATGACATCCTATCTTGGTGCCACGACCCTCGTCAACGGCGTGTCTTCGCAAATGGTTTTCCTTGGAGACCTGCTCAACAGGCTTGGCATCAACGTCCAACTCATAAAACACGGCAAATACAAATCTGCCGGGGAGATGTACACGCGAAGCTCCTCAACTCCGGAAAACAGGGAGCAGAACCAGAGAATGGTGGATGCCCTGTGGGAGGTGATATCTTCCGATATTGCCGAGAGCCGCGGACTCGACATAGAGGACGTCAATTCCGCTGTCAACGACCTCAAGCTCAACCTTCCCGAAGATTTCCTTCGCTGCGGCTTCGTGGACGAACTCATGACCAGCGAGCAACTTGAGGACAAACTCGCAGCACTGGCCCTGGCCGACAATTTCAAAGACGTAAGCATGATTCCTTTCTCGGACTATGTCGCCGTCAAGACAGCTGTCAGCACAGCCAAGAAAGAAATAGCCGTCATCTATGTAGACGGAGAGATTGTGGACGGTAGCGCAAGCAGCGATGTGGCCGGAGACAGATTCGCCAGAGTAATCGCCAAGGCAAGGGCCGATTCCTCCATCAAGGCAGTTGTCCTCAGGGTCAACTCTCCGGGCGGCAGCGTACTTGCCAGCGAAAAGATAAAGCACGAGCTCGACCGTCTCAAGGAAGACAAGCCTCTGATTGCTTCATACGGAGCATACGCGGCTTCCGGCGGATACTGGATTTCCAACAACTGTGACAAGATTTATTCTGACGCCACCACATTGACCGGCTCCATCGGCGTATTCGGAGTTGTCCCGGATTTCTCCAAAGTTGCGAAAAACACACTCCACGTAGGTGTTGAGAGCGTAAGTTCCAACAAACACGCCGACATGTACGGACTGATGAGGCCTTTTGACAAGAGCGAATACGCCTACATGCAGACCTCCATCGAAAGCATATATGACAAATTCACCGCTACCGTATCGGAAGGACGCTCTCTTCCGGTGGAGACCGTGGATGCCATCGGGCAGGGACGCGTATGGACAGGATGCGATGCCCTGGACATTCATCTGGTGGACGAGATTGGTTCTCTGGAACAGGCCATCCTCTATGCCGCCGACTGCGCCGGAGACCCGGACATCAACTCATGGAGAATCGAAGGATATCCTCGCCCTCAGACTCAGATGGAGATGATTATGAGCATGCTTGGCGGAGACAGCGACACATCAGCGCAGGCACGCATCTTCAAGAGACTTTCTACTCTGAAATCGCCGCAGATACTTGCACGCATGGACACCGAAATAACCGTACAATAATGAAAAGATTACTGTTTTTAGCAGTGGCCGCGCTGATGAGTACAGCCTGCTGCCAGACTTCCAACTCGGAAGCAGAAGCCGTGGACAATGTGATAATGAGCCGCAGGAGCATCAGGAATTACAAACAGATTCCTGTATCCCGTGATACCATGCAGGTAATTCTGAAAGCCGGCATCAATGCTCCAAACGGGCAGAACAGACAGTCTTGGGAAATTAGAGTGGTGGACAATCCGGACACCATGTCTGAAATAAAAGCTGCGATGTCCGCAGCCAATCCTGACGTCCCTATGGCCGGCGACAGTTTCCGCAACGCACCGGTGATGGCATTCATCGCCGCAGATACAAGCTATGACTTCTCCCTTCTGGACTGTGGAATGCTGTCGGAGAATATGGTTCTTTCCGCATGGTCCATGGGTGTCGGTTCCATCTGCCTCGGCAGTCCGGTACGCTTTCTTGACGGTTCCGAGAGCATCCGTTCCAATCCGGAAATCCGCAAGGTCATGGATAAGCTCGGCTTCAGCGAAGGCTACCAGCTCGTCCTCTGTGTAGGATTCGGATACCCTCTTGAATCGCCTGACGCCAAGCCGCGCGATGAGAGCAAATTCAGGTTTGTGGATTAGTTCCCAGGGCTTCATAAAGGCTCTTTTTGCAAAAAGGGTCTTTTTAGAGAAATATTTTGCAGATTTGAAATAATTTTCTAAATTTGCAGTCCCAATTCGGGATGGAGAGGTGGTAGAGTGGTCGATTACGGCAGTCTTGAAAACTGTTGAGCTGCGAGGCTCCGGGGGTTCGAATCCCTCCCTCTCCGCAAACAATTTGAAGCTCAGCGCTTTGCGCTGGGCTTTTTTCGTGCAAGGCCGTCAGGAGCTTGCTCCTGTAAGGGCTTGTGCGGAAAAAGACCATAGGCCGTCAGGCCGTGAGCTTCAAATAGTTTGCAAGGGCCCCTCCGGCGAGGAGGAATGGATGTGGCGCACGAAGTGCGGCAAATCCCACGTCTATCTTCTGACTTCTTCCACAGCGAAGTTAATGACGAAAGCAGAGTCTCTGCTGGATATTGGGTACTATCGCCTTGGCTTTTTTTCCTGCATTTAAAATGGCTATCTGTATTTTACATTTTTGACGAAAATGACAAAAATGTAAAATAAGAGATTGGAGTTTCCATATTTCTATTCGTTTATTTTGTGTAAATACACATTATTAACGACCACAAAGTTAGCCTTATTCCTTTGTACACGCAAATTTCAAGGCAAGGTATATATTGCTTTGGATGAAGGTTCAGACTACTATCGTATCTATGGAGAGAAGGATGGGACAACTAAAGAATATCATCACGATATTGCTTTTGACGAACTTGGCGATGTACTTGACTTAATGATAGAGACTGGAGGTATTACCAAGGAAGAATACCAAGCAAAGGTAAAAGACTTTGTTTGTAGTCACAGGTTCTCCTTCAGGAATAAAACAGACTCGCTTAGGTCGATGATGATGGTAAAATGCCGCCATATTTCATTTCCTGCGACAGCTATATACTCATCGCTTGCCATCGCGCCTGCTTTGTCCGTGCTGTACCGGGCTTTACCTTGGGACAACAGGACACTGTCCGCAGTCACTTTATCGACAGCAAACTCATAACCGGCTGATTCTCCGCCCACGCCACCATGCTTGTAGTAGAATGGATTCTTTTCCTGAATCTTATCCAATCCATATTTAGCAGCGGCCTTGCTGGTGAATTCGAGGCACTTTCCTGAGCCGGTATCCAGAAGTGCCTTGCCGGAAATAACTTTACCCGGAATAACTGTGACATCAATGGGAACTAAAATCTTTCCAGGATGGTTCGAATCTGTCTCTATCGGTATGCGAGAAAAGCCCTCTGTCTGAGCCGAGGCGAGTTTATCTGACAGCGTTAATTTTTCATTCTTATAATCAATGACAATAATTTTTTCTTTCAAATTTTTAAGGCCGAAGATTCCATCGGCCGTGTCGCCAAGGATGGCACGCAAATCAATAACAGGAACCATCTGGGGAGAGTATTGACTTCCATTCATCGAGACATTGACGCCGGAGAAGATAAGCGTCGTTTTCTTGGCTTCATTTCCAGCTCCCCGCACCATAGCTTTGCCCATCCGTGCATACTTGATCCCGCTTTCAGAAAGCCATGTACTGTCCAGATATACATCGGAGGAACCAGTATCGAAAACCAGCCTTGCAGGCTTACCGTTCACTTCTGCATTCAGATAGATGTGATTGGAAATAAACTCAAAGGTATGCTCCTGGGCGTGGAGAAGGGCTCCAAGAAGCAGCATTAACGAAAACGGAAAAAAGTGTTTCATGTCCGAGGATGCGAGTAAATCACGGTTTATATCTTGACAAATGTACTGAAAGTCTTCTACATAGACAAACGAGTAGGAAGAAAACAACTTCGTTTTCCTCATACTCGATTATTTGCGTTTTGCCTGACTACTTGAGCTCGGCGATAGACTGTTTGCGGAAACACCCTTTAAGGCTCATACCACAGCCATTGATTAGGCTCCTATCGCTGTGCCGATTAATTCGGAATTGTCAATCATCTTTAGGATTTATGTCAAACGGGAGTAGTGGAGTATCAGAGCCACTGACGGATTCTACATTGAACTTGTCAAAGTCGGAAACGAAAGTACGATCCTGTATGACCTTGAACTTGTCATATTCGCCGTAAGCCTTTTCTCTGGCTTCTTCCTGTGATACCGTCCCGGCAGACTCCGTGGTTTTGTAGTCATTCATTGTCAGGAACTGTTCCAGACGTTGTTTCCAGTCTTCCATTGTCGTGATGACATGCCTACGCGCACGGGATTCCGCGAAATCAAGAAAAGATGTCGTTATCGAGTTAAGCTCAGATAATTCTTTCTCAGACAGATAATTCTTAGCCACAATGGTAAGTTGTTCTTCTTTTGTAAGCTTAGTAAAATTCATAATGCAAGTCTTTGTTTAATCCATTGCGGGGCAATGCTGTAATCGTATTTGACTTCATCAGGACTACCATATTTTTCAATGGCTTGTTTTATGATTGCAACCTGTTCATCTGTCACGTTATCTTTCCCTAATTCTTTCATGGCAGCGACTATAAGTGAGAACAAGTCTGTCTTGTAGGCAAAATTGCGAGGTACGCTACGCTTGAATATGATTTTACGGTTTCCGATAGTAAGTTCCCTTGCTGTGGCATCTGTCAGATAGACTGCATTCATCGTGACCTGTGTGGAAAGTCCCAATTTGTTCAAAGCAGTCAATCCGCTGGGAATAATGCGTGCCTTATCCTTTTCAGCAACAGCATAAGCGATTTCCTCTATAGAAGGTCGAAGTATTCCGAACTTATTTCGTGACGGATATAAATATATGCCTTGCGAGAGGCGTATAAGAACACCTTCCTTTTCTAATCTGGAAAGGGCACGAGTAACCAACCCGTCATTATTTAGATAGGCAAAATCCTGAACCTTATAGAGTTTGTTTAGTCCATTGCTTTCAATAGTATTGCGTATCTCTTTTGTTAGTATTACTCCCATGATCATTAATAATCTGAGTGCAAAGGTACAATATTCCCTCCACCTCAGCAATAAAATGTCCTAAAATCTTAAAGAAAATCGGACATTACGAAAATGCTTTGCGGTTTGAACAAGGGAGCCTTCCCGAACGACACTGCCTTGACCAAACTCGTCTATCTGGCATACCGCAACGCCCGCAAAAAATGGACGATGCCTATCCCGAACTGGGGTATTATCTCATAGCAGCGGGCAATAAAGTTCGGAGATAGATACAGTTTGCTGTAGATTTGTTATATTTGCCCTGGATAATTGCAGCTTGAACAATGAAAGAGGAAACCAAATACTATCTCATACTCGTAGTTGTTTCATTTTTTGTAGGCGTTGGTATCCAAGGCCTTGTTTCGCTGTTATCGTGGACAGCGTATCCAATCAAGGCATATTTGTTTAGCGGCGTGTTTTGGGCAATTATCTGGCCATTTGTTCAAGTCGGGCTGGATAAGCTGGATAAGGCTAACAAAAAGAGACAAGAAAAGAAATAGATAACGCTCTTAGGGGCTTCTCGGCCCCTGCCGCTAAGGCAGACCCCCGAGAAGTTTTTCATGAGCAGTAAAATTTTAACATAAGCTAACAGCCTTGACACAGTTCAGCTGACGCCCTCCAAAAAATCGGGTGCGATTTTTTGGAGGGCGAAGCAATCAATTCATTTTTCCTGTTTTCCGCACTTTTTGACGTTCTCTTTGTAAATCCGCCCTACAACTGTGTGAGAGGCTGATTGAAACTTCAATTTGGGTGTCCCGCGGCAAATTGCTACCTTCGTAGTATGTTTGTCCGGAGGAAACATAACAAGAGCGGAACTACATCGATACAGGTCGTGGCCAAGGCCGACGGTAGGTATCGCGTGGAGAAGTCCTTTGGCTGCAGCCGTGACGAGGCCATACTGGCATCACTTGAGGAGAAGGCCAAACAGTGGGCCAACGAGCACGAGTTCGGAGAGGGACTGTTCGCACCAGAAGGAGCCGCCGAATACGACGCGATGATGGCCGGCATCGGCCAGGACCAGCTTCGACTGGTAGGGCCAGACCTCATCTACGGCCGTCTTTTCGACAAAATCGGGTTCAACACCGTACGTACATCCGATAACGATATCTTCAAGAGCCTGGTTGTAACACGTCTGTACCGACCCGGAAGTAAGCTCAAAACGCCACGCTACATGGCGTACTTCATGAATAAGTACTACAACGAGGACAAGATCTACCGCTATCTGGACGAGCTCTGCTGGAGGCCGGAAGCCAAGGGGAAATCCAAGGCGTACGATGTCAAGCACGACGTGGAGCGGGTTACATACGAACAGACCAAACGCGTCTTGGGTGGTACAGTGGCCGTGGTCTTCTACGACACCACCACGATGTACTTCGAGTCCCATGAGGACGATGTCCGCATCCCCGGCTGGTCCAAGGATGGCAAGAACGCCAATCCGCAAGTAGTGCTTGGCCTTCTGGTTGGTCCCGGAGGCAATCCTATTGGATACGAGATTCACCCTGGCAACACCTACGAAGGCCATACGATGATCCCCATCATCGAGAAGTTGCAGAAACGCTTCGGCTTCCCGAAGCCCATCGTAGTGGCAGATGCCGGCCTTCTGAGCAAGGAGAACATCCGTGACATGGAAGACGGTGGATACGAATACATCCTCGGGGCAAGGATACGCTCCCAGAGTGAAGAGTTCAAGAAACAGATAGCTTCACTAAACTTGTCCAATGGACAGAGTGCAAGCATTGAGCATACGAAAACTAGACGAATGGTTGTGACAATGAGCGACGCCCGGGCAAGTAAGAATGCCGCTGACCGCGAAAGGGGCCTCAAACGACTTGAAAAGCGCTTCAGAAGCGACAAACTTACGAAGGACAAGCTGAACAACCGCGGATACAACCGCTTCCTCACTATGAGCGGCGATGCCACCATCGAGATTGACTACGACAAGGTCGCCAAGGATGAACGGCTGGACGGGTACAAAGGTTATACAACCAACAGCACATTGTCTGATGACAGGGTAGTCGAGGAGTACAGATACCTGTTCATGATAGAGCGAGCCTTCCGCTTCTGCAAGACAGACCTGGACATCCGTCCGATGTATCACTGGCTCTTCAACAGAATCGAGGCGCATGTCTGCATCTGCTTCGTGGCTTACACGATAATGCTGGAACTTGAACGTATCCTAAAGGCTGCCGAGTCCAAGATATCGCTGGAAAGAGCTCGCTTCCTAGCGGAGAAGATATACCAAATCGACTATGTCAACCCGTATGACGGCAAACATAAATCAGTACTCCTGCACACCCGTGAAGAGCCTGAAGTCACCGAACTACTTGACATCATCTCAGCAAACTGCTGAAATGGGTGTCCCATTGCGGAAAACAGGACATGGCAATAATGTGGAAGTTATATACCTTAAAGTTGCGAAATTTTGAGGTCTTTTGCGAATATAATTAATTGATAATCAATAATTTACTATAGGGTTTTAATTTTTGTCATGTAATAAACAAAAAATTAAATGGTAAACTTCTACAAGGTGATATTGTTCAACAGATTCCTAAGTTATAAAAGTCAGCCACGAATGCTATGTTTATTGCCCCTTTCTTGACATTCGCCTTATTCCTTCGGGGATGTGGAACTGCAAGTCCAGTTCTGCTTCGAGGCGGGTCAAAAGTTCACGGCGTCTGCGTGCCTGTTCGGCTGCAGATGTTCGGTCTTTCCTCCGTAGTTCTCTGTATTCTTCCCATTTCGACAGGTTTCCCGACAGTTCGGCGGCCACCCGTTCCACCGTCGCAACAAACTGCTTGGATCTCAGTTCACATTCCCAGACTGTAATCACGTTCCACGAGAGCGCTTCAAGGTTTTGCGCATCAGCGGCATCCCTCTCGATGTTTCGTTTGATTTTGTCCTTCCAAAAGTCCGCATTGGTCTTTGGAATGGTGTAATATCGGCATCCTCCATGCCCATGCCAGAAACATCCGTTGATGAAAATGCAGGTGCGGTACTTGGGCAACACGATGTCTGGTGTCCCTGGAAGTGAGCGGACGTTCTTGCGGAAGCGGAATCCTCGTTTGAACAGTTCCCTGCGCAAGACGACCTCTGGCATCGTATCCTTCGACCGGATGTGCGACATACATTTGTGCCGCTGAGATTCAGTCATTCTGTCTGCCATCAGTATTGTGACACTTATCAACTATACCATTTTACATTGACTTAGAATCTCCTGTCGGTGCCATACCATATAGTACCGACAAAAAGTCAACCCTGCATTTCGAGATTCTTTGCGATACCTCCTCGTCGAATTTCGGACGATGCTTTAAATTGATGCCTTCATCAAAAATCACATTTGTTATGCCGTCTGTCAAGTTGTCGGTTATTCTCAATAGCTCTTTGTAAAGTCGAGAATCGACTACATTAAATAAGGTAATAAAGTCAAGTCTGAATTCCCTGGACTTCTCTAAAATGGTAGAATTGATTTCTTGCTTGTCTTTAGTGTCGCATACTGCCAGCAGACGTTTACACTCTGTAGAGACCTCGTCATAAAAGTCATATACTTTCCTCATGTTATGATCCAATATGAGGATGCGAACTAACTCAAATCTTTGGTGCTGTGATTCTCGTTGTGATGAATCTTTCCTGTTTTTTATGAAAATGATCATCGTTAATACGATATTCATCACCGCAATTAATGTTGTCGCAATCGCAGTGATGGCTTCAATCCGCAATGAGGCGTTATTTCCGCACAAGGGGAGCATAAATAGTAGAGATAAGCCATTTTTCATGTTATAAGTCAGTCTATCGCAGTTGTGTCATTAAGTATTCTATCTACAGCCTCCAAAAGCTCATTTTGGAAGTTATATTCCCCCAATGACTGTATTTTGAATTTCTTGACAAATCCCTCCTTTTTTAGTTTTTGAACCACGTTAAAGAATAATTCTTCAAAAAAAGACGGATTGATAGAATAAATGTCAGCGGGAATACGAATTACAATATCATCATAGTTCTTTTCCAATTCATCTATCTTGGATTTTTTTCTAACATCTACACCGCGGTCCCTTCCTGTAAAAACTTTAGACTTGATGTGTTTAACTTTATCTTCAGATCTAAACTTATCTAAATCAATTATTGCTTGTGACATATTATTATTTAGTTAATTAACTTTACATCATCATCATTCAACAAAATGTTTGCCGAAATAATAGTACCGGGAAAATACAGTTCACTCGTCTTAACGAAATTTGGATCGGGACGATCCTCTATTGAGCCAGAAGCATTAAAAGTCATCATATCATAATGTCGTCCTCCGTCATCTCGTTCAGTTATTCCGTATGTCCCATCAAAAACGATTTGCGTGTTCCCGGAAATAATAGTCATTTTAGATATGCTGTCAACGTCTGGATTACCTTTTATATTGAAGAAACTCTTTATGAACTGAATGGTGCCATTCCCGCGTCTTTTCCCTGCAACAGATGTTACGCCTTGTTGTAATGCGTAAAGGGTCCATAGGGTATCTTCCTCAAATTTGCGCTTTCTAAAGAACTGCCGTTTAGTATAGTTCTCTGACAGTTCTCTCATTCTCTCTATCGTGTTTTGCGGGCACTCGTCATTGTTCTTGAATTTTTCGTAAATCGTACCTCCAAAATTCAATATGACTAATTTAAATAGGCCAAAATGCTTGTTGTTTTCTTTTGTTTCCTGAAAGTACCCCATCGAAAATCTATGATGTAATGTGGAGTGCTCTTCTGCATTTATAAGCATTTCACCAATAACAACGCTTAAATCATTCAATTTCTCTGGGGTTAGCTTTCGATTCATTTTTTCGAGACAGGCTATGACATAATCAATCATTTCCGTTGTATCCAATTCTTTTTGTGCAGCCAAATTTGTCCTGTCGTTTGCTGTCAACATATTGCGTGAACACATGGCGTATCTAATGACATCTGGGAAATCTCTGCTTCTTATGCCGAGATTTGCGGGAGAGCCAACCGAAAACATGAGTTTTTTCAGATTATCGTCATTAATGTTACACCCACCAAAACTATATGGGAATCTAAAGTTTTTTACAAAGTGATTGAAGCGGGAGCATTTTATGTAAAAACGACGATATTCCATGAGAACCACATCAAGTAAAGCTTGGGCTCCAAGATCTACTTTCTTACATTCAGAATAATCTAAATTGATACTTGTATTATCCTCAATTAAAAGCGATTTAATGATAGACTTCAATGCATTTACAGTATCTTTAGAATTGTCGGAAAGAGAGAAAATCTGTGGGATACGAATCGTGCCATTATCGGAATGTACTGTAGAATCAAGCTTGAGTCTTTTTATATAAAAGGGGCTTTTTTCATTACTTATTATATATAGCAGATTATGAGGCATATAGGCATTTATCCAATCTTGTTTAGAGGATAGTTTTCTAAAGCGTGAAGATGGAGGCTTTCTGCATGATTTATTTGACGGCCTATAGGAAACGGCTCGAACAGCCGAAGCACATTCGACCTTCTTTCTTTTTTTGAACTTGGCTTTTCTGGGGCGTTTCTTCCGATAAGATTTAGTCGCCTCATATTCCTTTTTCATCGTCTATTCCTCATTATTTGAGCCGTATCTGCAAATTAAGCTTGAATGATAGCGAGCCGTCATCCTCCTTTATAATCTGTGCATATTCGTGCCTTGTGGTGCTTGCCCGCTCAAGATATGCATTGTTGTACAGGAAATCTTCAAAAAGATTCCTGTCATAGAAATGATAGCAAAGAATGTCACCGTCCTCTTTAACTACAAGATAACCTCCGTTCGCATCATACTTGCCGTTCCATGCCTTTCCTGGCATCATTCCGAGAGCGGACGAGGTCAGCAGGTTCTTTACCTTGAATTCATAGTATGGATTGTTCTGCGTCATATCGAATCGCAACGGGTTCTTCTTCGATAGCGTGCGGACAAGATCTTTAATCATGTTTGTGTCCTGCTCAAGCTGTTCCAACAGCAAATAACCTATGATTTCTCCGAGACCGCTGTCCAACATTGCCAGATTGTTCCTGAAAACGGGGTTGTCAACCTTGTCGAAAACAAAACTTCCGCCCCTATGTTTGATTTCCTCAACGCGTTTAATTACTTTCCCTTGCTTTGGATTCAATGCGTTGATAGCCGCGATGTCAGCATCGCTCAATGTGCATCCCTCTATCTTGTAGTTGAAATTTGTTGTCTTCCCGGCATTGAGCAACGTCGAATCTCCGCCAAGCTGGGATTTTATGCTGAAGCCCATCTCGGTATTCAACTTTGTCCTTCTGTCATGAAGCACAATTCTTATGTCCGTTTTGTCCGCAGATTTCGCTTTCAGCATGTGACAATGAATCTTTGTCATAAAGTCCTCTGTGTAGGGAATGGTGAAAGCTCCCTTCTTGTCAGAGTCTTTCCCTGCGACACTTTTCAGCGAATACAATAGGCTCATTGCCTGATGCTCAAAATCTTTTGCGGGCAACCGAAGTAATTCTGTGCCATCATCTTTTTGGATGATGATGTTGCTCTCTTCAGGCAGATATTTCAGTTTGCCTTCGGCTTCTTCCCTCAAAATCATTATGATCGGGTAAACGAGATTTTTGATTTCATTCAGATTCTCATCGCCCGCATGAACTTCTCCATCACCGAGAAGTTTCAACAGAACATATATCTCGCTCCACTCTCCCTTATTTCCGGTAATTGCCATAGTTATTTCGTTTTAATCAGTTTAATCTTTTTCAACAGCTGAGCTGCCGTGGCTTGAATGGCAGGAACAGCTACAGAGTTGCCGAATTGCTTGTATGCGGAAGCGTCTGCCACTCCGATGATGAAATCGTCGGGGAATCCCTGAAGCCTTGCCCACTCCCTCGGGGTCATCTTCCTTATTCCATCGTGATTGACTTCACCTTTTATCCTTGTCATGGGTGTAAAGTCCTTCAGCCGATTATCTATTACGAGGTTGCGCTCGCGCCCCATGCCGCCGACTACTATTGCATTTGAAACGCCGTCGTCGGGTATTATTTCGTAACCGAAACCGTTGCCTTTTGCTGCGTGACGTTCCTTATGTGCTACGAGAGTCTTTATATACTGCGTTGAAAGGTAATACTTCGAAGGAACGACATCCTTTTCTTTGATGTCCGCGAACGTCTTGGATGTGTCCGTAGGCTTAGGATACGAGAAGTCTTTTACATTCATATCTTTCCTGAAACCGACGATGTAAACGCGCTCTCTATGTTGAGGTACGCCGAAATTCATCGCGTTGACAATCTGCGGGTCAGGGACATAATAATTCAAATCGTCCCGCAGGACTTTCAATATGGTTTTTATAGTATTCCCTTTGTCGTGAATCAGCAGACCCTTGACATTCTCCAAAAAGAACGCTTTGGGCTGTTTCCTTTTTATAATTTCAGCGACATCAAAGAAAAGCGTACCCCTTGTTTCCTCAAAGCCCCTTCTTTTGCCGGCCAAAGAGAAAGCTTGGCAAGGGAAACCCGCACAGAGGACATCAAAGCCATCGGGAATATAGGACTTCGTTTCTTCAAGTGTTATGTCCCCGAATGGTATCTCTCCATAATTCAACATATATGTCTTCTGAGCCTGACTGTCCCATTCGGAAGAAAACACGCATCGTCCTCCAAGATTCTGCATTGCCATTCTGAATCCTCCGATTCCTGCAAACAAATCGATAAATGTGAATTTCGGGTCACTTACGGGAGGAAACGGGACATTGAAAAAATCCAGGAATAAGGATTGGTCAAATGCTAAATCTCTCAGTATGGATTCATCCTCGTCGGGGTCTGCTCCGAATACGTCGCCAAGAATTTTTTCTGCTTTTCCTGCATACGACAAGTCTGTTCTCTTTCCGACATTATGGAAGTGATGTGTCAGTATTGCAAGTTCCATATTCAAAGACATCTGTTCCCCGTCTTCCATTATGCAATGAGATCCGGTTATCGGTACACTTTTCCCTTTCAGAAACTCATCGATATGCAGTGCTTTCTTGACGTTATATGTGTTCATGTCTTCTTTTAAAATGCGTGTGTCAAAATCAGTTATATGAACTGCCATTCCAATGGCGGCAGAACTTAAACTTACAAAGTTACAAAAACAATCCATACCTTTTAGAGTTTATTTTGATTTCGTTGTAATATCAGCCATTTTCCTGTACTTCCCATGTGCGATGTTCTCGAGAAGTCAGGCATCGCACCAGCGGCGGATAATTCTGTCTGCCGTGCGGGGATTGATGCCTATGTCCTGGGCTATGCCAGTGTAGGAAGTCCTGTCGAATTCTGCCGGGAGGGATTCCAGAAACCGGCGGTGCTGCAGAGTCTGCCGTGGCGTTGCAGATGATGCTCCGGGCTTTTCTGTCTATGCTTTGGGGAGCATACGGATGTGCAAAAAACAACCTTCTGGTGTACGGGGTAATCATATCACATTTTACATTTTTGGCATTTTCGTCAAAAACGTAAAATACAGATAGCCGTTTTGAATGCAGGATGCTTTTTATTTATAGCAATTATTCTTGGGAAATTCGCGCGCGTGACCCCTTTCGGGGCAGCTCCAGGAGAGCGCCCACATCGAAGAAGTCCAGAAAAACCAACTCACGAATCCCGGAGCACAACAACGGCTGGCGAAATGCCAGCCGTTGTTGTGCTATTTGTTCCGAAATTTAGTCCGGTTGAACCGTTTGGTAAATAAGTGAAATATCGTATACTTTTCTGGCAACGATTCCCTTTTGGGTAGTTGTGTTGAATGAAATGGTTTTTGCAACTGTGTTGTTTGGCACCATACCGATTGAATCATACAAAGAATCATCCTCTATATATTCCATAGCAGGAACAGCAAAGTAATATGTTTTTGTTGTTTGAGGTGGAACATTTAAGGTCGTGAAGTTTGCCCAGAATTGTCTGGAGCTGTGTGAATATGTTCCGAGACAACCGCTTGCAAAGGCTTCATCTATCTTTGCATTCTTGAACACCAAATTCAATTGTTTAACATCCTTATTGGTACTCGATGCCGCATACTTATTTTGGACAGTAACTCTCAGAATCGCGCACTTATGCTTGAATGCAAAAGAAAGCGCTCCGTCAGTCAGTTTTGAGGTGGCTGTCATCACATCATAAGCAGGCAAGTTTTCAAGAGTACCATTCTGCTGAGTAAAATCGATGTTGACAGCGCCATTGCTACTGAGCGTAGCTGCAGAGCCATAAAGACCTGTGAACCGGGTACTTGTGGTTACCCCTTCAGGCTCATTCACAGCGGAAAATGTGCTGCCAGCCTCGCTCTTGTTGAAAGTCAGGGTATTTGTGCCGTTGTAATATGCCGTGAAACCGTCGGATTCAGCCCAGTCGACCTTCATTCCGTTTCCGGCTCCATTATCTGTATATGCAGTCTTTGTCCGGGTGTCGATAGATGCGACAGCTGAAAGCGTATTGCTATTTGATGGTCCTTCAACCTTGTTGCAAGCCATCAAGCAGAGCGCGCCTGCCAAAATTGAAACAGTCTTTTTCATACTTACAACAGATTAAAGCCTTCCACCATATTCATAATCATCAGGATCGTTGCTCCCGGTCCGGTCGAAAGAACCGCACAGGCATCCCTCCGAGACCATCTCAATGACATAGACAGTCGGGGCCACATAGGATGCGTCAATCTTTGTAACATTTGTCTTTTTCATTTTCTCTCTTATTTCAATCCGGCAAAAATACCCCCCCCGATGACTTTTCCAAATTTTTCTGCAACAATTTGCCATAAGATTGAAACAGTATATAACGAAGCGGCCTATCTATAGCCAAGACGCTCTTTTTCAGCGGCTTCAAGCAGTACAGGAACTAACGATGCGGTCAAAATGCGGACAGATGTGAAAACAATACAGCCAAAAGCAATAACATACCCGAATAATTGCTATCTTTACACTTTTCTAAAACGGATATGTCATGGCGATTGTTTCTGCAATTTTCTCATTGATGCTGTTATTCTTGGTAATCGGCACCATCATCGTCATCATTTTTGACAATGGGGATTCCGCCAAGAAAATCGCTTGGATACTGGTAATCACCATCTTGCCTATCATCGGACTCCTGCTGTACTTTGCGGTAGGCTTCAACCTGAGGCAATCCTCGTTTTCCAAGAAAAAGCACAAGAAGTTCATAGACATTTTCAGCAGCAGAGCCGACCGTCAAGTGCACGACCTGCTGTTCGGACACGAGAAAGACTCCCTCATCAAAACAGAATACAAGCCTCTCACCCGTCTCTTGTCCTGCGACGGATCGACTTGCGTCACGGACGGCAATGGTCTGGAAATAATAACTTCCGGGCAGAGGAAATTCGAACTTCTCATGAAGGACCTTGAGAACGCCAAAGAATACATCCACATGGAGTATTTCTATTTTCGCCATGACGACGGAGCACAGCAGATTAAGGAAATGCTGATGAAAAAGGCCCGCGAAGGCGTAAAAGTCAGATTCATACATGAGAACATAGCCAATATTGACATTCTGCCGGGATACTACAACGAAATGAAAGAAGCCGGCGTGATGGTGGAGAAATTCACAAAACCGAGGTGGCCTCTAATCAATCTTGTCACGCAACTGAACTATCGCGACCACAGGAAAATAGTCGTAATCGACGGAAAGATAGGGTACACCGGAGGAATGAATATCAGTGATGATTATTTTGTAAAGTGGCGCGACACCCATATCCGTGTCACCGGAAACGCCGTTGCTGGACTGCAATACAGCTTCCTGGACACATGGATTACCGCCGGCGGTAAAATTGATGACGATTTCGCGAAGTATTTCCCGATGTGCGGCCCTCAGGAGCCCGTCACCACAATCAACCCTGCCGGGCAGAACGCCACCACAGAAAACGCTACCGACAACGAGAGTGACGCCGAGGGCGACGGCATAGCGGAAGTTCTGGCGAAGACCCCTATCCAAAGCCTGAATATGAACTTCAGGTTCAAAAGTCGGGATCTCCTCGTCCAGATTGTGCCTGACGAGCCGGAATCCCGATGGGGCCATTTCTACATGGGTGCAGTCTGGGCAGTTCAGCACGCCAGGAAATACATATACATACAGACCCCTTATTTCGTGCCTCCGGAGTCCATGATTCAAGCTCTCCAGTCTGCCGCATTGAGCGGAGTGGACGTAAGGGTCATGGTTCCGAAGAAATCGGATGTGTTTTTCATGGGACCGGCCAACAAATCCTATTTCAAAGAGTGTCTGGAAGCAGGCGTAAAGATTTATGAGCGGGCAGGACGATTCTCACACGCCAAAACATTCGTCAGTGATGACTATTTGTCCGAGATTGGCTCGGCAAATATGGATTTCAGAAGCTTCAATCTTGATTATGAGCTTGTTGCCTATATTTATGACACCACGGTCGCAAAAGTCAACAAGGCCATTTTCCTAAAAGACATGGAGGCATGCAATGAGGTTACCCTCGAAGATTGGGAGCGCCGCCCATGGTCTCAGAAAATCACCCAGAGAATCGTCCGCTTATTCGCAGCGCTATTATAAAGAACAACTAATGTTCAACATTAAATCATTCTAAAATGTTCAAATTCAAATCACTTGCAGTCATTGCCGCATGTGCGGCAGCGATGGTTCTCGTGTCATGCGAGAAAGAGAAAGAGTTCCCTATCACACCTGGGGAAACACAGTTGACAACAACAGCTGAAGGAGGAGAAATCTCTCTATCAGTCATTTGTGAGCAGAGCGACTGGCAGTGGTCCTTTGCAGAAGAGGACGCATCACAATGGTGCACAGGAAAGAAAGACAAGGACAAGCTGGTTTTGACGGTAGCGCCGAACTATACAGGCAAAGACAGAAGCCTCACCATAATACTTTCATCGTCAAATTCTTCAGCAGAAGTGGTTCTCACCCAGGGAAGTTCTGTCACATTCTACAAGGTAGTTGTTCCTGACTTCAGCAATATGGATGCCGCTGACAATGTCGGTAAAAGCCTTGTATATGAAGTTTCAGACAAGGACGGAAAGGTGATAGGAGTGCTGTGCAACGAATACATTCCTGCATTCTCCAATAGCAACAGAGCGACAGTATTCTATCCTGCCGCAGCCTCTACGGACGGACAGAGCCATATACAGGCAGAGGGAAAGGTTCTTGACAACTGGGGTTCAGTTACATGGGATGCAGCCAAAGGAAACTGCACTTATAGCGCCGGCAGCGCATCAAAACCGGCAGCGGAACTTTACCTGATGAACGGTAAAGAACCAAAAGAAGAACCATTCCAGAATGCTTCAATACAAGACGCCACACTCAAAGAGGTGACTATCACCGACAAGGCAGGCAAGGTTTATCCTGTCACGAAAGTCGGAACACAATACTGGATGCGGGGCAACCTGGCCGCCACCACATACTCGGACGGAAGCGCCATAGCCACCGGTCTCACCAAAGATGACTGGAAGGCTGCCACCTCCGGAGCATGCTGCATCACAGGATACGAAGATGCTGCAGACGCCTCAGACAAAGCCAAGGAATACCTTGCCAAATATGGAATTCTTTACAACTGGTACGCCGTCACTGACGCCAAAGGAATAGCTCCGGAAGGCTCACATGTACCGTCATACGATGAATGGAATCAGTACTATCAGTTTGTCGGAGGATCCAAGGCCCTTGGGAACAACGGTCCTAAGTATCTCAAACTTTCCGGCATGCAGGCTCTGTTCGCAGGAGCACGCGATCTGAACGGAAAATTTGTAGACAGAGGAGATTACGGTTATTGGTGGAGTAGCAGCAAATATACTGGCGAAGACGCTGCAGCCAATCCGGATCACGCAAGTCACGCATTGCTCGGATACTCTTTCGACGAGGAGACCTACGAGGAGTATTATTTCTTTACTCCTAATGGATATGCCCCATACCGTGAGGCCTATTCATTAAGACTCGTTGTGGATTATATCTCCTTCAGCAAATAAAATCCGTACCACTAAGTGAAAGGGCTGACCGGTAAACGGTCAGCCCTTTTGGTATCACATTCCCACAAACAGGTAAGCGTAATAAGCTATGAAACACAACAGCATGACTGCTCCCTCCCAGCGGTCAATTCTGCACTTGCTTCCGGTAAACGACCAGACAAGAAGCAACGCCGGCCCGAGAATCAGCGCGATCATATCCACAATCCCCATAGCAGCCAACGACATCGGAGTCACAACTGCCGAACATCCTACCACAAGCAGAATATTGAAAACGTTGGAACCAAGAATATTGCCAAGCGCCAGTTGGTCCTTATGTTTAGCCGCCGCCACCACACATGTAGCCAATTCAGGGAAAGAAGTTCCGCCGGCCAATACGGTTATGGCAATAAACTTATCGCTGACACCAAGATTATGAGCTATCACTTTGGCGGAATCGACAAACAAATCTCCTCCGAAAACAAGTCCCGCGAGTCCTGCCAGGACAAGGACGATCGCGACAAACAGATTCTTCGGTTTCCCATCTTCAGAAGACTCTTCCGCACCTTTGTCATTCTTGAAGCAGAAGTACATATATCCGGCAAACAGCAGAATAAACAACGCTCCTTCAATCCTCGAAATGGTATCACTGCTGCCTATACCGAAAAGCGTACTGCTCATTCCGCACAATACAAGAAGAAGACTGACACCGAGAGTGACGGGAATATCAAGTTTCCGGTTCTCCGATGTCATGGAGACCGGTGACAGGATTGCAGTCAGACCAAGAATGAATAACACATTGAAAACATTGGAGCCCACCACATTACCTATGGCAATATCGGGATTCCCCTGAATGGCTCCGGTCAAGCTCACGACAAGTTCCGGGCAGGAGGTTCCAAACCCTACGATTGTAAGACCGATTACAAACTCGCTGACTCCGATTCTCCTGGCAATTGACGATGCCCCATCGACGAGCCAGTTGGCACCAAATACTATCAGGCCCAGACCGACCAGCAATAAAATAACATTCATCATCATTCAATAATTATACTCTACCAACACTGCTCTATCGCATCAAATCCCGCAAATTTACTAAAAATCACACATTCTTAAAATCCCCCCTCCAATACTAAAAAAGCTCCGGGCAAAACCCGGAGCCATCTGAATTATATCTTCTCTATTAGAGAGCGAAAGGATTCTCGCCCGGATAGAGCTGACCTGCAGGAAGCGGAGTATTGATATCATCAACACCAAGAAGGTGGAGAGCCTCGAAGAGGATCTTGCCTACATTCTTGAATGCGTATGCTCCGTGGTGAGGGAATCTCTTACCTACGAGTACGTGACGATAGAATCTTGCAAATCCAGGGATTGCAGCGATTCCAATACCGCCGAATGAGCATGGATCGATATCAAGGAAGTGACCTTCAGCGATGTAGCTGACAAGCTTGGAGTCAGAATTTGACTGAAGACGGAACATGGTTGTAGCGCTTGGCTTGATCTGTCCCTCAAGGGTTCCCTTGGTGATATCCTCACCCATAAGACGAGCCTGGATGAGCTGATACTTAATCTTGCAAGACTTCATGCAAGAAGAGCAGGTATTACCGCAGTGGAATCCCATGTAAAGGTCTTTCTTGCTTGCACCTTCGAGATTTGCGCCGGCAGGAATCACATCGTCAGGAACTGAGTTGTTGATATCAAGGAGAGTAGCAGGCATCTCTGATGCGCACTCTGCCATGTACTCAGATACAGCACCGTAAAGATCCACCTCGCAAGCTACAGGAATTCCGCGACCGGTAAGTCTTGAATTCACATAGCAAGGCTCGAAGTTGAATACAGGCTGCCAAGCCGGCCAGCACTTGTTGGCGAATACGGCATATTCGCAAGCGCCCTTGTTGTTCTCATACCAATCCATGATAGCGAGCTCAAGTTGAGCAAGCTTAGGAAGGATCTCAGGATAAGTGTTGCGCTCTGCACCGAGTTCAGCCTGCATATCCTTTACGATAGCATCAATCTCAGCGGTACGTGAAGCCACCTTCTCGAACTGAACCTTCATATCAAGCTCAGAGTTCTCCTGAACCTCAACACCGAGGTCGTAGAGAGGCTGGATAGGAGCGTTGCAGGCAAGGAAGTCGAACGGACGCGGTCCGAAGCCGAATACCTTGAGGTTGCGCATTCCGATGACAACGCGTGCGATATGACGGAAGTCAGCAAGTTCCTTAACTGCCTCTACAGGGGTAACGTTAGGATACTCAGGAATATATACGCGAAGACGACGAAGACCTACGTTGTAGCTGAAGTTGAGCACACCGCAAAGGGCATCGCCACGGTCTGAGGCAAGTCCGTTCTTGCTCTCTTCCTTAGCTGCAAGAACCATTGCAGGGCCACCGAACTTCTGTACGAACATGGTGGTAGGGCCTTCAGGGCCAAAGTTGCCGAGGAACATGCAGACAGCATTGATGCCATTCTCACGAGCCCAGTCAAGAGCCTTGAGAGTGTCTTTCTCGTTCTCGATGGTCACAGGGCAGTCATAAACTTCAGGAAGTTTTGCCTTGTGCACTTCTTCCATCAAAGCCTTCATTCTGGCCTTGGTGAGGGATACTGGGAAACAGTCACGGCTTACGCCGACGATTCCAAGTTTAACTACTGGTTGATTAATCATACTAATTGTAATTAAATGTGTTTATAAAACGTTTACAAAATCTTTTACATTCCGGGCACTTATGACCTCATCTCCAAGAATCAGCAGACGATCCACGACATTGTCAAGTTCCCTTATGTTTCCGGGCCATGACTTCTGCTTCAAAAGTTCAATCGCTTCCGGAGAAAATCTCCTTGCAGACCCCGGCTCCGTATATTTCTTGAGGAAAAAGTCCACAAGAAGCGGTATGTCGTCCCGTCTTTCGTCCAGAGACGGAACCTTGATCGGGATGACGCTGAGACGATGGTACAGGTCTTCGCGGAAATTGCCTTTCTCTATCTCTTTCTCAAGATTCTTATTGGTGGCGGCTATCACGCGCACGTCCACTTCGATATCCTTGTCGGAGCCGACCCGTGAGAGTTTCTTCTCCTGAAGCACCCTAAGCACCTTCGCCTGTGCGGCAAGACTCATATCGCCTATCTCGTCCAGGAACAAAGTGCCTCCGTCGGCCTGTTCAAACTTGCCCTTATGCTGCTTTATGGCGGAGGTAAATGAGCCTTTCTCGTGGCCGAACAATTCACTTTCAATAAGTTCGGACGGGATGGCAGCACAATTGACCTCTATAAGAGGCATAGCGCTTCGCTTACTGAGCAGATGGAGGTTCCTGGCTACAAGTTCCTTTCCGGAACCGTTCGGTCCGGTTATTAGAACCCGTGCATCCGACGGGGCCACCTTGGCTATAATGTCCCTTATATGCTTCATCGGTTCGGACTCCCCTATCATATCCACGCCACAAACTTTTTTCTTAAGAGCCTTGTTCTGCTTTGTGAGATGAACCCTGTCCGTGGCATTCTTGATAGTGATAAGCACCCGGTTGAGATCAAGAGGTTTCTCCACGAAATCAAATGCCCCTTTCTTGATGCACTCCACCGCCGTACTGATGTCTCCATGTCCAGAAATCATCACCACAGCAGCATCGGTACCGTTACCCACAAGGGTATCCAATACTTCAAGTCCATCCATATTAGGCATTTTGATATCGCAGAATATCACATCGAATTTCTGCTTCCCGGCCTTCTCCACTGCCTGAACACCATCTTCCGCGGTATCCACATCATACCCCTCGTCGGTCAGAATCTCTTTCAGCGAATTCCTGATAGCCCTCTCGTCGTCAACTACAAGTACATTCATTTTCTATCCTATTTCTGCGCCATTGACAAGGCTTTCCTCCGGAGTGATGAATCTCATCTTGCCATCGTTCTGTCTTGCCATCAATATCATACCCTTACTCTCGATTCCTTTGATTACGCGCGGCTTGAGATTGGCGAGAATACAAATCTGCTTCCCGACCATATCTTCCGGAGAATAGTACTCGGCGATACCTGATACTATCACCCTCTTGTCCATGCCCGTATCAATGGTCAGTTTCAGGAGTTTATCTGTCTTAGGGACACGCTCCGCCTCAAGCACGGTCGCCGTGCGGATGTCCATTTTACCGAAATCATCGAAGCTGCATTCCTCTTTCTGAGCGGTTACCTTTTTGGCGTTCTCAACTTTCTCCAACGCCTCGCGCTCAGCCTTTATTTTGCTGAGTCGGGCCATCTGGGCATCTATCTGCTCATCCTCCACCTTGCTGAACAAAAGTTCGGCCTCTCCGAGGGAATGTCCGGCAGGGATAATCTGAGGCTTTCCGAGGATCTCCCAGTTCAAGCATACACATTTGTCTTTCTCAGGACATTTAGCCGCAGAATCAGAGAATTGCTCAGTATGGAGAGCTGCTCCCTCCCTGTCTTTCTTATGATCCATACCCGCACAAATACATACGTCCAACATACGGCGCAGACGCTCGGCAGCAAAAGGAGTGAACGGCTCGAATGCTATTGCAAGATCAGCACAAATCTGGATTGAGAGGTTCAAAATAGTACCGGCTCTTTCCAAATCGGTCTTCGCAACCTTCCATGGCTCCGTATCGGAGATGTATTTGTTGCCAAGGCGCGCAATGGACATGGCGTCCTTGAGAGCCTCTCTGAATCTGTAGTTTTCAAGGTTATTCTCCATCGATGTCCTTAACTGAGGAATCTGTGCCAGCACTTCCTTATCTACATCAAGAAGGGAGGCACATGCAGGCACCTTACCACCAAAATATTTATGTGTCAGCACCACAGCCCTGTTGACAAAGTTGCCGAATATGGCCACAAGTTCGCTGTTGTTGCGCTGCTGGAAATCCTTCCAACTGAAATCATTGTCCTTTGTCTCCGGAGCATTGGCCGTCAGTACATACCTGAGAACGTCTTCCTTGCCCGGAAAATCGTGCAGGTATTCATGAGCCCAAACCGCCCAATTGCGAGACGTGGATATCTTATCACCTTCGAGGTTGAGGAACTCATTGGCAGGAACATTCTCAGGCAGGATATACCCGTCACCGTAAGCCTTCAGCATAGAAGGGAACACGATACAATGGAACACGATATTATCCTTGCCGATAAAATGCACAAGTTTCGTGTCCTCTGACTTCCACCATGTCTCCCAATCGTTCGGAAGCAGTTCGATGGTATTGGAAATATACCCGATAGGTGCATCGAACCATACATACAGGACCTTGCCCTCGGCGCCTTCCACAGGTACCGGAACGCCCCAGTCCAAATCTCTGGTCACCGCCCTTGGCTGGAGACCCCCGTCAAGCCAACTCTTCACCTGACCATATACATTGCTCCGCCATTCCTTATGTCCTTCAAGAATCCATTCGCGAAGCCACTGCTCATAATCCTGCAAAGGCAGATACCAGTGGGTGGTTTTCTTCTTGATAGGCTCCGCACCGCTGAGCTTGCTCTTAGGATTGATGAGCTCGTCCGGACTGAGAGTACTTCCACACTTTTCGCACTGATCGCCATAAGCCCCCTCGGCCCCACATTTAGGGCACGTACCGACTATATATCTGTCCGCCAGGAAAGTCTTGGCCTCAGGGTCATAATACTGCTCGCTCTCCCGAGTGACGAACTTCCCTTCGTTATAAAGTTTCTTGAAGAAGTCCGAAGCATTCTTGGCATGCGTCTCGGAGGTTGTTCTTCCGTAGATATCGAAATTGATGCCAAGTCCGGAGAAGGAATCCTTGATTATCTTGTTGTACTTGTCCACAATATCCTGTGGGGAACATCCCTGCTGCCTCGCCTTGATAGTAATAGGCACGCCATGCTCATCTGACCCACAAACATAAAGAACATCCTCTCCCTTCATCCTCAAATATCTCACATAGATATCGGCCGGAACATACACTCCGGCAAGATGTCCGATATGCACCGGGCCATTGGCGTACGGCAACGCGCAGGTCACCAAAGTTCTTTTGAATTTCTTGTCCATTATTCTGTCTTTTCTCTTCCTATTCTCGTTTTGATTTTCTTCTGTGCTGCCTGCAGTTTCACAATTTCCTGCATAGCTGACATCTGTTCGTCAGAAGGCACGTCAGATACAAGCTTCCGCTTCAACGTATCTATTCTGTCACGAATGCGGCTCTCTGCATAACACAGGATAACTTTCGGCACCTGCGTCACTAGCCATGACGACTCGGTGGTAAGCGCCGCTTTCAAATCCTCTACCGAAAGCATATATTTCTCTATCGACAACTCCCCTACCGCTTCGGCCACGCGCCTGTCATCAGAGTCAAGAAGACGCTTTACTATGTCAGCTTGTCCCAATCCGGCGTCATAAAGCGCGCAATATGCATCATATACGGCGGCATATACTGTATTTGCCATTTTCGTGCCATCACAGTCAAGAGCGTCCCGTATAAAATCCGTCACCGTAGGCTTCGGTACGTCTTCCCCTCCATAGAAGTCCGAATCACTCTCAAACTCAAGCACATCCCGCCCGTTTCGCAACAGGAATGACAAAATGTCCTTCTCCACCGGAGCCAATATTTTGTTCTCCTCCAACATCACGGTAGCCTGTGTCGGCTCAGCCACCGGCTTTTCTCCCGTCGTCTCCGTCTTGGCGATTCTTCTCTGGTTCTGAATCCTGTCAAACAGAATGGAGTTCTCGACACCGAACTTCGATGCCGTATCCTCTACATAAGTGGAACGTTTCACCGGATCGGGAATATGCGAGATGGTATCGGCAATATCATTTATAAGCTGGGCTTTCTTCAACGGATCCCCGGCAGCCTGATGCAGCAGCAAATCACTCTTGAACGATATAAAGTCACGCTCATTGGAGGAAATATACTCCTGCACTTCTTCAAGCGTGTGCTTTCGCGAGAACGAGTCCGGGTCTTCAGACGGCGGCAGCTGAACGATTTTAACGTTCATCCCCTCTGCAAGTACCATCGGAATTCCACGCAAAGCCGCATGTATTCCCGCCGAATCACCATCATACATGATGGTCACATTCTCGGTAAACTTGTGTATCAGACGTATCTGCTCCACAGTAAGGGACGTACCACAGGAAGCCACCACATTGCGGATTCCCAGCTGGTGCATCATCACCATATCGATATTGCCTTCCACCAGGATACATTTGTCCAGCCTCGATATCTCTCCCTTGGCGAAATATATTCCAAGCAGGTTACGGCTTTTTATATAAATCTCTGTCTCCGGCGAATTGACATACTTGGCCGGATTTTCCGCGCTAAGGGTCCGGCCGCTGAAAGCGATCACACGTCCGCTGACCGAATGAATGGGAAACATCACCCTCTCCCGGAATTTATCTACAATACTTCCGTCATCCCTTTTCACGGCAAGCCCGGCCCCAAGCAGATATTCCATCTTGTAGCCGGCAGACACCGCCGCATCCACCAATGATGTCCTTCCGGACGGAGCCCACCCGAGCCCGAATTGCTTCACGGTCTCTCCTGTAAGCCCGCGACTGCGAAAATAACCCTCACCAAGCGTTTTCCCTTCGCTTGTCTGAAGCTGGGAGACAAAGAATTTCTCCGCAAACTCGGTCACCAGAAGCAAACTCTCCATTGCCTGACGCTTAGCCCGCTCCTCATCAGTCTGTTCCTCTTCCACCACTTCTATGTGGTACTTGCGGGCGAGGTATTTCAGGGCCTCCACATAAGAGCAATGCTCCTGCTCCATCACAAAACCTACCGCAGAACCGGACTTTCCGCACCCGAAGCACTTGTATATCCCTTTGGCCGGAGAAACGTAGAAAGAAGGCGTCTTTTCATTATGGAAGGGGCAGCAGGCAACGAAATTGGCTCCGCGGCGCCGAAGCGTCACATAATCTCCCACCACATCGGCAATCTGCGCCGTGTCCAAAATCTGATTTACTGTCTCCTGCGGTATCATCTGTTACGATGCTATTTCACATAGGAATTTCAGTCGGACCAGCCGGACCTCCTCCTCATAATAATCTGACCCAAGTGCCTGGATGGCCTGATTGACATCATCCGAAGTTGCTTCGTTCCGGAAGTAGTCATATATCTCATCCACTATGTCGGAATCCAGATTCTCTTCGATATAATAATCCAGATTCAGCTTCATGCCGCTGGCCACGATGGCCTCTATTTCTGTCAGAAGCTCGTCCATATCAAGACCTTTCGCCTCGGCGATATCCTCAAGCGACATTCTTCTGTCTATGCTCTGAATGATAAATATCTTATTGGCGGATTTGTTCGGAGCCGATTTAAGGACAAAGTCATCCGGCCGGATAATATCATTTTCCTCTACATATTTCTTTATGAGAGATATGAATTCCTCTCCGAATTTGTGGGCCTTGCCCTCTCCGACACCCTGACAGTTCTTCAACTCATCAAATGTCACGGGATACATGGTCGCCATATCCTCCAGAGAAGGGTCTCCGAAAATGACCCAAGGCTGAAGCTTAAGCCGTTTCGCAAGATTCTTGCGAAGGTCTTTCAGCATGGAAAGCAGCATCGGGTCCCCCGCGCCGCCACCATTTCTCTCTGCGGCAGAAGCAGCACTCAACTCCTCATCATCTTCATCATCAGTCCCGTTGGAAAAAGCTCTGTCCTCCACGAGCATCAGCGGCCATGGTTCCTTCAAGAACTGCCGGCCCTGCTCCGTAGCATATATGAGCCCGTACTTTTCTATTTCCTTGGCCAGAAGATGAGCTATCAAGCCCTGATGAATGACCGTGCACCAGAATTTGTCGGAATGAGCGGCACCCGCACCGAAAAACTTAAGCTTGTCATGCTTATACGACTTGATAATGGAGTTGGACACTCCTGCAAGCACATTTGCAAGATGATCTATCTTGAAATGCTCCGGAAGCGATTCCACCAGCTGAAGTACAAGTTTCATCTCTTCGCGCCCGTCGAACATCTCCTTAGGATGTACGCAATTGTCACAGCAATGACAATTATCGGCAGTGTAATCTTCTCCGAAATAGTTCAGAAGCAGCTTCCTGCGACACTGACTCGATTCAGCGTACGCAGTCACCTCCGAAAGGAGTTGCTTGTTGATTTCCTGCTCGCTGACAGGCTTCCCCTGCATGAATTTCTCCAGCTTCTGTACATCCTTATAGCTGTAATATGCTATACAATGTCCTTCAAGCCCGTCGCGTCCGGCCCTTCCGGTCTCCTGATAATAACTTTCTATACTCTTCGGTATATCGTAATGGATGACAAAACGCACGTCAGGCTTGTCAATTCCCATTCCGAATGCGATTGTGGCTACGATTACATCCACATCCTCGGACAGGAATTTGTCCTGATTCTCCGCCCTGGTCTTGGCATCCAGACCGGCATGATACGGCAAGGCGCTTATGCCATTGATACACAAAAGCTCCGCCAACTCTTCAACCTTCTTCCTGCTCAGACAGTAGATAATGCCGGATTTGCCGGGATTCTGCTTTATATACCGGATTATGTCTTTTTCGGCTTCAACTTTATCTCTTACTTCATAATAAAGATTCGACCGGTTGAATGAAGACTTGAACACTTTCGCATCCTGAATCCGCAGATTCTTCAAAATATCACTCTGAACTTTAGGCGTAGCGGTAGCAGTCAGGGCAATAATCGGAGCACGGCCTATCCGGTTCACCATATCACGGATATTCCGATATTCCGGACGGAAATCGTGTCCCCACTCGGATATACAATGCGCCTCGTCTATAGCGTAGAACGAAATCTTGACCTCCTGAAGGAAAGACACGTTCTCCTCTTTTGACAAGGACTCCGGAGCCACATACAGAAGCTTGGTCCTACCTGCCAGCAAATCGCTTCTAACTTCCTCTATCTGAAGTCTTGACAGCGAAGAGTTCAGGAAATGAGCCACACTTCCGGCACCGGCATCAAACCCACGCATCAAATCCACCTGATTCTTCATCAAGGCAATGAGCGGGGACACCACAATAGCCGTCCCTTCCATCAACAACGCCGGAAGCTGATAGCAAAGAGATTTTCCACCTCCGGTAGGCATAAGGACGAAAGCATCCCCACCACCCATAACATGAGTGATGACTTCCTCCTGATCACCTTTGAAGGTGTCGTAACCAAAGAACTCTTTGAGTTTATGTCTAATCAAGTCCGGCTCCATAAGTCAAATTAATCCAAAGTATGGATAGCAAGCCCGGAACGGAGCTTCGGCTCGAACCATGTGGTCTTAGGCGGCATGATTCTTCCGCTGTCCGCAATGGCAATAAGCTGCTTCATAGACACAGGATAAAGGGCGAACGCCACTTTCATCTCTCCGCTGTCAACTCTGTCTGACAATTCGGAAAGTCCGCGGATGCCGCCGACAAAATCAATCCTCTTGTCTGTGCGCAGGTCTTTTATGTTCAATATCTTGTCCAATACCAAATTGGAAAGAATGGTCACGTCAAGCACTTCCACCGGATCATCATCACGATACCTTCCTTCCTTAGCGGTAAACGAATACCAGTTGCCGCCAAGATAAAGCGCAAAATTGTGCAGCCCCGACGGATGATATATTTCTTTCCCCTTCTTCTCCACGACGAAATCCTCTTCAAGGGCCTTTAGGAATTCCTCCTCGGAAAGACCGTTGAGATCCTTTACCACTCTATTATAATCAATTATCTTAAGCTGGCTCTCCGGGAAACATACAGCCATGAAATAGTTGTACTCCTCATTTCCGGTATGATGCGGATTGGCAGCCTTTTTTTCAGCGCCCACACGCGCAGCGGCAGCCGTCCTGTGATGCCCGTCAGCCACATAGAAAGCGTCTATCTTATTCTCGAACGTATCGGTAATGAGCTTGATGTCATCGTCATTGTCAATCACCCAGAACTCATGACCGAAACCATTCTCGTCAGTAAAGCGATACTCGGAAGGCGAAGATATGGCGCGCTCAACTACAGCGGCCAGAACAGGGTCATCCTTATAAGAGAAAAACACAGGTTCAATATTGGCATTCTGGATACGCACGTGAATCATGCGGTCATCTTCCTTATCCTTGCGGGTAAGCTCGTGCTTCTTTATGCGGCTATTCATGTAATCATCAGTATGGGCACAGAGTACGAGTCCGTACTGAGTTCTGCCGTCCATGGTCTGGGAATATACATAATAACACGGCTTAGGATCCCTTACAAGCCACCCTCTCTCCCTCCACAGGCGGAAATTCTCTACCGCCTTGTCATATACCCTCTGATCGTGATCCGGAAGAATAGGGTCAAAATCAATTTCCGGCTTCGTGATATGGAGCAGCGATTTCTCACCTGCCATCTTCAGAGCCTCTTCTGAATTCAACACATCATACGGAGGAGCCGCCACTTCAGTGACTGACTCATGCGGCGGACGAAGCGCCGCAAAAGGCTTTACGCGTACCATAGCAGAATTACATATTAATTAGTATCCGAAGATAGTCAATAAATATGTAAAATCAAAACTTTCGGCTACTCTTTCTCGTCGTAGATTATTTCTTCATCCTCTTCGTTTTCGTCCTCATCGTCCTCCTCATCATCCTCTTCTTCATCATCAAGAGACTCTCCCGGAAGTCTGCGTTTCTCTGCAGGAAGGTCCTCAAAAGCCACATACCCGTTCTCGAACTCGGCCGGGACAGGACCTTTGCTCTCCAAAAGCTTAGGAAGGAGAACATCCTCTTTCTCATACTTGCCCTCGAGCGTAACAATCACGCTCTTCTTGGACTCTATATCATAGAAATACACAAAACTTTTGACACCGGCCTTTATGGTATCGGCAATCGTAACGGTATCCACGGTTCCGGCCCCAAGGTCAATCAACGCATAACGGGCCACCACCGCCCCATTCTCATCCAGTCCCTTGAACAATATCGGCTGATCCATCGGGAATTCCAGATCGGAGCGCAACTGCTTATGCAATGTATATAGAGAGTTCTTCGCATTGACAGCGTAAACTCGGAAAAAGCCCTTTATACCGGCAAGCGTAATTCTATAAGTATAAACCATACCACTATTTTGAAAAACCAACTTGCGAAGATACTAATTATTCACTAATTTTGGTTGTTGTGAGCACAAATGATACATACAAAAGCATCTCCATGCCCTCCAAAGGCCTTTTCAAGGACAATGGAAGCCGTTTCATTGCGCTTGCCTACCCGGTGGAAAGCGAAGAGGAGATAAAAGATATAGTCTCTTCCCTGAAGAAAGAATACCACGACGCACGGCATCACTGCTATGCCTACAGGCTCGGACTGGACGGAAGCAAATGGAGAGCCAACGATGATGGAGAACCCTCCGGATCAGCCGGCAGGCCCATACTCGGCCAGATTGATTCCGCAGGATTGAGCGACATACTGGTAGTGGTGGTCAGATATTTCGGAGGCATAAAACTCGGCATACCGGGCCTTATACGGGCCTATAAGACATCTACGGCAGACGCCTTGAGCAATGCCGAGACCTGCGATAAAATTGCCGGAGAATGGACCAATCTCAATTTCCCGTACAATGAGCTTCCGGCGATAATGAAGCTCGTCAAGGACCTCAACCTTCCCCAAAGAAACCAGTCATTTCAGGAACAATGTGCGCTGGAGGTATTTGTAAGACTCAACCAAAAGAATGATTTCTTGGAAAGATTAATAAAAATCAATACCTTTACGCACACTACAAAACAAAACCAATATGAGTAAATTGCATGTTTTCAATGCTGGGCCTTGCCTGCTTCCTCAGGTGGCCATCGACAATGCCATAGAAGCCCTCAAGGACTTTAAAGGTACAGGTGTATCTCTCATTTCCATCTCCCACAGAACCAAAGGCTGGGAAGAGACAATGGAAGAATGCAGATCCCTCTGGAAAGAGATTCTGAATATCCCGGACACCCATGAAGTGGTCTTCCTTGGAGGAGGTGCCAGTCTGGAATTCCTCTATGTCGCCATGAACTATCTCGAGCACAAGGCAGGATACCTTGACACCGGTGTATGGGCCAAGAAAGCCCTGAAAGAAGCCAAGGGTATCGGCGATGCAATCGCAATCGCCAGTTCGGCAGACAAGAACTACTCATACATCCCTAAGGGATACACCATTCCGACAGATTTGGATTATTTCCACATCACGACCAACAATACCATCTATGGTACGGAAATAAAGGAAGACATTGACTGTCCGGTACCTCTCATTGCCGACATGTCATCCGACATTCTTTCCAGAAGAGTGGACGTCAGCAAGTATGCCCTCATATATGGCGGCGCTCAGAAAAACGCAGGCCCTGCCGGCGTAACCTTCGCCATTATCCGTAAAGACTCCCTCGGAAAGGTCAGCAGGTATATTCCTACAATGCTTGACTATCGTACGCACATTGACAAGGGCTCCATGTTCAATACTCCGCCGGTATTCCCGATTTTCGTAATGAACGAAACCTTGAAGTGGCTCAAGAGCATCGGAGGAATTGATGCAATTCACGCCATTGACGTCAAGAAGGCAGAAACTCTGTATGCGGAAATTGACCGCAACAGCCTCTTCACCGGCACAGCCGCCAAGGAAGACAGATCAATCATGAACGTCTGCTTCGTAATGGCTCCGGGATACGAGAATCTTCAGGACGAATTCATGGAGTATGCCAAGGCCTGCGGTATGGTAGGCATCAAGGGCCACCGCTCTGTCGGAGGATTCCGTGCTTCTATATATAACGCTTGCACACAGGAAGATGTGGAAGCTCTCGTAAAATGCATGCAGGATTTTGAAAAATCACATAAATAATGAAAATTCTCCTCGCGACACAAAAGCCGTTTGCCGCAGCAGCTGTGGCCGGCATTAGAAATATTGTTGAAGAAGCCGGATACAAACTCGCCATACTCGAGAAGTACGAAAGCGCCGAAGAACTCAAGGCAGCAGCAGCCGATGCTGACGCCATGATCGTTCGCTCCGACAAAGTCACAAAAGAGGTAATCGAAGCAGCAAAATCCCTCAAAATCGTCGTTCGTGCAGGTGCGGGATTCGACAATCTCGATCTTGAAGCATGCTCCGCACATGGAGTCGTAGCGATGAACACTCCCGGACAGAACTCCAACGCCGTGGCAGAACTCGCCATCGCCATGATGATATTTATGTCCCGCAACCAGTTCACTCCTGCTACCGGCAGCGAGATCCAGGGAAAGACTCTCGGAATTCAGGCTTTCGGAAATGTCGGAAGGCTCGTGGGTGCCAAGGCAGCAGCTCTGGGCATGAATGTCAAAGCCATTGATCCTTTCCTGACCGCCGAGCAGATTAAAGCTGGTGGAGCAGAGCCGGCAGGCAGCCTGGAAGAACTCTACTCCGGATGCAACTTCGTAAGTATTCACATCCCGGCTACTCCGCAGACAATCGGATCAATCGGGTATGACCTTGTAACCAAGATGCCGAAAGGCGCAACTCTGGTGAACACGGCAAGAAAGGAAGTGATAGACGAAGCCGGTCTTCTCAAGGCTTTGGAAGAGAGGACAGACCTTAAATATATCACAGACGTGGCTCCTGACAATCTCGAAGAGATGAAAGAGAAATGCGGACTCAGAGTCTTCGCTACACCTAAGAAAATGGGTGCTCAGACGGCAGAGGCCAACATCAATGCCGGACTTGCCGCAGCAAGACAGATAGTAGCTTTCTTCAAGGAAGGGTGCACCAAATTCCAGCTTAACAAATAGGAATTCGCACTGTACTGAAAAGGGCCGCTCAAGAGCGGTCCTTTTTTATGTCTTTATGTTTTTCCTCTTCCTTGGAAAAGAATTTCCATTGGAAAAGCAGCAGATAGAATGCGCCTATCGTCACACAAGAATCAGCGAAATTGAATACTGGACTGAAGAATATCACCTCTTCTCCTTTCGTGATGAGAGGGAAGTAGAACATATCCACAACCTTTCCGAACATGAAAGGAGCATAGCCCCAAATCAAGCCATAGAAAAGACAGTCAATTATATTCCCTATAGCTCCTGCCGTAATAAGAGTCAACCCCACAAGCACCCCTGTAGGCGTATTGCCTTTCTTTATCAAGGAGTGTATCCACCATATCAGCACTCCACTCAAGCATATCCTGAACAGGGAGAGCAGAAACTTTCCGACATTTCCGCCGAACGCCATTCCGAACGCCATTCCTTTGTTCTCCACAAAGCATAGGCGGCACCAATCACCTATCAGGTAAATCTGCTGGCCAAGATCCATGTTCGTCTTGACCAGCACCTTTATCACCTGATCTACAAGAACCAGCACTGCACCAAGAATGATCAGTCCGGCTCCCTTGGAAACTTTCATATAATGCTAATTCTTTCCCTCTCGGGTAAGTTTCTCTTTGGCTTCCACTGTAAGGGTAGCGTGCGGAACAAGGCGCAGGCGCTCCTTAGGAATAAGCTGACCTGTCTCACGGCACACACCATAAGTCTTGTTCTCAATTCTTGCAAGTGCAGCCTCGAGGTTCTGGATAAACTTATACTGTCTCTGAGCCATCTGGCTCGCCTCTTCCTTGGAAAGTTGGTTGGCGCCATCATCCTCCACTGTCTTGAATGACGGAGACGTATCCTCTATATCATTCGTCCCATTGTGGAGAATCACCTCGCGGAGAGTATTGTATTCAGACTTGGCCTGAGCAAGCTTCTCTTCGATGATAGCCTTGAATTCGGCAAGTTCTGCATCCGAGTATCTGGTCTTTACTGATACTGGAGTCTTTGTTTTGTGATCTTCTGCCATAACCTCTATCTTTTAGAAACTTTTATGCAAATGGTGGAATCTCCCCATTCGATTGAAACAGCCCCTTCGGGCATTTCGCTCAACTTCTTGAGTTCCAAAGAGACGGAAAGAGTCTGAGCCGCCACATATTCCGAATACTCGGACAGCGCATCTCCAATCTCTTCGTAACTGAGGCCATCAGCATAAATAGTTGTGTTTATTCTGTCAGTAACTTCAAGTCCGCTTTCTTTTCGGATGGTCTGGATCGGGTGTATCAGTTCCCTGGCCACACCTTCGCGCTTGAGCTGCGGAGTCTGCACTATGTCAAGGGCTATCGTAAGAGTTCCTTCCGTAGCCACAAGCCATCCCGGCATATCCTCGGAATTGATCTCATAATCTCCCTTGCCAAGCAGCACTTCTCCTCCCGGAAGATTCCAGACATATGTATCGGCAGAACGCTCAATTGCAGAAATCTCTTCCTGCGAGAGCTGTCCGAACGCTGCCGCTATCTCCTTCATCCTCTTTCCGTATATCTTTCCGAGAGTCTTGAAGTTCGGTTTAATCTTCTTTGTAATTATACCGGTAGTATCATGAAGGAATTCTATTTCCTTGACATTCACTTCTGTAAGGAATATATCCTTCACTTTCACTATGTGTTCCTTGACGGTCTCATCCATGACCGGCACAAGCACTTTCGCCAAAGGCTTGCGGACATTGATTCCAACCTTCTTTCTGAGAGCGAGCACCATGGAAGATGCTTTCTGGGCAAACTCCATACTCTCCTCAAGTCCATTGTCCACAAGGCTTATATCGCACTGCGGCATGGCCTGATAATGTACGGAATCTCCATCCGGCACAAGGTCAAGCCACAGTCTTTCCATGAAGAACGGAGCTATCGGAGCCGAAATAAGAGCTATGCTCTTCAGCACTTCATACATAGTCTGATATGCAGAGAGTTTATCCTCAGTCATACCCGAACCCCAAAGACGCTTCTTGTTGAGACGGATGTACCAGTTGCTGAGATCGTCACAGACGAAATCCTGAACAAGTCTTCCGGCTCCGGTTATATCATAATCCTCATAGCAGTCATGAACGCGCCTTTCGAGCGTATTCATCCTGCTGATTATCCACCTGTCGAACATAGGCCTGTGCTCGTACGGCACAGCCTCAGATGCAGGGTCAAAGCCGTCAATATTGGCATACAGTGCAAATACGGAGTAAGAATTGTACAGCGTTCCGAAGAACTTGCGACGTACTTCTTCAACGCCGGCCGTATCAAACTTAAGATTGTCCCACGGCTGAGCATTGGTAAGCATATACCAGCGAAGCGCGTCAGGGCCATAAGTATCAAGAGCCTTGAACGGATCCACGGCATTGCCCAGACGCTTGCTCATCTTCTCTCCCTTCTTGTCAAGCACCAGTCCGTTGGATATGACCCTCTTGAAGGCAGGAGTTCCGCTTACCATCGTATGGATTGCATGCAAGGTATAGAACCATCCTCTTGTCTGATCCACGCCCTCTGCGATGAAGTCCGCAGTACAACCGAAATCACTTGTATCCTTGCCTCTGAGTCCTGTCTGCGCATACGGCATAGAGCCGGAATCAAACCACACGTCTATCAAATCCGCCTCTCTTGTCATCTTCTTCCCGCTTGGGCTGACAAGGAAAATATTATCCACATAAGGACGATGAAGATCTATCCTGTCATAATTGTCCTTACTCATGTCATCCGGAGAGAATCCCTTGTCTTTCAGAGGATTTGACGACATCATACCGGCAGCCACCGACTTCTCTATCTCATTGTAAAGCTCTTTCACCGAGCCAATGCATATCTCCTCTTTTCCGTCTTCAGTTCTCCATATAGGCAGAGGTGTACCCCAATAGCGGCTTCTGCTCAAATTCCAGTCCTGAATATTCTCAAGCCATTTTCCGAACCGTCCTGTTCCGGTGGATTCCGGCTTCCAGGCAATGCCGTTATTGAGTTCCATCATCTTCTCGCGCACGGCAGTTGTCCTGATAAACCAGCTGTTGAGCGGATAATACAGAACAGGCTTGTCGGTACGCCAGCAGTGCGGATAACTGTGGACATGCTTCTCGATACGGAATACCTTACCCGTAGCTTTCATCATCACGCACAAGTCCACATCAAGCGTCGGAGCATCGGCAGGGAGGCTGTCATCGTATGCGTTCTTGACGTATCTTCCGGCCCACTCACGGTACTCGTCGCTCACCCTTTCCTTTACGTATTCCGGATCCAGATCCTCCACCCTGTAGAAACGGCCGCGAGGGTCAACCTGCGCCTGAGGGTCACCGTTACGGTCTATGACCACGAGTCCCGGCACACCGGCCGCTTTGGCCACCTTGGCGTCATCTGCACCGAAAGTAGGCGCGATATGCACAATACCGGTACCTTCCTCGGTGGATACATAATCACCAGGAATAACCCTGAATGCACCCTCATCCGGACGGAACCATGGAATCAGCTGCTCATAGCGCATCCCGACAAGTTCGCTTCCTTTCATTTCTCCCGGAAGAACCTCGAACGGGATTTTCTCGGAGAAGAGTTTGCCTACCAGATCCTTGGCCACGATGTAAGTGGCAGGAGCTCCGGTATATGGATTGGAAGATTTTACCTTGACGTATGTGATGTTCGGGCCGACGCAAAGCGCTGTGTTTGAAGGCAGTGTCCACGGCGTAGTGGTCCATGCAAGGAAATACAGATTGTCTTCACCTATGACCTTGAACTGCGCGGTACAGGTGGTGTCTTTCACATCCCGATAACAGCCCGGCTGATTAAGCTCATGACTGCTCAATCCGGTACCGGCAGCCGGAGAGTATGGCTGGATGGACTTGCCTTTATAGAGATATCCCTTACCGTATATGTCCTTGAGGAGCCACCACAGGGTCTCGATATAACGATTGTCATACGTGATATAAGGATCGTCCATATCCACCCAATAACCGATACGCTCGGTAAGGGTCCGCCACTCCGCGGTGTATTTCATCACCTCTTCACGGCAGGTACGGTTGTAGTCCTCCACGCTGATTTTCTTGCCGATGTCTTCCTTGGTAATACCGAGTTTTTTCTCCACACCAAGCTCTACCGGCAGTCCATGTGTGTCCCATCCTGCCCTTCTGCGCACTTTGTATCCGGACTGTGTCTTGTACCGGCACACTGCATCCTTGATGGATCTGGCCATCACATGATGTATACCAGGCATGCCGTTGGCTGACGGTGGCCCTTCAAAGAAAATGAATTCGGGGGCACCCTCCCTCAATTTCAGTGAAGTCTCGAAAGCAGACAGCTTCTTCCACCTCTCCAGCACCTGTTCAGCTGTAGCGACAAGATCAAGTCCGTTATACTCTTTGAATATCATACTTTTTTATCTATTTTTGCGTTCGGTATACTTTTTATTAAACCGCAAATTTAAGAAAATATACTTTATTATACAATTCTGAAACATGGCGATTGTAGATATAATACTTCTGATATGCTTCATACCGGCCATAGTGTCGGGCATTTCAAAAGGATTTGTAAGACAGGTGGTGGAAATAGCGGCCATTCTGCTCGGTGCATGGGTGGCGTTCAGGTATTCCTCCATAGCAAGCATCTGGCTGTCACAGCACATTGAAGCGGACAAGATAGTACTTCATGTCATCTGCTTCATCGTTATTCTGATTCTGACAGCAGGACTTCTGACGCTTGGGGGACATCTCCTGACCAAGATCCTGAAAGTCGTGTCCCTGGGCTGGATAAACGGAGTACTTGGAGTCGTATTTGGGATCATCAAGGCCGCCATGATCATGGGACTGGTAATAATAGCATTCGACGCAGTCAATGACTCTGTCCATCTTATTGACAAAGAATCACTTGACAATGCCGTAATATACAATAAGCTCAATGAGCTCGGCAATGACATTTTTCCTCGCCTGAGGAGTTTAATAACAGGAATCGATGAGTAAAATCATTCTCATAGAGACTTCCACCGCTCTGTGCTCCGTAGCGATAGCAATAGACGGAGCCATAGCAGGAAGTCGCGAAAGCAACAAGCCAAAAGCGCATGCCTCGCTTACGGCCGTATTTGTAAAGGAACTTTTGGATGAACAGGGGCTGTTCGTCAAAGACTGCGACGCAGTATGCGTCAGCGCCGGCCCGGGATCATACACCGGACTCAGGGTTGGTGCATCCACAGCAAAAGGGCTCTGCTTCGGAGCAGACATCAAACTGCTCAGCGTTCCTACCACGGACGTTCTGGTAGCTCAGGCTCTCAGCGAAAAACTGCTGCCGGAAGGGTGCAAGTACATAGTACCTATGATAGACGCAAGAAGAATGGAAGTCTATTCCGCATTATATGACGCAAAAGGCAAAAGGCTGACCGAGACAAATGCGGAGATAATCGACGAAAACAGCTATTCTTCCCAGATACAGGAAGGTCCTGTGCTGTTTATAGGGGACGGAGCGGCCAAATGCAGCGACATCATAAAGTCAGACACCGTCAGTTTCGTTCAGACATGCCCGCACGCAGGTGCCATGCTGAAGCCGGCCTGCGAAGCCTTCAAACGGGAAGAGTGGCAGGACTGTGCATATTTCGAGCCTTTCTATCTGAAGCAATACATAGCCACGATAAGCAACAAAAAGTTATTCTGATATGGAGTTTATAATCGTCTTGATAATGTTTGCCGTGCCGATAATTGCCGCCGCGATGGGCAACAAGAAAGCTTCCAAAACTGTCGTTTACAAAAAACTTGACAGCGACACGCTGCGAAGACTCGTTGGTGAGGGCGGCTCTCCGGATGATGAAGCCTGTGATGACACTGAGACGGACACGACCTGCGATGACAAGCCCGAGTACAACTCGGCAGAGGAAGCCTCTCCGCTTGGGACCATCCCTACAGAAGGCCTTCCGGCACTGACCCCGGAAAGGATTGCACAGAGCGAGAAAGCAAAAGATGTACAGGAGGATGCCACCGCAGACACTCACGACAGAAAGAAAGACGGATTCTTCCTTTCTGATGAAGAAAAGAAGAAAATGATAATTTATTCCGAAATACTGAAGCCGAAATTCGAAGACTAATCCAATTTTTTTGTTAACTTTGCAAAAGAGGATAAACACATAAGGGTTCTGCCAAAAAGCAGGACTCCTTTTTAATTACGTTATTATGAACCAAGTTCACTACATGAGTCAGGAAGGCCTTGACAAAATAAAGAAAGAGCTTGCGGAAGCGCTGGCTCAAAGGCCTGTCATTTCCGCAGCCATTGCGGAAGCAAGAGAGAAAGGCGACCTTTCAGAAAATGCAGAATACGAATCCGCCCGCGAGGCACAGGGTCTGCTTGAACTGAAGATTGCGAACCTTCAGAACATGGTCGTCAATGCCAAGGTTCTTGACAGTTCACAGCTCAGCACAGATAAGGTACAGATGCTAAATAAAGTGAAAGTTCAGAATCTGAACAACAACAGAATAATGGAATTTACCATTGTCGGCGAGAGCGAAGCCGATTTCTCAAAAGGCAAACTGGCATCCACCACACCTATTGCGAAAGCTCTGCTCGGACACTCGACAGGTGAGACCGTAGAGGCCAATGCACCTTCAGGAGTCATCAAGTTCAAGATTCTGGAAATCTCCATCTAACAATAGACATGGCTACCATTTTCACCAAAATCGCAAATGGCGAGATTCCGTCTTACAAAGTAGCGGAAAATGCTGATTATTACGCCTTTCTTGACATCAGCCCACTCGCTTATGGACACACTCTGGTGATACCTAAGCACACGGAGGATGATTATATATTTCATCTTGACGACGCTACGTACTCCGGGCTATGGGCGTTTGCCAAGGATGTGGCCGTAGCTATAAAAAAGGCCATACCATGCAAGAGAGTAGGAGTTGCAGTGCTTGGTATGGAGGTTCCTCATACCCATATCCACCTGGTTCCTCTCCAGAGTGAAGGAGACATGGATTTCAGAAAGACAAAACCGGAGTTCACTCCGGAGCAAATGGCAGAAGCAGCCGCAAAAATACTCAGCGCTTATGAAAACAAATAGGACAATTCTCATCGCGGCAGCTGCTCTTATGCTTGCATCTTGCGCAGACAAGGCCAAAATCAGCGGTACGCTTGACGGTGTCCACAACGGACAATTGACAGTCAAGCAGCTCGATGTCAACAAGTTCACTATCCTTGATACCATAAAGACCAATGGCGAGGGCAATTTCAATTATTCCGTACCCGTCAAAAAGGGACAGCCTGAGTTCGTATACCTTTTTTACAAGGACACCCGCATCGCTGCCCTGCTTCTTGAGAAAGGAGAACACGCTGTCGTAAAAGCAGACACTCTCGGCAATTATTCAGTAGCCGGTTCGGAAGGCTCCGCCAATCTTTCCGAGATAGACAAAGAGTATGTTTCCTTCGTCAAGAATATGGATTCGGCAATAGGCGACGGCCCGGAGATGGCAAGGATTTACCTGCAGCATTACCGCAACAGCGTGAAATATGTCATCAGCAATCCGCATTCACTTACTGTCATTCCGGTTCTTTATGAACAGATGAGCGAATATACTCCGGTATTCAATCAGCCTTCAGATGCGCTGATCTTCAAAACTGCGGCAGATTCGCTCAGCGCCGTTTATCCGGATTCAAGATATGTAAAGGCCCTGAAGAAAGAAACCGAGCGCAGACTTGGTCTGTTCGAACTTGACCAGCAGCTGAAGAATGCTCCGCAGGTTTCGTTCCCGGACATCAGCCTCACTGATATCAACGGTCAGAAGAAGGCATTGAGTTCCGTTGACGCAAAAGCAATTTTGATTCACTTCTGGAGTGCAGACAACATCGCGCAGAAGATGCTTAACATCGAGACTCTTGTCCCTATTTATGAAAAGTATCACAGCCGCGGATTCGAGGTGTACGCAGTGTGCCTGTCGCAGGACAAAGCCCAATGGGGGTCAATCGTAAACTCACAGAAGCTTCCTTGGATCAACGTATGCGACAATAGAGGCGCCGCATCTCCTGCAGTTGCAGCATACAACGTGTCATCCCTTCCAACATCCATCCTTATAGTAAACGGTGAGATTTACAATAAGCCTGTTAGTGGCGAGGATGCGCTAAAAAAGATTCTGGACAAAGAATTAAGATAAATACGATAACTAGTTGAGCGCGTTTAGCATCTGCAACGCGCTCAATTTATCTGCAGACAGCTGTGATTTTAGGTCATCAAGGCCGCTCATTGTACGCATGTCGCGTATTCTGGAAATAAAACGGAGCGTCAGTTCCAGTCCGTAGATGCTCTCGTCAAAGTCAAAGATGTTGGTTTCCACGACATCGCCGATATTGGTCATCCCGTAGAAATGGTCCCCGAGGACATCCACCTCGGTAAGATAAACACCACGCTCCGGCACAAGCTTGAGCGGAGCAGATGGTAAGGTGTTCGCCGTCGGAAATCCGATAATGCGTCCTATCTGCTTCCCGCTGACCACAACCCCTGTCAGCATATATTTATACCCAAGCATATCGTTAGCATAATCCACCATACCGCCTGAAAGAGAGTTCCTTATCCGAGTGGAACTCACTGTCGTTCCATCAGGCATTACGTAGGGGGCAACCTCCTCCATCTTCAAGCCAAGTCCAGCACACAGATTTCCTATCTCCCCAACGCCCAGCATGTCGGAGCCAAGCCTATTGTCATATCCAAGGATAATGGATGTGGCCTTGAACTTATCCATCAGCACATTCCGTATGTATGATTCCGCATCCATGGAAGCAAACTGCTTGCTGAACGGAATCGTTTCCACACTATCCACCCCAAGAGATAGCAGCAATCGCTCTCTTTCCTGCGGCGTTGTCAAGAGCCTTAATCTTCCTGCATCCTGTTGGAGGACGGTTCTCGGATGGGCATCAAAAGTAACGACCAACGCCTCCTCTCCCTTTTTTCGGGCAGAGGAGACGAGAGTCTTTATCACTTCACGGTGTCCGAGATGGACACCGTCAAAAAATCCTGTTGCAACTACAGCCATTTCACAAGAGGGAAATCCTGTCTGTGAGGAAGGAGCGGATTCTTAGGATAGAATCTGGTCCCGACCTGATACATACCGGTTCTCTCCGGAAGCACCTCTACCTGATAGGTAGCCTTGCCATCCTGATATGAAACAAGAGTGAAAGGACTGACATTCTGCAGATGGAGGGCACCCTTCTCGTCAGAGACAGTAAACACCATCTCCACGCCGATATCTTCAGGCTTGAGTCGTCCAAGATCAAGGACAACCTCACTCTTCAACTTGCTGTCAGCAGACAATGAATACGAAGAGTCAGGCTGCGTATAAGAAACGATACGGATGTTGTTCCATTCCTCCATGACAAGACGCTTCCACTGCGCTATTTCGCGTGCCACCTTGTCTCCGTCAGCGACAAGACTTGCATAGCGCTGGCTCTGCGGGAAATAGTACTGATTGCAATAATCAGTAAGCATCCTGTTGGTGGTAAAATCGCAGGCAACCTTGGCAATGGTATTCTTGATATATGTTATCCACTTGGAAGACAAGCCAGTCGCAGGCTCTACGGCATAGTAATCAGGAGCAATCTCATTCTCGATTGTAGAATAGATGGTAGCTGCATCCAATTCATTCTGGTAGTTCGGGTCATCGTATGTCTTCTCAAGAGGAAGAGCCCAGCCGGCGCCAGGTTTATAACCCTCAACCCACCATCCATCAAGTACGGAGAAGTGCATTACTCCGTTCATAGCAGCCTTTTCTCCGGAAGTTCCGGAAGCCTCAAGCGGACGCGTAGGATTGTTGAGCCATACGTCCACGCCCTGTACAAGTCTCTTGGCAAGAGTTATGTCATACCCGGGCACAAACACGATTCGACCAAGGAATCTGTCCTGCTTGGAGATCTCGATAATCTGCTTTATAAGGTCCTGACCTGCTCCATCGGCCGGATGTGCCTTGCCCGCAAATATGAATTGTACCGGGCGGGCAGGATTGTTGACTATCTCCGAGAGCCTGTCAAGGTCACTGAAAAGAAGCGTCGCCCTCTTATAAGTTGCAAAACGTCTCGCAAATCCAATCGTGAGGACATCGTCACGAAGTCGCTCCTTGATAGTTACTATCTGGCTCGGGGTGTAGTGGGCACAAGTCTGCGGATCCGAAAATCTGTCTTTTATGGCATCTATCAGTTCCCCTTTCAATTCTTTACGGGTATCCCAAACTTCCTTGTCCGGCACAGCATAGATTCCCTCGAAACAAGACTTGTCGTAGTGATGACTTGCAAATTCGGCACCGAACACGCGGGCATGGATCTTTTTCCATTCGCGGGCAGCCCATGTCGGATAGTGTACGCCATTGGTCACATAGCTGATATAAAGTTCCTCCGGGAGGTATCCGGGATACATGTTTGCAAATATCTCCTGACTGACAGCACCGTGAAGCATTGATACGCCGTTAACGTTCTGGGACATGTTGGCGGCAAGTACGCTCATGGAGAATTTCTCGTCACGATTGTCAGGATTTATCTTTCCAAGGCTCATCAGCGTAGCCCAGTCGATTCCAATGGACGGAAGCTTGTTTCCAAGATACTTTCCTATCATATCCTCTGAGAAAGCATCATGTCCGGCAGGCACTGGAGTATGCGTCGTGAAAAGTCCGGAAGCTCTTATGAGCTCCATGGACTCTGCAAAATTCAATTTGCCTCCCTGCAGACATTCACGAAGTCTTTCTATTCCGGCAAATGCCGCATGACCCTCATTGTAATGATATATTGTCGGATTGAGACCAAGTGCTCTAAGGGCACGCACACCGCCTATACCAAGAAGAAGCTCCTGCTTGAGACGGTTTTCCCAATCACCGCCGTAGAGCTGATGAGTAACCTGACGGTCCTCGGCAATATTATCTTCAAAATCAGTATCCAGGAGATAAAGGTCTGTACGGCCGACAGCCACTTTCCATATTCTGGCACTCATATCCCTGCCGGGAAGAGCCACTTTGACTGTCTTCCATACGCCATTCTCGTCAAATACAGGCTCCGCAGGAATCTTCAGGAAATCCTGAGCCTGATACTCGGCCACCTGATTGCCCTGTGGGGTAAGACGCTGGGTAAAATAGCCATATCTATAAAGAAGGCCTACCGCCACGAGGTTGACGTTCATGTCGCTGGACTCCTTCAGGTAGTCACCTGCAAGGATTCCAAGTCCCCCGGAATAAATCTTCAATGACGTATCAAGTCCGTACTCCATACAGAAATATCCTACGGACGGCTCTGTACGCTCGGATTTCTTGGACATATAAGAATTGAATTCCTGCATCACCGCATCCAGACGGGCTACAAACTCTTCGTCCTGGGACAAGGCCAGATATCTCTTATAACTTACCCTGTCCAGAATGACCATAGGATTGTGGCCGGATTTGTGCCACAAATTATAGTCAATACTCTTGAAAAGATCTTTTGCATTGTCATTCCAGCACCACCACAGATTCTTGCACAAAGTCTCAAGCCCTGACAATTTTTCCGGAAGATGCCTGGTCACCATAACGCTTTTCCACGATGGCGATCCAATTTCGTTTCTGTTCATATTTATTTAATACACTACTATTTTTCTGCTATAGCATTATTGACTCTGATGGTGAAATCGCTCAAAACATTCATATAATTGATAAATGCCTCATACGGAGTCGCATACGGATTGAAGCGACTATGGATTTCTCCGTCAGAGAAGAACTTTGTACACATGTAGTAGAAGTGATCGCTCTCCTGCAGGTGACCGTAATCCGCCCACAAAGCGGCATCATCAGCAAGAGAAAGATTCTCTTCAAGTGCATAAAGCTTGTTGTATGCGTCCTGCTGGAGTTCGTTGCCCAGCCATGCGGAAAGATCCCTTTCCTCATCCGCCCACGAAATAGGTTCCGGAACGGATATCTCATCCACGGCCTTGTGCTTTGTCACAGCCTTTGACGGAGTGACAAACTCAAGATCCGGATCCTTTACTACCATATCGGCAAGAGCCTTCATGAAATCGAAGATGCCGCACTCCGCGCCCTGATGTTCGCCGAATGTCTCGTAATCCATAAACAGATTGACAATCTCACCTTCTGCCGCCTTCAGCCAGCCAACATATTTTTCAGCCGTCAACGGCCACTCCGACCACTCTTTATTGGAAAAACGGAATGCAATGTCATCGCTTAAGGAGTAGTTCCTCAGCAGGACCTTCAAGCCGCTCTTCAACTCGTTCTTATACACATAGTCCGGACTCCTCCAACCCATGATGTGACGGGCACCTTCTGTAAGGACCGTTTTGAACCCGAGGTCGTAGATATCTTTACCTATGCTGTCGGAATATATAAGTTCAGTATTGCGGAATGTAGTAGGTACCACGCCGAAATATTTCTCAACCGCGGCTCTGTGCTTGTTGACCTGATGTTCAAATTCCAATTTTGAAGCCAAGGAAGCCAAGGAATGGTTGTAGGTCTCGCACAAGAATTCCACACAGCCCGTATCTGCCAGTTTTTTGAAACTGTCAAGCACTTCCGGAGCGTATCTTGCAAACTGCTCAATCGCAGAACCGGAAATGGAAAACGCTATCTTAAATTTCCCTTTGTTCTTCTCAATTCTATCCAAAAGGAGTTCATTCATAGGAAGATAGCACTTTTTTGCTATCCTCTTGAGGATGGTCCTGTTAGCAAAATCGTCGTAGTAATGCGAATCCGTGCATATATCGAAGAAACGATACAGACGGAGTCTTGTTGGCTGATGGACCTGAAAATAAAGGCAGATTGATTTTTTCATATGATTACTTTACTACTGATTCGTACACTTTCTTGAGTTTGGCCGTAGCGTTGTTCCATTTAAGCGCATTGACCTCATCATATCCCTGCTTGGTCGCAAAATCGGAAAGAGCAGGATACTGGAGAAGGGCATATATATCGTCCGCCATGGCGTCCACATCCCAGAAATCCACTTTCAGAGCATATTTAAGCACCTCGGCAGCTCCGGACTGATGAGAAATGATGGACGGCACATTGGAGCGCATAGCCTCCAAAGGAGAGATTCCGAAAGGCTCCGATACGGAAGGCATGATATATACGTCAGAAAGGGCAAACATCTTCTGCACCTCCTGCCCGCGAAGGAATCCGGTGAAGTGGAAACGGTCTGAGATACCCAGACGAGCCACTTGCCTGATGGCCTTGTTCATCATATCACCGCTTCCGGCCATGACGAAACGCACATTAGGAGTTCTTTTCAATACCTTGGCCGCAGCTTCGATAAAATACTCCGGACCCTTTTGGAATGTGATACGTCCAAGGAAGGTGACGACTTTGTCTTTCACTCCCCTTTCGGCCCGGATGTTGTCCCGGCCGCTGAAATCCACCGCATTGTGGACCGTAACGACCTTTGCAGGATCAATACCGTATTTGTTGATTACTATATTGCGGGTCAGGTCGCTCACCGTAACCACGGCATCAGCGGCTTCCATTCCCTTCTTCTCTATGGCATATACGCGAGAATCCACCATATCATCGGTGCCACGGTCAAACGAGGTGGCATGGACATGCACGACGAGCGGCTTTCCCGTAAGTTCCTTGGCTGCCATGCCGGCAAGATATGTAAGCCAGTCGTGAGCATGAATAACGTCGAACTGCTCTGCATACTGCATGGCGATAGTTCCTCCGACCTGGGCATAGCGGGACACCTCTTCAAGCAGATTGGCACCATACTTCCCGGAGAATTTGAACTTCTGTCCGAATCCGATTGTAGTCTCGGTGACGCTCTTCTTCTTCATCTCCTCTATGGCGTCAAAATACTCTTCCGGATCCACATACGGAACGATATTGGAGTCCACGTTGATAAACTTCACCTTATCAATAAACTCCTCCACAGTATCGCTTACATTGGCCACCGCCACATCACTGGCATTCAATATCCTGGCACAGCTCTGGTCCTCGTCTCCGGAAGCGGACGGCATCACAAAAAGCACATCCACGCCATTATAGGCCAACCCTTTGACTATACCTTCGCACGCAGTGCCGAGTCCTCCGGCAATATGCGGAGGGAACTCCCAACCAAACATCAATACTCTCATTTTCCGTCCTCCCTATATTTGTCCAACATTCTCTCCACTGAAAGCAAGGCTGCCGTACTTAAGGCCGAAGAAATGGCTCCGTGAGGCGCATGTGGAGGATCTCCGTCATAGAGTTCGGAAAACGCCCCGACTCCATGCTGCCCAAGGTCCTCATAAAAGCCCTCCACAAGAGATTCCGCCTTCTTGACAAAGGAAGGTCCCTTGACATTGAGCGCAACCTTTACATACGGCTCAAGAAGACATGGTCTTGTACATCCCTGATGGTAGGCAAGGTCCCTGTCTATCTGTGTGCCCTCATAAACTCCCTTATATTTTGAATCTCGAGGAGAAAGCGTCCTGATACCCCTGGATGTGACAAGCTCATTGGACACTACCCTGAGTATGGACGGGGTCAACTCCTCGTCCAAAGGTGAATACTTGCATGCCAGCGGGCAAAGCTGGTTAGGTCTGATGTCCATGTTCTGACCGGCATTGTCCACATAGTCGGCAAGGCATCCGCGCTCAGCATTCCAGAAAGTCTCCTGGTAGTTGGCCTTCACGAGATCCCTGATAGCTGACCATTTGCTCACAAACTGACTCTTCTTAGTGCCGTACTTCTCTTCCATCTCCAGCACAAAGCAGATTGCATTGTACCACAAAGCATTGGTTTCAACCTGATATCCTGCCCGTTCGGTAACAGGACATCCGTTGGAATATGCATTCATCCAGGTAAGCGCGGTACCGTCTTTCTGCGCCCATAGCAATCCGTTAGGCTGCATCGCTATCTCCGCACGCTCTCCTGACAGGTAACTCTCGATGATACCCCTCATTATCACGCCATACTTCTTCCATACGGCCTTTTCGTCCGCTCCATAATCTATATAATCCTGAAGCGTGCAGGCCATATAAAGCGGCGCCTCCACCTGGGTGGTTCTTCTGAAAAGCCTCTCCTGCTGGTCAGCAATGAGATTGTCCAATATCTCCTCGAACATCTTCGGGCTGTCAAGTCCGTAAAGGGAAAGCCCGGCAAGCGATACGAGGGTCTCTCTCAGAAGTCCGGTGTACATCCATGTGAGTCCGGCACTGATTTTCTTCCTTCCGTTATGGTCGGTAATCAGGCTGTCGGCACAGCGGCGCAACTGATCCCTGTATCCCGTAATTTCTCCTATGGCCTTGACTCCTGAAGTGAAACGTCTCTTAAGTCCGGCCGTCTCTTCCTGAGACAACGAGGCGGAGAATACTACCGAGCCGCCCTCCTTCAAAGAGCACTCGAACCAACCGGGAACCAAAAGATCTTCCCGGCAGTCAAAACCGCGGCGGTATTCATCGGAATATGTAATATTGTTGTTCCAATATGGCTCTTCTATGAATTTGGCCTTGGAATCACTTACCTGAAGGTTCAAATCAGGGAAATTGGCATACATCCTGAACGCCATACCGCCCTGAATGGCATTGCCTTTTGTATTGGCATCCGGGTTCTGATATGTCAGGGAATGCGTATTTCGGAATGCAAGGAACGGCTTCAGAACCAATTTTGCCGGAGCCGGAGAGCTGAGAAGCTCATACTTAACCAGCACCTGGTCGCGGTCCTGGGCAAGAAGGATGCTCTTGCGGAACAGCATTTCGCCTACCTTATAAGTAATCTGGGGCACCGGGTCGGCGCTGAAATCAACTATATACTTATGTCCTCGAGGCTCATATATATCTCCATAGCAATGGATTCCAAGATTAAACTGCTTTCCTTTCACCACGAGACTCTCATCCACTCCCGACAACAAAAGATATCTGTCACCGCCAAAACGGTCGAGCGTAACTGCCAAAAGCCCATGGTAGCGTCTGGTGTTGCAGGTCAGAATGGAAGTGTTGCAATACGCACCGGTCTTGTTGGCACACAAAATCTCCCTTTTCAGAGAGTAGGCAATGTTTACAAGTTCAGACTTGTTGAATTTAATGAACGCCATATCCAACTAAATTTTTTTCAATACAATGGCTGTCCGGCAAGGTAGGTACAAAGACAACATTCCACCCACGGTGCAATGCCTCTCCCCTGCCTGAAGGCGGCGAAAGCCTCCGAACTCGGAATCATCCGAACTGAACGCCATCACATACTCTGCGTCCGGAGCACAGAACCGGAAATCCCGGTATGAATTCTGCGGACTGAAATTAAATGCAAAGATACTATTTCCACGCTTGAAAATCAAGACTTTTGAATCGTCATTGATATACAATTGTTCAGGAACGGCATCCAGAATCTTCTCGGCTTTTGCATACTTTATCATAGCGGCGTCGAAAGCCTCCAAGCCATGATACCTCAGCGACTGATCATCTGCCAGAGACCATTGCCTCCGGGCATATTTGTAGGACCAGTCGTTACCCTCCCTTGGGAAATCTATCCACTCCGGATGACCGAATTCATTGCCCATGAACGTCAGATATCCACCTCCGCACGTGGCAAGGGTCACCAGCCTTATCATCTTGTGCAGAGCTATTCCGCGATCCACGACAAGACTCTTGGAATCCTTGGACATACAGTAGTACATCTCCTTGTCCATAAGCCTGAATATAAGCGTCTTATCTCCCACAAGCGCCTGATCGTGACACTCGGCGTACGATATGGTGTGTTCGTCGGAACGTTTGTTGGTAAGCTCATACCACATCTCCCCCATGCTCCACTGCTCATCCGTGCGCTCCTTTATCCACTTTATCCAGTGGTCAGCTATTCCCATCGCCATACGGAAATCGAACCCCACACCACCTGCCTCAAAAGGCGCAGCCAGCCCGGCCATTCCGCTCATGTCTTCAGCTATCGTGATTGCATTTGGAGACAATTCGTGGACAAGCATATTGGCAAGGGCGAGATAACTCACGGCATTCTCATCCACTCCGTTGTCAAAATACAGAGAATAATCCCCGAAATCCTTCTCCAGTCCATGGTTCCAGTAAAGCATGCTCGTCACTCCGTCAAAGCGGAATCCGTCCAGATGATACTCCTCCATCCAGTACTTGCAGTTGGAAAGCAGGAAATACTTCACCTCATCCTTACCATAGTCAAAGCACCTGGACCCCCACGCCGGATGATACCCCTGGGAGCCTTTATAGAAATACAAATCATCCCGGCCATCGAACTTGCTCAGTCCTTCCGCCTCATTGATCACAGCATGGGAGTGAACGATATCCATTATCACCGCTATCCCCTTCGCATGGGCCTCATCCACAAGCCGCTTGAACTCCTCAGGAGTGCCGAAACGCGAACTCAGGGCGAAGAAATTGGACACCTGATAGCCGAACGAGCCGTAATAAGGATGCTCCTGAAGGGCCATTATCTGAAGGACGTCATATCCAAGCGCCTTGACCCGCGGAAGTACCTTGGTTCTGAATTCGTCAAAGGTGGAGACCTTCTCTTCTTCGGAACTCATCCCGATATGACACTCGTATATCAGGGGATGAGGCCTCTTGCCCGGCCTGCGATGCTTCCATTCGTACGGAGATGGAGCCCACACCTGTGCGGAGAAAACCTTTGTGTCAGGGTCCTGGACAACCCGGGTGGCGTATGCCGGAAGTCTTTCAGCACCCGAACCCGGCCACTCCACCCATAATTTGTAAAGATCGCCGTGATGCAGACAAATCTCCGGAACTCTTATTTCCCAATTGCCGTCACCTACCGGCCTGAGCGCATATCCTTCGGTCCGCTTCCAATTGTTGAAGTCCCCTATAAGATACATGCGGGTGGCGTTCGGGGCCCACTCGCGAAGCACCCATTCAGTCCCCTCCTTATGGAGAGGATAATAAATATGATTGTTCACGGCCAGACTCAAAGGTCCGTCGCCCGCAAGTTTTATCTTATCGGACAGTATCCTCGAATGCCTCGCGTCAATGGCCTGACGAAAAGGTTCCAGCCAAGGATCCGTGTCGTAAATTTTCCTGGTTTTCATCATGATATGTGGTCAATATTGGATCTGGCAGCCCGAAGATACGCGCGGCATTTAGCCACGAGTTCGTCCGAACGCCTTATGTATTTGTCTATATCATCTATTCCGGTGGAAGGATTTTCCACCTCAGCGGCTATTTTTTCAAGTTCCGCAATCGCCTCAGCATAGTTGAATTCTTCCATAACCTCAATTTTCAATTTGCTCAATCGCCACTTTCATCGAGCCGTCCTCGAAAAGCAGTCTCAAACTATCTCCGACTTTCCTTCCGGAAGCGGTTTTAACCACCACTCCGGACTCATCGGTAACCAAAACATACCCCCGCGACAAGATATTGCGAGGGTCGGCAGAATGAATCCGCTGCCCAAGCATGTCCACCCTGGCACTCATGGCGGCAATCTTGGAATTGAACGCCAGCCGGAGCCTCGTGCCGAACGAACTTATCAGTTCATCCTCAGCCTGCAGCGCGTCAATAAAGCAGTCTGCCAGCGCCGTCGGGGTTTTTTCCGCCCGGAAGGCCACCATATCCGCCACATGCTCGTCCCTGTCATGACCGATTGCAGTATATACGGGAATCGGACACCGGGCAATGGAGGCACATAGCGAATAATCATCGAAACACGCCAAATCAAGGGCAGAACCTCCACCTCTGAGAATCAGCACCGCATCATACTTCTCTTCCGCCGTTTCCACTCTGGATATGGCGTCAGAAATGGTGCCCGGAGCAGCCTCTCCCTGCATGGTCGCTTCGAAAAGATCCACCGAGAAGGCAAACCCATACTCATTCCGGGCAAGATGTTTTGTAAAATCGCCATACCCTGCGGCACCCTTCGCGGATATGACAGCCAGACGATACGGCAACTCCGCCGGGACAAGGGATTTCTGTCTGTCCAGAAGTCCTTCGCCAAGAAGCTGCTCCACGGTTTTTCTCTTCCGCAACTCGGCAGCCCCGACAGTATATTCGGGCTCCACCTCATCTATAGTCAGCGTAAGTCCGTACAATTCACTGTAACTGACTGATACTCTTACCAGCACCTCCATCCCGGCTGCAAGAGAACTCCCGGTCACATCTTCGAAATAAGCAGCGACCGCCTGATATCGGCTACGCCATATCACAGCCTTTGCCTTAGCGACCACCCGGCCGCCCTCACTGCTGCAAAGCTCAAGATAACAATGTCCGTTGGCCTTGACCTGCACCGAAGAAATTTCCGCCTTTACCCACAACCTGTCCGGGAAGAACGACTCTATTCCCTCCCTCAAAAGGCGCTGAAGCTCACATAAATCAAGATAGTCCCTGTCCATCTCACGCAAAAATACAAAAAATGGCAAAGATTTGCTATATTTGCACCGTTATAATAACGGTCGAAATCGTGAATCTGAAAATCTCCGAAGCGAAGTTTGCAGGCAGCAGCACAAGGGTGGCGGGAAGACCCCGCAGGCACCTTCCGGAGTTTGCATTCATAGGACGGTCAAATGTAGGCAAGTCATCACTTATCAACATGCTTTGTGACAACAGCCGGCTTGCCATGACTTCGGCCACCCCAGGGAAGACCAAGCTTGTCAATCATTTCCTGATCAACGACAGCTGGTATCTCGTAGACCTTCCCGGATACGGATATGCCAAGACAGACAAGAAAGGAAAAGAAGAAATCGCAGAGGTGATAAAGGACTATATCACAGGCTCTGAAGATCTTGCCTGCCTTTTCGTACTTATCGACTCCAGACATGATATCGGCCACATTGACATCGATTTCATAAGCGAACTCGGAGAGCATGGGATTCCGTTCGCCATTATAATGACCAAGACGGACAAGCAGGGCCCCAACGTTCTGGCAGAAAGGCTTCAGCGCAACGCCGCAATCCTCTCCGAACAGTGGGAGCAGCTTCCCGTGGTGCTCTGCAGCTCATCGCAGACCAAGAAAGGTAAAGAGGAGATTCTTTCATACATCAATTCGATACTCACTAATATAAAAGAATAATATAAGCATGTTACATTCACACAGACTGGAATTGTTCGCCTGTAGAGCTTCAAAAGAGTTCGCGGGCAAGGTCATTGAGCATCTCAACGCCTTCAGAGGAGATGATGAGCCGGAGCTTCATCTCGGGGAACTCGAAGTCACCCCGTTCAGCGATGGAGAGTTCCAACCGAAATTTACCGAAAGCGTCCGCGGTGCATCTGTGTATATCCTGCAGTCCACTATACCGCCTGCAGACAATCTTATGGAACTTCTGCTGACTATTGATGCCGCCAAACGCGCATCCGCAGACAAGGTAATCGCCGTCATTCCTTACTTCGGATGGGCCCGTCAGGACAGAAAAGACAAGCCGAGAGTGGCTATCGGAGCCAAGCTTGTAGCCAATCTGCTCAGGGCCGCAGGCGCAGACAGAGTTATGGCATGCGATCTTCATGCCGAGCAGATACAGGGATTCTTCGATATTCCGGTGGACCATATCTACGCCAGCAGGGTTTTCATTCCATACATCCGTAAAAGAAATCTGCCGAATCTGGCCATTGCCGCTCCAGATATGGGAGGAGCCAAGAGGGCCAATGCATACGCCAAGGAGCTTGAAGCTTCCGTGATCATCTGCCACAAGACCCGCGAAAGAGCCAATGTCGTGGGTTCCATCACGGCGATAGGAGACGTTCAGGGGAAAAACATCATCATCGTAGATGACATGATAGACACTGCGGGAACCCTGTGCAAAGCTGCAGAAATACTTATGAACAAAGGGGCGCTCAGCGTCAGGGCCTGCGCCACGCACGGTATCCTTTCCGGGAATGCATTAAGCAGGATTCACGACTCCGTGCTGCAGGAAGTGTTCATCACCGACACCATCCCTCACCCTGAGCTGGAAAACGACCCGAAAATAAGAATCGTGAGCATGACCGAGGTCTTTGCCCATATCATCCATAAGGTATATAACTACGAGTCCATCAGCAGCGACTTCGTATTCTGATAACATGAAAGTATTTCTCCTCGCCCTCGCCCTCATAGCGTTATGTGTTCTGGGACTGTGTTTCAACATACTGTTCCGGAAGAAGGACTTTCCGCACTATGACGTGGGTTCCAACGAAGAAATGAAAAAACGCGGCATTCGTTGCTACAAAGACGAGGATGCCACGATACATAGTAAACACTGTCGCGGAGATTACAGCGACGCTTGCAAAGAATGTAAATTATATGAGTCTGGTAGCAATAGTCGGCCGGCCTAATGTCGGCAAATCAACCTTGTTCAACCGTCTCGTGGGAATGAGACAGGCAATAGTGGACGACACGGCCGGAGTAACCCGTGACCGCCACTATGGCCGTTGCGACTGGTGCGGAAAAGAGTTTTCCGTAGTGGACACCGGAGGCTATACCACCAATTCTGACGATGTCTTTGAAAGTGCCATCAGGGAGCAGGTGCAGATAGCCATTGAAGAAGCGGACGCCATTTTGTTTATGGTGGAAGCCGGCACCGGTATAACTGATTATGACGCAGAAATATCGGATATCCTGAGACGCTCCCGCAAGCCGGTCGTCCTCTGCGTCAACAAAGTAGACTCAGGCGACAAAATGTTCGATGCCTACCAGTTCTACTCTCTTGGACTTGGAGAAATTTACAGCATCTCCGCAGCCAATGGAAGCGGAACGGGCGATCTTCTGGATGCGCTGACCGCAGTGCTTCCCGAAGAGGAAGACTTCAAGGATCCGTATGAAGGTCTGCCACGCATCACCATCGTCGGCAAGCCTAACGTCGGCAAGTCATCCCTTACCAATGCGCTTCTTGGCGAAGACCGCAACATAGTCACTCCGGTAGCAGGTACCACCAGAGACTCCATTGAGACCCATTACAACAAGTTCGGATACGAATTCATGCTCGTGGACACAGCCGGTATCAGAAGAAAGACCAAAGTCCACGAAGACCTTGAGTTCTATTCCGTAATGCGCTCCATAAGGGCCATAGAGCATTCCGACATCTGCATCCTCATGATAGACGCCACCACCGGAATGGAGGCACAGGACATGAGTATCTTCAACCTCATAGTCAAAAACCGGAAAGGCTGCGTAATCGTCGTCAACAAATGGGACCTTTTCATCAAGGACTCGAATACCATGAAGGAGTACACCGAGGCTCTGCGCGCAAGGATTGCACCGTTCAATGACGTCCCTGTCATATTTACGTCCGTACTCAAGATGCAGCGCATCCAGGATGTCCTGAACGCCGCCACGGAAGTTTATGCCAACTATAGCAGGAAGATTCCTACGGCAAGGCTCAACGAAGCCCTTCTTCCTATAATAGAGGAGACACCGCCGCCTGCATGGAAGGGCAAATATGTCAAAATCAAATACATAACCCAGCTTCCTACTGCATTCCCGGCATTTGCATTCTTCTGCAATCTGCCACAGTACATCAAGGAACCATACAAGAGATTCCTTGAAAATCAGTTGAGAAAGAATTTCAACCTCAACGGCTGTCCGGTTCAGATTTATTGCCGTCAGAAGTAATATCCAAACTCATTCCTTTAGGATAGCGTATTGTGAAACATGCACCGTTCAGAGTATATGAGCGGTGATAGTTTATTGTCGCCCCGCACTTCTCAAGGATACTGCGGCTGATGGCCAGCCCGAGACCGGAGCCACCATTCTTGGTAGTGAAATTCGGGGTGAACAGTTTGGATTCGTTCTCAGCAGAGACACCGGGACCATTGTCTTCGAAAACGATGTCGTAATACCCCGGTTCCGTGGAATTCCTCAGCGATACGGTGACACGGCCGTCCGGAGAGTCTCCTATGGCCTGGACAGCATTGTTTATAAGATTCACAAACACCCGCGTGAGCTGAGGCTTCGGTCCCATCACCTTGACATCTTCAAACCCAAGATATAGGAACTCTATATTGTCCTTATTGTCAAACATGGCTATCTCCTCCCTTATAAGCATATCCAGTTCTATCAAGGTAGGAGGTTCCGTGTAAAGCTTGGCAAATGTGGAAAATTCGTTGGCCGTATCGGTAAGAATATCTATATGGTCGAGAATCACCTTGCTCGCCTCATCAAACCTCAACTGCCATGCAGGATCCCCTTTCTGCTTCAGTCGGATAACCCGTTGAAGCTGGAGTTTCATAGGCGTAAGAGGATTCTTGATTTCATGGGCTACCTGACGGGCCATACCGCTCCATGCCTTGTCGCGTTCGGCCTGAGCAAGTTTCCTGGAGCTCTCGGAAAGTTCCACCACCATCCTGTTGTAAGCATGCACAATCGCGGCAATTTCATCATTGCGCTTATATTCGATCTGTTCCAGTGAATCAAGGTCAGCAGAACTCATCTTGCGGCTCATCTCGGTAAGAGGGCTGAACATCTTATCTACAATTCCGGACACAAGGAAGAGCGAAAGCATGAGACACAAAAGGAAAATGGAGAATACGGTAGCAGTATGGATAAATGCATCTTCCTCAAAATCATAATTCTCCTCATTATACGGAGAGCATATTATTGCGAGCACATTACCCTTTCGGCCCATTATAGGGGCATACATACTATAGAATCGGACATGCCCGGCATTCTCCTTCTGAATATAATACTTCTTGTGCTGATACATTATCTCGGAATAGGCAGTACCGTTGATACGATCTCCAAGAAGATGCCTTTCGAACACCATAGGTGTCGTGGACATAAGAAGGTGTCCGTCAGGAGAATACAGGGTAACATCCGAATTGGTATCAGAGCCCACCTGCTCCATAAGCCGTCTGAGCTGAGGGAAATTCATATCCTCCGTACGGGAGACATTGCCGGTGCCGGCCTCCATGAGCGACGCTATGGACATGATCTTATCCGAAATCATCGTGTACATGTTTGTCTCGTTCCGGGTGAATACAAAGTACACGCTCACGGCAGCCATGGACACAAGAGTAAGAAGCAAAGATATCAAAAGGAGTTCCAGAATTCTTGTTCTGAAGAAATTCCATCCATAATTGCGTTTTTTGTGCCTGCCCCTACCTAAAAGGGAAAGCAGGACGAAGGACACTATCGCGACAAGTATAGCCGACACGAAATACGTTATGACGGATATCTTGGCTCTGGATATTGCCACGACTTCACCATCGGAAATAAGAGTAATGAAATGCGTATATCCGTCCAGCGTAAAAGACGTCTCCCGACGGTCATAGACAAGAGTCCTGATATCGGCTCCCATTTTTGTCGGATAGGCGAAACTTCCATGACTTGACCTCAGGGACACTCCCTCATAAAGAGCATAAGAATAGCCCGCCGGAATGGTCACCCTTCCCGGAGGGGTGATTCCGAATATCCCGGCATATCCCTTATTTCCCCGGATGTTCTTTGACTCAAGACAGACAAGTACACGGCTTATCCCATTGTCTTCAATCATATAAAGGAACACCCCCACGTAATATGAACGGGTATTGTCCCTCTTGACAAACATGAACCTGGAGTTGTCGGCAATAGGGACTCCGTCTTTCAACAGCTCATTGTACTGTTCCAGTGCCGCCCGTGTATTGTTGCTTTCATTGAACACATAGACAGACACAGTATAATTCTGCTCGCCTTGCGAGAGATACGTATCTGTGATGCGGCCCTGGATTGTCGCGGCGGAATTGCTGAATACGGACAGGGCGGAGATAATCATATCATCAGCTATCTGGTTCTCCACTCCGCGAAGGCGCATTTCCAACGAAATATCCCGGTCGAATGAAAGGCGGCTGGCCAACCCTTCCATACGCTTCTGCTCTTTCTGGAAGCCGAGGACGGCTGACATGCACAGAAGATATACCGCAATGCACAAAGCATACATAATACGGCATCCGAGAGAGAAAGCATCCATCTTGACCCTTATCCGGGAAGGAGCCACGCTGCCGGCTATCTGCACAAGCATCGGCACACTCATAAGCATGGTAATGAACGATGCGTACACGAGTATGGAGAAAGGAGACAACTCCGCCGGTTTGAAAAGCTCAAGAGATATGTTGGAATTAAGTATTATACTGCCAAGAAGAAAATGCGTGTAAACGAGAATCCCCACGATAAAAAGCAGGAAAGTTGCAAAAAAGCCCCACTTCCAACGGTCGTTTTTCAAATGGGCGGACATGTCTTCTCTGGACATAAACAGACAGGAAACGACCAGAATAATGGCGAGATTCACCAGAACCACAGCCCCCAGTGAATAAAAGAATGCTCCGGAAGCATACAGTATCGGAGAAAACAGAATAGAAGAACCGCTTCTGCCCCACAGGAAAAATATGACCAGCACCGACACAATCATACAAATGGACACTACCATTCTCCTGACAGATCTTCCGGCAAGCAAAAAGAAAAATGAGGAAAAAATCAAAGACACAAGCGACAACCATAACAACGAAGAATTTCTGACGCCACCTGGAGTCATATTGTCGCTCATGAGTTTGAACACAGGCCTTCCCCCTACATACACGGCAACGCCTCCATCGTCAGAGAGAGGACTGACAGAATAGCCGCCATTAATCTTAAGTTCAGGATTGGCCCTGGTCGTCCGTCCATATATGTCAGCTATCTCCAATCCGGCAATAACCTTGCAGTTATAAGACGTCCCGGACTTGGCAAGATACCAGCTTTGACCCAGATTCACAAAACTAAGGCTGTCCGTAATGGCGGACAATGGAGACACGAACGCCCGCCCGGGATTGGTAATGAACGGAAAGTATGTCCCGGAAACTATATTGTCGTTAAACACCGGAAACTCATTGACCCAAGACTGCAGAGTATCACTATAATACCTGTACACCACCATATCCGAAGGCAGTTCTCCCAATATGAGCCATTCGTCACTTGGCTCGGAAAGAGCCTTGGCGATATAGTTGTCCATACTATGCACCCGGTGCTCAAGCCGACTGGACAGCATTCTGGCTTCCCTGTCTATCTGCCTGTATCCGTGATTGGCAAATGAATAAACTATCAAAGCCACCACACTTACAACCAGAAATGCCACAGAGAGGGCATTGTATATGAGTTTCCTGTTACGCATCTTATTCGTGATGATAAGGCTCACCCTTGATAATGGTAAAAGCCCTGTACAACTGCTCTACAAAAATCGTTCTCACCATCTGATGGGAAAACGTCATTTTCGAAAGGGAAATGCTCAGATCACTTCTGGAATATACGGCCTCGGAAAAACCGTAAGCTCCACCGATGACAAAAACCATATCTTTCCCTCCCTGCAACATCCTGCCTTGGATAAAGGCAGAGAACTCCATCGAAGTATATTGCTTCCCCCTCTCATCCATAAGTACAACCATATCGGAAGGCTTCACCGACTTCAGAATCAAGTCTCCTTCCCGAAGTTTAATCTGTTCCTTACCAAGCGATGAGACATTCTTAAGCTCCGGTATCTCCAGTAATGAAAACGGAACATAGTGCCTGAGCCGCGAAATGTACAATTCAAGCCCTTCCTTCACCCATTTAACATCCGTCTTACCTACAACAAGCAGTGTAATTTTCATATAATCAATGGTTTTCCATTCCTTAACACAAATATAAACAAAGTTTTGCAGCAAACAACACAAAGATTGGCACGGGAATTGTAAATATATAATCGTGAAACTTTTTTTGAACATACTGATTATCATCTCACCTCTCCTTACTAATGTCTCAACAGACTCTCAGCCGGAGAGGTTTGATGTTTTCAGTCCCATCGGTAAATATATAATCAAGGGAGACACGGAAAGTCTGGCCGCATGGTTCGACGACAACCTTGAGTTGACCATTTCCGATCAGGGCAGCAGTGCAAGCAAGAATCAGGCAAAACAGATTTTAAAATCATTTTTCGCCGAATATACACCTCAGCAGTTCCACATATCGCACACGGCGGAGAAAGCAAATATGAAATATGCCTTAGGGAGCCTGTCGGCCGGGGGCGAATCCTTCTCCGTAACGATATTCATAAGGGCGAAAGGAGATTCTTACAAGATACAGGAGTTAAAAATAGAGCGTATGTAAATGGTTTACATACGCTCTGTTTTATTTGTGTACTTACTATCAGTTACACTCTCTGTCCATATGAACGATCGGTGGTGTTGACGGTAATCTTCTCGCCGGCCTCGATAAAGAGAGGAACCATAATCTTGGCGCCTGTCTCCAATGTAACTTCCTTAAGAGCTGAAGTAGAAGCAGTATTTCCTTTCACTGCCGGCTCAGAATAGGTCACCTCAAGAGTAACGTAAGTAGGAAGTTCGCAAGTGAGGCACTTCTCTTCGCCCACTACAAACATCATCTCCACGTGCTGGCCTTCTTTCATAAGATCGGAGTTTTCAACCACTTCCTTAGGAAGAAGAATCTGCTCGTAGGTCTCTTCATGCATAAAGTTGAATCCATCCTCCTCTTCATAAAGGAACTGATATGGACGACGCTCAACTTCGATAGTCTCAATCTTTGCACCTGCAGTAAATGTATTCTCAAGAATGCGTCCGTTCTCAAGATTGCGGAGCTTGGTCTTGACGAAAGCCGGACCCTTTCCAGGCTTAACGTGCTGGAACCATACTATCATGCAAGGTTTGTCATTATACTTGATGTAAAGACCGTTTTTAAAATCAGCTGTTGTTGCCATATTATATACTATTAGATTTATTTTTCCTAAAACCCTGCAAAGTTAGTCAATCGACTGAACTAATGCAAATTTTCTATCATCATGGCTACATTTTCGAGAAGCCATTTGGGCGTGGAAGTCGCACCGCAAACTCCTACCCTGTCCGCACCGGCAAACCATTCCGGCGCAAGTTCTCCGGAAGAACTTATATGATAACTTTTCCGGTTGGTACGACGGCACAGCTCATACAGAACCTTACCATTTGAACTCTGCTGCCCGGAAACGAATACAATCACATCATGCGCCTTCGCAAAATCCACAAGCTCCCGATGACGGAAGGCCACCTGAGAGCAGATGGTGTCATGCACGACAAGGGAAGCATCCTGCATCGAAGAACTCAGATATTCGGATACCCGTTGGTACTCCTCGGGGCTCATTGTCGTCTGAGAGAACAGTTCTATGCTTCTGTCGGTACGAACATGTCCGCTTTCTACCATGGATTTGAGCTGTTCGATATTCTGGATCACTACCACATCGGAGTTTACCTGTCCCATAAGCCCAAGCACCTCCGGATGACCTATTTTCCCGAAAATCACCAGCTGTCCTCCGACTTCGGACATACGTGCGTATGCCATACGGATCTCGTTCTGAAGCTTAAGCACAACAGGGCAAGTACAGTCAATGAGCTGAATTCCAAGTGATTCGGCCTTGGAATATACTACCGGAGGCTCTCCGTGCGCCCTTATGAGCACCGGAGAACGCCCGTCCAGGCTGTCTATCGTGACCAGCCCAAGGGCCTTAAGCCGCGACAATTCCTCTTCATTATGTACTATGGCCCCGAGCGAGTAAAGCGTGGAGCCGCGGCTGGAAGAAAGATATTTCTCCGCCATATCAATAGCACGAATCACCCCTCCACAAAACCCGGAATGTGAGTCAATCTCCACTGTCATATCACTGAAGTATTCCGAATTTACCCTGAATGACACCCATAATCCACGAAAGTTCTTCCTTCATGGTCATGTCGGAATTGTCCAAAACGAAAGCATCGTCCGCCTGTCTGAGAGGTGATACGCTGCGATGAGAATCTATATAGTCGCGCTCCTTCAGATTGGCAAGCACTTCTTCATACACAGGATTGCCACCTTTGGCAAGCATCTCATCGAAACGGCGCTTCGCCCTCACCTCATCCCGGGCAGTCATGAAAATCTTCAATTCCGCATGAGGAAATACCGTCGTGCCTATATCTCTTCCATCCATCACCACCCTTCCGCCGGAAGAGAGCAGATGCAATCTCTCATCCACATAAGCGCGGACATACGAAAGAGCAGATATAGGACTAACCTGAGACGACACCTTCATCCCCCTGATTTCACTTTCGATGCATCGCTGCGAAATATAGAGAAACCCTTCCTCTCCAAAATGCAGGTCAAGTCCCTCCAGAGCTTGCTCCAGCTCGTCAGAAATCAAATTATCTTCCGAAATAAGGCCCTTCTCCTGAGCAAACAGGGTAACCCCACGATACAACGCCCCGGAATCAAGATACAGAAAGCCGAAAGTCCTGGCAACTTCCTTGGCAAACGAACTTTTCCCGGTGGAAGAACATCCGTCCACCGCTATGATAATATCTGGTACTGCAATCATTTGTTCTCTTTTTGACGAAGCATGGCTTCATAATCATCCTTTGCCCGCTGAACTGATACGGAACGTTTAAGCTGAAAACCAGAACCGAGGTATTTGGTACGCACGTCCTCATCAGCGGCCAACTGGGCCGGAGTACCTTCCTGAAGAATTGTCCCCTCATACAAAAGGTATGCTCTGTCGGTGATAGCAAGAGTTTCACCCACATTGTGGTCCGTAATGATAACTCCGATGTTGCGGTATTTAAGCTTGGCGATGATGTACTGAATATCTTCCACAGCAATCGGATCCACTCCGGCAAAAGGCTCGTCCAGCAGGACAAACTTTGGATCTATGGCAAGAGCCCTGGCAATCTCACAACGCCGCCTCTCACCTCCGGAAAGCTGAATTCCGAGAGACCTGCGTACTTTGGAAAGGTTGAACTCGTCTATGAGAGCCTCCAGTTTTTCTTTTCTTTCGGACTTGGACATTCCCTTCATCTCCATCACGGAGACGATATTGTCTTCCACAGACATTTTCCTGAAGACGGAAGCATCCTGAGGAAGATATCCTACTCCAAGCTGAGCACGCTTGTACATAGGCATTCCTGTAATATCCTCATCATCAAGATACACCCTGCCTTCATTCGGGACAATCTGCCCGGTAATCATATAAAAACTGGTCGTCTTTCCGGCACCGTTAGGCCCGAGGAATCCCACAATCTCCCCCTGATTCACCTCCATGGACACACCTTTGACAACAGTGCGCAAACCATACTTCTTAACCAGATTCTCACATCGTAGTTTCATACTCGCTCATCACTTTACATCAAGCTGAAGGTCCGTCACCAGACTTCTGACCTCCGCATTATTTCTGACAAGGTCCTCCGCCTTGTCCTTAGGCATATACTTTTTATCAGGAAGCTCATCCTCCGGAATCACAAAAGGTCTAAGTCTCAATGCCTTGCAAGACACCAATTCACACATCTTGACTTCCAGCTCGCGGAGCATCTTGTCTTCTATCCATTTGCGCTGAGCTTCATTGGTAACGGAGAAAGACACCACCTCATGGCCATCTTCCTGCGAAAACTCCAGCTTGGCATTGCTGAGGGCGTTAGACAGTCGCGGCTTGTCGGAATAGCTTTCGGACAATTTCTTCCAACCGGATTCCATAACCTCATCTGAAGGCAATTCTACTGTCCCCGGACTGTTCTGTATATCTTCCGTATCATCAGCCTTTTCCTTCTCGTCACTTATAAGGGCCGACATGGAAAGTGCGGCTCCGGACTTGGGCGTTCTGCGAGTTGACGCCGCGGGACGTGCCGGTTCCGGCTCCATCTTCGGTGCTGGCTTTGGCTGCTCAGCTTCGGGTTCCGGCTTCTCTGCAACCGGCGCAGGCCTTGGCTGCTCAGTTTCAGGCTCCGGCTTTAATTGCTGCACGGGTTTCGAGGGCCGCACAGGCTCCGTCTTTAATTGCTGCACAGGCTCCGGCTTCTCTGCAACCGGGGCGGATTGAGGCTGCCGAACCAGGAATGCCATTTTCATAAGGGCAAACTCAATATGAAGTCTCTGGTTAAGAGCCATACGGTACCCCGCCTCACACTGTGATGCTATGGCAAGCGCGTCATATAAGAATTTCACCGAGCATCTGCTGGCCTGCTCCGAATAACGCGCAGCCAGAGACTCCGGCATGTCTATAAGCGACTCCAAACCTCCGGTCCTGCTCACAAGCAGATCCCTCAGATGCGAGCCAAGCGCGGAAATGAAGTACTGCGAATTGAACCCCTTGGACAATATCTCATCCAATATCAGCAGCGCCGAAGCATAATCCCCGGCAAGAAAACCATCCACAAGCCGGAAACAATACTCATAATCCAGCACATTCAGATTGTGCATCACATCTTCATACCGGATATCCGTACCGCAGAAAGCGACCATCTGGTCAAAAATGGTAAGCGCATCACGCATCGCTCCATCAGCCTTCCCGGCAATTATATGGAGAGATTCACTGTCTATGGTAATATTCTCCTTAGATGCAATGTCTTTCAGATTACGCACGATATCCGGTATGGATATCCTGCTGAAATCGTATGTCTGGCAGCGGCTCAGGATTGTCGGCAGTATCTTGTGCTTTTCGGTGGTCGCAAGAATGAAAATAGCGTGTGCGGGCGGTTCCTCCAGGGTCTTCAGGAACGCATTGAACGCCTGGGAAGAAAGCATGTGCACCTCATCTATGATAAACACAGAGTACTTTCCCGTCTGGGGAGGAATCTGCACCAATTCCATCAGATTCTTGATATCCTCCACCCCATTATTGGAAGCGGCATCAAGCTCATGGATGCAATAAGAGCGGCCTTCAGCAAATGAGCGGCAGGACTCGCACTCTCCACACGGCTCCATGTCAGGACCCGGATTGGAACAATTTATGGTCTTGGCGAAAATACGAGCCGCACTTGTCTTACCCACGCCACGAGGTCCGCAGAAAAGGTAAGCATGCCCCAATTTGCCCCTTTGAATGGAATTCTTGAGGGTTCTTGCTATGGTATCCTGTCCGATAAGCGATTCAAAACTGTCCGGACGATACTTACGCGCTGATACGATATAATCTGACATAGTTTACAAATTTAATGATTTTTCGTATATTTGAAAGTATGAAACGGATAATGAAACTCATATTTGCGACCATCATTCTGACACTTTCGGGAGTAAGCGCATTCGCACAGGGGAAAGTCTATACACGTAAAGCAAGGATAGCGGACTTCCCTACCTGCACCACCAAAATAGTCAGTGGCGGAGATTCCTTCCTTGACATCGCTTTCAGAAAAGAGATGTCCACCAGATGGCGTATATCCCCCTACGAGTTTTGCACACAAAGCGAGTACGAAAAGCTGAAAAGCAACAATTCCCTCTACTTCCTCTACATAGGAGTTGACAAGGGAGTCTGCTTTATCGTCCTGGAAAAGGGTGGGATGGAAGATGCGGAAAACAACCTCAAGCGCCCGTTTGAATTGGTAAGAATACCTATTTGCTCGCAAGGCATGCCAAGCGGCAGAGAACTGCTCCATATAGGAGCATTTCTGGATATCCTTCAAGCCTATACGGAAGATGCAATGGTATCGGAGCAGACCGCTTACTCCGGTCTAAGGCGGTACAATAAGTCATTTAGCGGCAAGACCGTCTGCTTCAATCAGGACAAGGCCGACACCCTCTTTACGGAAGGCGCGCCAGACACGCTTGTAGCCATATACGTATGCCCGGAAGAAACAGGCAAAGACAAGACATGCTACCGCATGCTTATAAGCACAGATACCCACGAATTGTATTATTACAAAGAATACCCTTTCAGAAAAGGCACTGAAGCTCAATTCTCCAAGAGAGAGATAGACAAGATAGGAAAGAAAAATACGGTCATCGAATAGACAGATGGAATCAGCAGAAGAGAAGTACATCAGAGAACACTGCAGCGCAACTCCCGAGCCGCTAAGCTGGATAGAAAAGCAGACCAACATCCACACCAACTATCCGCGAATGCTTTCAGGCCCGGTACAGGGTCGTTTCCTGAAGATGCTCGTGGAAATGACAGGAGCAAAGAGAGTGCTTGAGATAGGATCCTTTACAGGGTACTCAAGCTGCTGGATGGCCCTTGGACTTCCTGAAGACGGGATTATAGATGCACTTGAAATCAACGATGAGCTTGAGGATATGATGCATCAGGGGTGGATAATGGCCGGCGTCGACAACAAGATTCGACTTCACCTAGGAGACGCCATACAGACTCTTGAAAGTTTGCAGGCCGGATACGACATTGTCTTCATCGATGCCAACAAACGCCAGTATTGCGATTATTACGAGCTGTGCCTGCCTCTTTTGCGACCGGGCGGAATAATAGTTGCGGACGACACCTTATGGGATGGCAAAGTCTATGCTGACCCGCTCCCTCATGATGCGCAGACAGAAGGCTTACTCAAGTTCAACAAACTGCTTTCCTGCGATCCGAGAGTGGAGACTGTCGTACTTCCGATAAAAGACGGACTGACTATCGCCATAAAAAATAAGGGTTGACCGTTTCAATCCGGCCAACCCTTATATTATATTTGGAAAATCCTTAGTCGCTCAGAGAGAATCTCTTGAAGACAACAACCTTAGCTTCCTTATCAGCAGCGGCAAGAACGTCCTTTACAGAAATCTTCTCATCGCTCATCTGATAGTCCTGCTCCATAAGAGTCTGCTCCTTGAGGAACTTCTGAACACGACCCTCAGCAATATTCATGATCATCTGCTCCGGAAGGTTGGCAGCTTTCTGCTCACCTACGGTCTTGATGATTTCACGAGCCTGCTTGGCCTGCTCAGGGGTAATCCATCCTTTGGCAGTATTGGACTCGATATGATCCTCGCTGTCCACGTGTGCCGGATTGATACCTGCCTTCTTGAGAGCGGCATCTATTGCCTTCTGAATCTGCTCATCCTTGGTCTTCTGAATAGCTACTGTGCGCTCGCTGTCGATAACCTCCTTAGGGCAATCTTCAGCTGAAATTGCAACAGGATTCATAGAAGCGACCTGCATAACGATACCCTTTGCGAGTTCGGCAGGAATCTCTTTGTTGAATCCGACAAGAGCACCGAGCTTGCCGGTAATCTTATGAACATACTGAGCTACGAAAGGAGCCTCCACGAGAGCATATCCTACGAGAACATGCTTCTCGCCAGTCTTTCCTGTCTGAGCCTCAACGGCCTCCTCTACAGTATAACCATCTGCCATCTTGCAAGCCTTAAGGGCCTCAAGATCAGAAGGGCACTGTGCGATAGCCACATCAGCGATAGCATCAGCAAGATTCTGGAAGTCAGCATTGCGGCTTACAAAGTCAGTCTCACAGCCAAGACATATGATTATGCCCTTGCCGTCAACGATACGAGCCTTAACCGCACCCTCTGAGGTCTCACGGTCAGATCTCTTAGCCGCAACCAATTTGCCCTTCTCCCTGATGATGTCCATAGCCTTGTTGAAATCTCCCTGAGCTTCCTCAAGAGCCTTCTTGCAGTCCATCATACCGGCAGAAGTCATTTTACGTAACTTCATTACGTCTGCTGCTGTAATAGCCATAACTATATCTGATTCTAAATGAAACTATTCTGCCTGAGCCTCTTCAGCCTCGGCTTCAACCTTTGTTCCCTTACGAGCGCGAAGTTTGCGGGTGTTGCCCTTGACATCCTCTGATACCTCAGCAGCAACCTCCTTATCCTTCTCAAGCTTACGCTCATCAAGACCTTCCTGAATAGCCTTGCAGAGAATATCAACAATGCACTCAATAGAGTTGGCAGCATCGTCGTTTGCCGGTATTACATAATCAATCGGTGTAGGATCGCAACATGTATCAACCATTGCGAATACCGGAATATTAAGACGGTTTGCCTCTTTCACTGCATTGGCTTCTTTCTGCACGTCAACTACGAAAAGCGCTGACGGGAGACGGCTCATATCGCGGATAGAACCGAGGTTCTTCTCAAGTTTTGCCCTCTGACGGTCAACCTGCAGACGCTCTCTCTTGGCGAGTTTGTCGAATGTGCCGTCCTCTTTCATCTTGTCGATGACTGACATTTTCTTGATGGCCTTGCGGACTGTAGGGAAGTTGGTAAGCATACCACCGGCCCAACGCTCCGTAATAGACGGCATGTTGACAGCAGTTGCTTTTTCCTTTACGATGTCCTTTGCCTGCTTCTTCGTAGCGACGAAGAGTATTTTGCGGCCTGATTTGGCAAGCATTTTCATTTCCTCGGCAGCCTCGTCGATCTTTGCGACGGTCTTGTGCAGGTCAATCACATGGATACCCTTCTTCTGGTCGAAAATGTATGGGGCCATCTTAGGGTTCCACTTCCTTGCCAAGTGTCCGAAGTGTACGCTTGCATCAAGCAGTTCTTGGAAATTTGTGCGTGACATTTGTTTGTTTTGTTTTTGTAAACTGTCCCCTTTCGGGGTCTCTTTTCTTCAAGGCGGAGTAGCGGAAATCCGGTCTCCAACCTTTTTCGCAGTCCGGCAACCATCAAACAAAAAGACGGTTTAAAAACCGGTACTGTGCCGTAAAATAACGATAACTAACGTTTGCTGAACTGGAAGCGGCGGCGTGCACCAGGCTGACCGGGTTTCTTACGCTCAACTTCACGTGAGTCGCGGGTAAGGAATCCTGCTGCTTTGAGTGCAGAACGATATGCCTCCTTGTTCACCTCACAAAGAGCACGGGCAATGCCGAGGCGGATAGCCTCTGCCTGACCTTTGATACCGCCACCTACAACGTTAACCTTAACGTCGAACTGGCCGAGTGTTCCGGTAACCTCAAAAGGCTGATTAACCACATAACGAAGTGACTCAAGAGAGAAATAAGTCTCAAGAGGGCGATCGTTCACGGTAACATTACCTTTTCCGGCTGTGAGATAAACGCGAGCTACAGCTGCTTTACGTCTTCCAAGGGCGTGTGTCTGTTCCATTTGCTCTGTTTAAATTTCATCCAACTTGATAACTGTAGGGTTCTGTGCCTGGTGAGGATGCTCAGGACCTGCATAAACGAACAGGTTACCGAGAATATCATCACCGAGACGGGTCTTAGGGAGCATACCCTTCACTGCTCTCCTGACAAGTTCTTCCGGTCTGTTGGCGAGAATCTCTTTAGGTGTTGTAAACCTCTGTCCACCCGGATATCCGGTGTAACGGGTATAAACACGGTCGGTCATCTTCTTTCCACCGAGGGCGACTTTCTCAGCATTGACAACGATTACATTGTCTCCGCAATCAACGTGAGGAGTGTAGCCCGGCTTTGTCTTGCCACGAAGGACAAGAGCAACGCGTGAAGCGAGACGACCAAGCGCGAGATCTGTCGCGTCAATGACAACCCACTTCTTGTCTACAGTCGCTGCATTGAGCGATACTGTCTTGTAGCTTTGTGTGTCCACTGTCTTGATCAATAAATAGTTAATAAAAAATTGCGATCCCTACACAAAATAGGGGTCGCAAAGATAGCAATTATTTGTGACAAATCAAAAATATAGTACTCTAGCCAATAAAATTAGCCTGAATGAAAGCATTTATACCGACTGTCACGAACATAAGGCAAATAAGGGAAGCAAAGATGATTCCTATCACCTTAACGCGCTTGAACCATACAGAGCCATCCCAACCCACAGTCTGGAACATGCTCCAGAATCCATGTATAAGATGAAGCCATACGGCAGCGAACCAGATCAAATAGATTACCAGAATCCACCACTTTCCAAGCACTGTAGTAAGCAGCAGATACGGATTATTTTCAAAAGTGCCGACATGAAGAAGCTCCGGCATCTGCATCTTGGCCCAGAAATGGAAAAGATGGAAGAAAATAATACCGAGAATCACAATTCCGAGCACAAACATGTTGCGTGCAGACCAAGAATCGGCAGCAGCCTTGCTTGATACCTCATAACGCTTGAATCCTCCGCGGGCACGGACATTCTGGAAGGTAAGCCAGCATCCGTACACGATATGCACGAGGAAACCGAGAGCAAGCACGGGAACCATGATGGAAATTACAGGCGTGGACATGAAGTCGCAGCCGAGTTTGAACAAACCGTCACCGGCGCTGAAAAGCTTATCGTCAGCGGCGACAGCACCGAACTTGCCAGTGAACGAATCGATCACTGAAAAGAAGTTGATAGTGGCATGCAGGAGCAGGAACACAATGAGGAACGCTCCACTCACAGCCTGAATGAATTTCTTTCCGATTGATGAATTGAATATAAACATTTGAACTGAAATTAATCTTTTCGAGACTGCAAATATAGTCCTAATCTTGCAAGTTTCATAATTTTCAAATACTTTTGTTCAAAAGTACCGTAAAAGAATTTTTTAAAAGTCTGAAATATGCGAGTTTTGCTCAAACTTAGCGGCGAAAGCCTTGGCGGCCCATCGGGGAAAGGCATAGACAGCGAATGCCTTACGGGATTTGCCAAAGAAATAGCCCAGGCGGCCAAAGCCGGCCACCAAATAGCCATTGTAAATGGCGGAGGTAACATTTTCCGTGGTCTTCAGGGGCTCGGAAAAGGGTTCGACCGCATCAACGGCGACCGTATGGGAATGCTGGCGACGGTTATCAACTCCCTCGGACTTGCATGCGCCCTGCGCTCGGAAGGAGTGAAAGCGGAAGTGTTCACGGCGACACCCATGAGCCCCATCGCCCACTACTATAGAAGAGAGGACGCGGTAGCCCTGTTGGAAGAGGGCGGCGTCGCTCTTATTGCCGGCGGAACCGGGAATCCGTTTTTCACAACCGACTCCGGAGCCGCGCTCAGAGCTCTCGAAATCGGAGCGGACGCTCTCCTCAAAGGCACAAGAGTTGACGGAGTATATACTGCAGACCCGGAAAAAGATCCAACTGCCGTGAAATATGACGAACTGACTTTCACCAAAGCCCTTTCAGATCACCTTAAAGTAATGGATGCCACGGCATTCGCTTTGTGCGAACAGGGTCCGGTGCCTATCATAGTCTTCAATATCGGCATAAAGGGCAGCCTCGGGCGACTTCTCAACGGAGAAAAGATAGGAACTATTGTACACGCATAATAATCAAATCACACAGATATGTTGACAGACAAAGCAAAAGAAATCGTAACACAGTGCGAGACCAAGATGCAGGATGCCATCAACTTTCTCGAAGAAGACCTCAAATCTTACAGAGTAGGCAAGGCTAATCCTTTAATATTCAATACCGTGACCGTTGATTACTACGGCACCCCTACTCCGCTGCCACAGGTAGCGTCTATCTCAGCACCGGACGCCAAGACGCTTGCTCTGCAGCCTTGGGAAAAGAGCATGATTTCCAAAATCGAAAAAGCCATCATCGATGCCAACCTCGGATTCACTCCCCAGAACAACGGAGAGACCATCCGCTGCACCGTGCCGGCCCTGACGGAAGAGAGAAGAAAGGAACTTATCAAGAAGGCCAAAGCTGCCGGAGAGAACGCCAAGATAGTAGTGCGCAACGCAAGACGCGACAGCATCGAACTCCTGAAGAAGGCTCAGAAGAACGAGGGGCTTCCTGAAGACACTCAGAAAGAGGCTGAAACTGAAATTCAGAAAATTACAGACAAAAAAGTCAAGAGCGTGGACGAGCTTGTAGCCGCCAAAGAGAAAGATGTAATGACCGTATAAGTCATCGGACATCATTCAGCGCCTTTTCAAACGCACTTCTATCCGCTTCGGAGAGGAAGTGCGTTTTTATTGGCACCATAAAGCATCTTTCCCTTATCTCCTTAGGCATACCCTTGAAGTCAAGCAACCGCTGCATATCCTTTTCCGTAGTAATGATGGAAGCGGTCGGATTCTTGCGGAGAGCAGTCTGAATCTTGTCAATGTCAGACCAGACATACTTGTGATGATCCGGAAAATTGAATCTGGCAACTATCTTATATGTATCACTCAGATAGTTCCGCAGATATTTGTCATTGGCAATCCCGGTAACCATGATGATTTTCTTGGAATAGACAAAACGCGGTTCCGTAATGTCATATACGCCTTCCGCCTGTCCATACTCAATCGATGTAAAAAACAGTCTCAGGAGCTTTCCGTCGGCACTTTTACAAGATCCGCTTTCAACATCATATTCAGACAGGTGAAGTCTGGATGCAATAGCCTGCTTTTCAGCATTGTCCATATCCTGCGGGCATTTGCTGACTATAAGAATATCCGCCTTGTCAATCCTCTCGGGAAGATCACGCAAACGGCCAAGCGGCAACAGCATGTCTTCGTACACCAGCCTGTTGTGGTCCACAAGCACTATATTCAGATCCGCATGCAGATTACGATATTGGAATGCATCGTCAAGAAGGATGTAGTCTGCAGGAGGAAAGAACTTGTTCCAACACTTTTTGGAGTATTTTTTGCCTTCCAGCAGTTCCGGATGGCAGAGAAGCTTAGCGCCTTCCACTCTATTCTTGTCCACGGCCACCGTAACGGAAGGGAACTTGCGTTTTATCTGAAGCGGCTCGTCCCCGAACATATCCGAGCTTCCATCGACGACAACCTGCTGAAATCCTTTGCTTTCGCGCTTATAGCCTCTTGAGAGCACCGCAAGATTGGCTCCGCCCCATTTACCGCTTGCCTGAAGCATCCTGAGAATCATCTCCACATGCGGAGTCTTGCCGGTACCGCCCACAGTCACATTACCCACACAAACTACCGGCACCTCAGCCACATACGGCTTGCGCTTAGGTGATGAATAATACTTGTCCCTGAGTTTCAACGCCCAGTAATATGGAAACAAAAGAACCTTATCAATCATATCTTTGCTGTATTTCGTCCAATATTGCGAACAATTCCTCCCGATCAAGAGTGGTAACCATACGCATTCTTATATCTTTGAAATCAGGAAGCCCCTTGAAATAGCACGACAGGTGACGTCTCATCTCATATATTCCGCGAGGCTCGCCCTTATGCTCAAGAGAAAGAGCCAGATGACGCTTTGCCAAAGACACCTTCTCGGCGACAGAAGGTTCTTCCATGGCGCTGCCATGCTCAAGATAATACTTTATCTCCCTGAAAATCCACGGATGACCGAATGTGGCTCGTCCTATCATTATAGCATCCACACCATACCTTTCAAACGCCTGAGCCGCACCCGGGCCGTCAACTATGTCGCCATTGCCGATTATCGGAATGTGCATTCGGGGATTGTTCTTGACCGCACCGATAAGAGTCCAATCAGCGGAGCCCTTGTACATCTGACACCGTGTACGGCCATGAATGGTCAATGCCTGGACGCCCACATCCTGAAGACGTTCAGCCAGCTCCACGATAATCTTGGAATTCTCATCCCATCCAAGCCTTGTCTTGACTGTAACAGGCTTATCCACAGCCTCCACCACAGCCTTGGTGATGGCGACCAACTTATCCGGTTCCCGCAGCATTCCGGACCCGGCTCCACGTCCTGCAATCTTAGTCACAGGGCATCCGAAATTTATATCAATGATATCGGCCCCATGACCGCCGGCAATCTCGGCGGCATGATCAACCATCCGGGCCGCTTCCACCATTGACTCAGGGATATGTCCATAAATCTGAATGGCCACCGGAGACTCCTCCTCGTATGTATGCATTTTGGCAATAGCCTTGCCGGCATCCCGGATAAGTCCGTCCGATGGAATGAATTCCGTATATACCATATCCGCACCCTGTTCTCTGCACAGCAGACGGAATGTTACATCGGTGATATCCTCCATCGGAGCCAAGAGAATGGGCCTTTCTCCCAAATCTATGCTTCCTATCTTCATTGTGATACAAAAATACCTATATTTGTACAAAGTGCAAAAATCACAATGGAAAATATCCACCTTCAGAGAATAGAAAAGCTGCGCGAATTGATGCGGGCAAAAGATTGGGACGCGGTAATCATAACCGGATCAGACCCTCATTCAAGTGAATATCCCGCAATGCGCTGGAAGCAGGTTGAATGGCTTTCCGGATTTACCGGAGAGGCCGGAGATCTCGTCATCACCATGGACCATGCCGGACTGTGGACAGATACGCGTTATTTCATCCAGGCTGACCGGCAATTGGCAGGCACAGGGGTGGTGCTTCACAAAACCAGAGTACCAAAGCAGGTTCTGATCCCGGAATGGCTCGAACAGCAATTCGGCAACCAGGGGATAATCGCCATTGACGGACTGTGTGTCAATTCAGCCTGGGCAAGAAGTATTCCAGGGGATATCATCAGCATACCGGACCTGTTGAGCCTGATATGGAAAGACCGGCCGCAAATCCCTCAGACCCCGGTATTCTCCGTAGAATGCGGGGAAAGCAGATTCAGCAAGATTCAGTGGCTAAGAGACTACCTTGCAGGCCGCAATTGTGATGCAATACTTGTCTCTTCCCTTGACGAGATAGCCTGGACCCTCAACATGAGAGCCTCGGACATCGATTTCAATCCTCTGATAATAAGTTTTTTGCTTGTCACATCAAGCCATGTCACATGGTTCATGAAAAAGGGAGGACCGGATGATGAAAGCACCGCTGCCTGCATGAACATCCTCAATTCCGAGGGGATTGCAGTAGAACCATACGACTCCGTGTCATACTCGATAGCCGACATGGTGGAAGGGCCGCTTATGATAGATCCGGACACACTCAACTACGAGCTTTATCACAATCTCCTGTCCTCCGGAGTGGAACTGACTGAATCTGCAAGTCCCATCCAACACAGAAAATCCGTCAAGAACGAATTTGAAATGGACGCCATGCGCAGGATACATCTCAAGGACGGGGTAGCCATGGAAAAATTCCTGTTCTGGATAGAAAGGAGCCTGCAGGCCGGAAAGGAGATAGATGAATGGGAAGCAGCGGTAAAATTGGACGGTTTCCGGGCGGAAATAGAAGAGTATCGCGGCAACAGTTTCGAGACCATCTCCGCATACGGACCTGGTGCAGCCCTCCCCCACTACATCACACCTTATACCGATGCACCGAAACTCCGGGACAGCGGGCTCTATCTCTGTGATTCGGGTGGACAGTACAGTCTCGGCACCACGGACATCACCCGCACCATCCCGCTGGGCAGATGTTCCCGACTGGAAATGGAAGACTACACCCTGGTGCTGAAAGGACACATAGACCTGGCTATGGCGGTGTTCCCGGAAGGGACCCCGGGATGCAGGCTGGATGCATTGGCAAGAGAGCCATTATGGCGCAGCAAGCGCAACTTCGGGCACGGAACCGGGCATGGAGTCGGTTTCTTCCTCGGAGTGCATGAGGGCCCTCAGGATATAAGGCAGAATCTAAACCCTGTGGCACTTGAGCCGGGCATGATCTGTTCCGATGAGCCGGGCATATATCGGGAAGGGCAGCACGGCGTCAGACATGAAAATCTGCTGCTGTGCGTAGATGCCGGCGGCAACGAGTTCGGCAAGTGGCTGAGCTTCGAACCTCTGACCCTCTGTCATTTCGACACTTCAATTATAATCACGGACCTTCTGAACAAGGAAGAATTGGAGTGGCTCAACAGTTACAACGAGAGGGTCTATCGCACGCTGGGTCCACTGCTCCCGACGGAAGTACGAGACTGGTTAAGAAAGAAAACCCTCAGCCTTTCTCCACAAAACCGAGGGTAGCTACAGATATGCGCACCTCCGCAGGGTACAAGCCGCGAAGGGCCGAATAGCATGCCCGCATAGTAGCGCCGGAGGTGAACACATCATCCACCAACAGGATATGGTGCAGCGCCGGAGAACGCTTAAGGTACGATTTACTGACAGCGAAAGCGTGCCTGACATTGGACTCTTTTGACTGCATGTCCAGCCTGGTCTGGGAGGTTGTATTGTGAATTCTGCGCAGCATGTCAGGATAGCACGGGCACTTGAGTTCAGAAGATACGGCTCCAGCGATAACCGCAGCCTGGTTGTATCCTCTTTTCCATTGTCTGATCCAGTGCAACGGCACCGGAACCACAGCATCCACATCCGAGAACAAAGGAGAAAGGGACAATTCCGAAGCCAGCATCGACGAAAAGGCCCTTCCGGCAGAGAAGTTGCGATGATATTTGAGAGCCTGCGTGATATGGTTGTAGCCATTGTCTTTGGCATAATAAAAAAGAGCCGCAGCATAAGCATACGGCTCATATTCATCGATATTCATACCGGCATTGAATCTGTCGGACATAGGATTTCTCTTCATGCCTGCAAATCTGGCAAGCGGCATGTCAGAAAAGCACTCTCTGCATATATGTCTTTCGTCCATTCCCAACTCCGTACCACACACAATGCATGGCCTCGGCATCACAAAATCCGCCAGTGCGGACAATGCCGTTTTCAAGTTTAAGTCAGGAAAATGTAAGGAAGACATCTAGCAGTTCATGGCACCGCAACAGTTGATAACCTGTCCGCTGACATAAGATGAGAGGTCGCTCGCAAGGAAAAGCGCCACCTTGGCAACCTCATCGACGGTGCCGCCTCGACGGAGAGGAATAGTTTTCACCCAAGCCTCCCGCACGTCGTCAGGAAGAGCTGCCGTCATATCAGAGATGATGAATCCCGGAGCGATACAGTTGGCTCTGATGCCGCGAGGGCCCATTTCCTTGGCGATTGATTTGGCAAGTCCTATGAGTCCGGCCTTGGATGCAGAATAGTTGCACTGTCCGGCATTACCGCTCACTCCCACAACTGAAGACATATTTATTATGCTACCACCCCTCTGGCGAGCCATTATAGGTGTAAGGGCGTGAATATAATTGTACGCCGACTTCAGGTTTACGTTGATTACCGCATCCCACTGAGCCTCGTCCATACGGAGCATAAGACCGTCACGCGTAATTCCGGCGTTGTTCACAAGGACATCAATATGTCCGAAGTCAGCCAAAACCTTCTCGACTGTAGCATGAGTATCAGCAAAATCGGCGGCATTTGACGCGTAAGCGCGCACTTTTCCACCGAAAGCCTCAAGCTCCGATACAGTATCTTCATTGATTTTGATGTCAGTGAAAGCGATATCCGCTCCCTCTGATGCAAATTTAAGAGCAATAGCCTTACCTATTCCCCTTGATGCCCCTGTAATAAGGGCCACTTTTCCTGTCAATAATCCCATTGTTTTAGTACTTAGGCACGCAGCTGCGCGTGCACATAACTTTATTTATTTGTCTGCGGCCATCGCTGCTTCCACATCATCAGGTGCTATCGGCAACCTTTCTGAACCGAGCCGCCTTGCACCGTCTTCCGTAACGAGAACATCGTCTTCGAGACGTATGCCGCCGAAATCATAATAATCTTCCAATTTGGAATAGTTTACCCATTCCTTGCATATTCCCTCATTTTTCCACGAGTCGATAAGTGCCGGAATAAAGTAAATTCCGGGCTCATCCGTAATCACGTTGCCCGGCATAAGCCTTCTTGCCATTCTCAAACTTCCGAGTCCGAGCTGGGAAGAGCGCTTCTGGTCGGCATCATAACCCACCAGGTCTTCTCCATAATCTTCCATATCATGGACATCCAGACCCATATTGTGCCCAAGTCCATGAGGCATAAAGAGCCCTGCCACACCTTCGGCCACCATATCATCTACATTTCCACGGACAAGTCCAAGACTCTTGAGGTCATCAAGCATCACTCCCGCAACCTCAAGATGCACGTCACGATATGCAATTCCCGGAGAAATCAGGGAGAAAGCCAATTCATTGCACTTGTACACAATCTCATAAATATCCCTTTGCCTGGAGGTAAACACCCCGCCGGTCGGATATGTTCTGGTAAAATCCGATGCATAGTGAAGATTGGTCTCGGCTCCGGCATCAATCACCATGAGTTTCCCAGACTCAACTATTGCATCGTGACTGTGACAATGGAATATTTCCCCATGCTGGGTAAGTATGGTAGAGAAACTGACGCCCCACCCCTTGGACAAGGTAACGCCCTCCATCTCGCCTACAATTTCCTGCTCAACCCGTCCTGGTCTGATACCTTTTCTCGCAGCGGTATGCATGCTGTATCCGAGATCGCAGGCCGCGTCAAGGGCTGTAATCTCAACATCTTCCTTAATAAGACGCAGACCCACGACCGCTTCAACAAGAGCTCTGGAAGCTTTGGCGCAACCTTTTTTGCCATCAGAGGTGACTTCATAAGGAGAGAGTCCGAGAAGTTCGGCCAGTTTGAGACGGGTGGCATACCTGCTCGCCGGAACGAAATGAACAGCCCTGCCTTTCAATGCTTCAGACATAGCATCATAAGGAGCCGTCTTGCTGACTCCAACCCGGGCGGCAAGGGAGGAAACCGAAGGCATAGGCCCCATCCAGATGATGTCATCTATGCTGAAGTCATCGGCATAAATCGTCTCCTCTCCGGTCTCAAGATCGATGGTGGCCGCAAATCTGGGCTCATCAATACCGAAGAAGTATAGCCACGTGCTATCCTGGCGCCATTTGTAGCAGTTGTCCTTATATTGCGCCGGGGCGTCCACATTACCTATAAAAAGTGCAATGCCGCGCTCGCCTTTCATTTTGTCAAGAAGCGCCTTGCGTCTCCTGACATATACCTCTTTAGCAAACATAACCGTACAAAGATAGCAAAAAAAGTAATTGTCCAATCCGCCACAAGGCAAACCGGCACCTGCCACGCATCCCAGGTTCTTCCATCATGATGGCAAAGGCACTGTCAATCCAAAAATCACGATTTGCAACGGCTATCTCTTCCGCAGCGCCTTTGCGAGCAGAAACGCGGCCGCGAGTGCGACGATATCAACGCAAAGCCCGATCCATGAGAAGTCCACAAAACGCGGCCTTATCCTTCCGTCAAGGGACGAGGACAGCACCAGACGGGCAGGGAAGATGTATTTCGGAAGATCAAAGCTTTCATCTTGAGGATAATCCTGCCTCATAGTCTTGACGGTCCTGTATGTGCCGGATTCGAGTGCCCAGAAGTCCTCGCCTTCACTGTCGCTGACCCGTACCGTATGGTTGAGTATATCTCCCACGAGCAAGACACTCTGCTTTGTGACATCTGCTCTCACATCAGTAGGTATAATTCTTCTCAGGCTATCCAAAATATAGAATCGGCCTTCACGGTCGAAAAGATAAGCGAGTGAAGCCCTATTCTCATTTTCCGTAATGAAGATATGCTCTATTTCAAGACCTTCGGTCGGGATACCCTCAACGAAAGGCTTTCCTCCGGCAAGTTTGAGATGGAACAGCCGTCCGTCCGCATCGGTCAGCATATATCCTTCGTCGTAGGCTTTGCGTGTGCTCGGGTTGCCGGATACTATTCCGGCCGGGAAGCGGAAGCCTGCGGAATCCAGAGCCTCATTGAAAGCCAACTCCAACTCCATGGCGTTTCTATTTTTGGACATCTCTATGATACGGACTCCGTCCCGGCGGGCCACAAGGGCATACTCCGGGTCTTCAAGTTCGAGGCGAAGAGGTTCGGATTCCAATAACATATAGACATTCATCTCCGGGATGTTGACATCCTTAGGGGAGGTCGAGAAAAAGATGTTATTGGACTCTATCTGATCCGCCGTGTACTGCCTGCCGTTTATTGTCTCAGGGATTTTGTTGCGACTGCTCAGCACGCGGTAGTAGAAAAACGGCAGTACGCTGTCAGCGTATTCCCGACCATGGGTGTCCTTGAATATGAAATCTCCCCCGGAGCGATCCTCAAGGGATACGAAATCTTCGGCGACACAACTGTAAAGGGTGAATGGTGTCGAATACGGCTCAGCCGTGATGATGTACCAGAGTCTCGGCAGCAGCCAGATTGCAAGCATGGCGGTGATGACCGCAAGGTAGATATTTCCTGTCTTTCTCATTGTACCCCGTCTTTAAATCTCCTTACACTATAGTGGATGAGCGGGAAGGCCGCAAGCGTAGTGACTGTCGCCAGGGGAAGTATCCCGCGGCTGTAACCCATCATCTGGGATGAAAGGAAGAATGTGCTCAACAGTGCGAGCATCAATACAGTCTCGAATATTCTCATCCTCCAGGCGGGCTCAAGCATTATCGCCCCCGCCCATATATATGCGCACAAGCCGGCACAATACCATGTAATAAGCGAGAAGAGGATTCTCCACACTATGTCGGCCACCAGATAATGTCCCAGGAAAATGCCGAGCGATGCGGCTTGGACAATGAAAAGCACCAGCAGCACGCCTATACCGTATCCCTGCATCACCGACACGGTCCTGAATTGTGGCATCGGCAGATGCAGCGTGAGTTTAAGGCATTTGCGGAATGTCTTAGGAATGAACTGTGCCGCGGCGAGGGCAAGCCCGCATATAACCGGGAGGTAGATGAGGTTGTCAACCAAAATCGAATATTTCCCGACAGCGTATGACCAAAGGAAGTCGTATCCATTCAGGGATGCGTTCTTAGCGAGCGCCAGAAAATCGTAGGCGGTGAATCCGGCCATCATCATCACCAGGCACATTATGGCTGTCCCGGTCTTCAGCCATTCTTTATATATCATTGACTTGAACATAATCAGTACTTTCCTGTGAGTCCGATGAATGCGTCTTCGAGGTTCATGTATTCAGCCTTGAGATTATCCGTGCGGATGCCTTCGGCATCAAGCAGGCCGCGGATTTCTTCGGGCGTGGCGAAAGAGTAGAGTTCAGAGCGACCACGATATTCCGACGGATGCAGAATCTTGTCAGAAGGGTGCGGAGCCGCACCGGTGTAGGTATACTTGAGGAGACAACCGGTGAGTGCGCTGATTCTGCCGTGGAAGAGGATTCGTCCATAGTCCATGATGATGCAGTCATCCACAAGTTTCTCCACATCCTGTATAATATGCGAGGTCATGAACACCGTCTTCCCCTCGGACTTGGCGTAGTCGCGCAGATACTCGATAAAGAGTCTGCGGTAGCCTGGATCAAGTCCGAGAGAAAAGTCATCCAGCACGAGCAGGTCGGCATTTTGGGCCAGTATGAGTCCCAAAGCCACCTGAGATTTCTGTCCATTGCTCATATTGGAAATCTTCTGGCCCGGGGCCACCTTGAGTCTGGACATCAGCTCATAGTAGGCGTCCCTGTTCCACTTCGTATAGAATTTGGAGTAGAACTTCTCTATCTGCTCTATGGTCATAAACGAGTACTGGACATGGCCTTCAAGGAGCAGCGCTATCCTCGCCCTGGTAAGAGGGCTGATGCTGGAGGCATCTTCACCGAAGACCGTGCAGCGTCCCGCTGTCGGTTTGAGATAGCCCATCAAGATATTGATGGTTGTTGTCTTGCCGGTCCCGTTCTTACCGAGCAGGCCGGTGATTGTGCCTTTGGCGACATTGAAACTCAGGTCCGAGTAAATACACCGCCTGCCATAATAATGCGTCAGGCCGTCGCAGACTATTACGTTGTCTTCCATTCTTGCAGATTTTGCCTCAAAGATAGGCTTAATGTGGGCATAATTGAACTACCGAATCTGCAAAATCCCTATAAATTGGGATACGTCCATGGAAAAGATACCGCAAAATTGGGATTGCCTTGCGCGACGCGGCAGCCTATCTTTGCACCGTTTTTTAATCAAGTTGCAATGAATGTTCTGCTTTCGGTGCTCGCTGCGGCTTTGCAGCTTTTCTCCTTGTCGGGATTCGTCAGGGATGCTGCCGATTCCTCCCCTCTGTCAGCGGCGACTGTGACCGTGCAGAAGGGAGGACAGACATTTAAATGGGCTGTCGCAGGAGATGACGGCCGCTATGTCATAAGCGACCTTCCTGCCGGAAAATATGTCGTCAATGTGTCCTATATAGGATATCTCCCTGCTTCCAGAACGCTTGTTCTTGACAAGAACATATCCTTGTCCTTCAGGCTCGCTCAGGATGCAGAGCAACTCAATGAGGTGGTTGTAACAGCTACCGAGAACCATGGTGTCACATCATCCACGAGAATAGGGGTCGATGCCATAGCGCACATCCAGCCGTCAAGTTTTGCGGACATACTCGAACTGATGCCTGGCGGAATGGCAAAGGACCCCTCACTTAGCGGACCGCAACTTATCAATCTGAGATCCGCGAATGCTTTGACTGACAGCGACTATGCGACTTCCGCCCTGGGAACCCGTTTCATGGTGGACGGCAGGCCTCTTGACAACGATGCCAACCTTCAGTCCACGCCTGCTTACAGCAACTACGGGAGCAGTTATGTCAATTTCGGGACAGACATGCGTGAAATCAGCACGGAGGACATCGAGAATGTTGATATCGTCCGCGGCATCGCCTCCGTCAGATACGGTGATCTCACAAGCGGTCTTGTCAACATAATCCGCAAAAGGGGCGGCAGCGATCTGCATGCCCGCTTCAAATCGGATATGAAAAGCAAACTCTTTTATCTTGGTAAGGGTTTCGAGCGGGAAAACGAATCTGGCAGGACCACACTCAACACCAGCATCAATTTCCTTGACTCCCGCGCGGACCCGCGCCAGACCCGTCAGAACTGGAAGCGCCTGACCGCCAGTTTAAGGGCCGGTAAGGACATGCGCGGTGAATGTTATGTCGGTCAACTGACCGGCAGTCTCGACTATACAGGCTCTTTTGACAATCAGAAATCCGATGTGGACCTTGATATCACAGAAGGCGGAATGCCTATAGAGACTTACAGTTCCGCATACAACAAGTTCTCCCTCAGCGGTGGCTATATCCTCAGGGCTCTCGTGGACTCGTCGTTCTTCCGCTCGCTGGAGACACATGCATCACTCTCCTATGAGCGTGACTTGATAGACCGATGGAAGCATAATGCCCTTGGCAAGGCAACTCCAGTCTCCACATCACTTGAGCCTGGAGAGCATGACGCCCTGATAATTCCGGCGAAATATGACGCTACGCTCCAGGTGGACGGACGCCCGTTCTATATGTTCTTCAGCGCATCGGCCATGTTTTCAAGTGGCGTCCATAAGATCCAGACCGGTGCGGAGTGGAATATGGACAAGAACTTCGGACGCGGTACCATCTTCGACACTTCCAGACCGTTCTCGACAAGCATGGGAGTGCGCCCGAGACCATACAGCGCAATCCCGGCCACTCACCAGTTTTCCGTCTTCGCGGAAGATCACATCTCAAAGTCTTTAGGGGACATCAGTCTGGACTGGGTTCTCGGTTTGCGTGCCGAGATGATGGCAGGGGCAGGAAATGATTATGAAGTCAACATGAAGCCGTATCTCGATCCCCGCACCAACATGCGCATCGCACTCCCAACAGCCTTTCTGAGAGGGTATAAACTTGATTATGGAATCTACAGCGGCATCGGGCGGCATACCAAGTTCCCTACAATGGACATGCTTTTCCCGGATCCGATATACGGGGATGTTACCCTGCTGAACTACTGGCCGGTGGAGGAAAACCTCAGGAGGGTCAATCTGCTTGTATACAAAATTGACCCGACCAACACCGCGCTCCAGCCCGCAAGCAACCTCAAGTGGGAGATCGGTGCGGACGCTGACTGGAACGGCTACTCATTCTCGATTGACTGGTTCCGCGAAGATATGACTTCCGGCTTCCGTTACGCCTATGAGTACCTTTCGGTCGTCGCCAAGAAATACGACGCGTCCGCCATAGACAAGTCAGTGCTGACCGGCCCTCCATCTCTTGATGGACTCCCTTACCAGAACGACACCATCCTTACAGCCTATAGTTTCAACACCAACGGCAGCCGTACCCTCAAGCAGGGTCTTGAATTCAGCTTCAGCACCCGCAGGATCAAGGCTATCAATACCAGAATCACGGCCAACGGAGCCTGGCTCCGCACCGAATACATGAACAGCCAGCCAGAGTACTATCGCCCTAATGTCATGATAAGCGGCAAACCGTACCCGTATATAGGCATCTATGAGATGAACGACGGAAGTTTCTATGATTCACTTGTCACAAACCTGATGTTCGACACACAGATTCCCAGTCTCGGGCTTATATTCTCGACATCGTTCCAGTGCAAGTGGTTTTCCGGACGCCGGTCGATGCCTGAGAGCAAGTATCCTGACTCCTATATTGACAAGGCCGGGACTGCGCACCCATTCGATATCGCAGCAGCGGAGGGAGACGCGGTGCTACGCCATTTGATCAGGGATTATACCGAGTCCCTCTACCAGTACCAGCGGACGCCGTTCGCGATGAATGTCAATCTAAAAGTAAGCAAGAAACTCTACCATGACAAGGTATCCTGCTCGCTGTATGTCAACAAGATATTTGATGTAACGCCCGATTATTGGCGTGGCGACGCCCTGGTGCGCAGGAGCGTGACCCCGTACTTCGGGATGGAACTTGATTTCAAGATATGAGAAGAATAATATTTGTCCTGGCCGCGCTTGCCGTTTCTGCCTGTCTTGTCTCATGTGGCAAGGCATCGGAAGGCATCTATTCAGTGGTGACCTTAAAGGCCTACACCGGAGACGTCACCCTGGTGACTATCAAGGTGGATAAAGCTATTGAAGGCAATTTCTTCCGTAATCTCAATACTGGCGAGGAGTATGAATATCCCCTGTTCACCAACGGTTCATGCACATTCAGAGTCCTCAAGGGAGTGTATATTTTCGCTTTTGACGGGAACGCCACACTCCCCGACGGTACAGTACGAAAAGTCAGGTGCTATGCACACCGCTCTCCAAATGATTCGGTAAATATCCTTGGGGATGAGATAACCATCGAATTCGATCTCCTGCTTCTATGAGAAAGTGTTTAATCATACTATTCGCCTTCCTGGCGGCGTTTGAGGTGCGAGCTCAGGACAGTCTGTCCGTCAATGAACGCACCATGATGCACATTGATCATCTTGCTGCCTCCGGCAATGCTTCTGCCATGCGGTTCGCCCCGTCTTACGGACTTCTCTCTCCGTACGTATCATTTTCTTCGGCCTCGGCATCGTTTGACTTCCGGCAGGAGAGCAAGGCCGTTGTCCCTGAGGGTGGGGACGGCTTGAGGCAAGGCCGCTTTGACGCTGATGCATTTCTGCGGCTCAGTGAAAGTTCGGCTGTCAGCGGAGCGGTCGGCTACCGCAGGGCTGTCAAGAATAATGTCCGGCTCAATGAGACTGCGGATTTTGAACTCCTGTAGCCTTATGTGCTCATGGATACCCTCGGCGGAAATCTCCAGAATGAGTCCTACTTCTTTCGTGGTGAATGGATGCGCAGGTCCGGCAACGCGGTGTATTCACTCGGCGGCAGTTATAAGGCTGTCCATGAATACCGCAGTTTCGATCCGCGGCCACGCAACATATCATCCGACTTCAAGGCCGGTGCTTCGCTCGGAGTCGTTCTTCCAAGATGGAACCTAATCGGCTTCGCTTCTTATCGCAGGTACAATCAGGATCAGAATGTGACCTTTGTCAGCAACAAGGGAGCCAACACCACGCTTTTTCATGCCACCGGGCTTGGACTGGATTACTGGCGCTTCCGCAGCACCGGAGTTTTTGCTGCAACGCGTTATGCCGGGCAAGGGTTCTCCGCCGGAGTGGTCGGAAGCGCGGCAAAGGGAAGCGTGATAGGCGGAATCTCGTATGAGTGGCTTTCCATCACCAGATATCTCTCCAACCAGAATGATGCTCCGCTCACCAGTCTGGTGACCGGGAGGCAGAACGCTTTTGTCGCATGGAAGCCGTCAGACACAGCGGCGCTTGAAGTCGTGGTAAGCCATGAGAGGAGAGACGGGTCGGAAAACGTCATTGACTGTGCCGCACAGGGAGTGTATCGAAACCTGCTCGCCATGGACATGTACAGCCGTGACCGACTGTCAGCGTCACTGTCAGCCGTGTTGCAGTTCGCGCATGATTATGGCTTTTGGCAGATACTGCCTGCCATTGCATATTCCGGAGTATCGGAAGAATACCTGTACCCCAAGTCACACATATCTTCCACCTCCGTGGATGCCATGTGCGGGGCAGCCTTCAGTGCAGTTAGGAAGGCTTGGGCATATAGTGTACAAGCACATGCCGGGTATTGCATATTCCCTAAGAGCGAGTCTTCCCTGCAATGCATGGACAGTCACATCTTGCAGGCCTATACGGACAAATACGCTTTTCAGTCTTTAGATTTCGCACACCTTTCAATGCATGCCATGATACAGCGCGAACTTGGCATACAGCTCGCAATCTTCTCCAGACTTTCTGCTTCGGCCGCGCTGCGTTCCTCGGAGGTGGCCGCATACATAAGTCTCTCAATAGGAATTTCTTATTAGTAATCATAGTTTTTAGAAAAAATGAAAAAGTATCTTATCATCCCGCTTGCCGCCATGCTTTTGGCCGCTTGCGAAAAAGAAAAGGAGGCTCCTGTCCTCACCATCGAGCCGGTAAGCCTGGAGTTTACCGCCGAGGGAGGCAGCCAGACTCTGACTGTCAAGTCCAACCAACACTGGACCATCACCACCGATGGGGCTGACTGGTATACCGTCTCTCCTATGGAGGGAAACGGCGACGGAGAGGTCACTGTGACCATTGGCAGATACACCGAAGCCGCGACCCGCTCCGCACAACTGACATTCCGGACTGACGGCCTGATGAAGACTGCGGCCATCCTGCAGAATCGCCCGGAAACTCCGAAAGACCCGACCGAACTCAGTTTCAACGTACGTGCCTATGAGCAGGATTTTAGTATTCCGGCTCCTAAGGGCTTCACCTACAAGACTTCAGTCGAAGGAGAGGGAGTGACTGTCGTCTCCAGTGATGAAGAGAAAATCGTCCTGCATTTCGATGCCAACACCACCTCCAACTACCGCGTGGCCACGCTTACCGTTACCACCACCGATGACATACAACTTGAGAAGGCAGTCCTTCTCCAGAGTTGGAGGAACATTGAACCAGGTGAACTTCTCATTGAAGAGGTATTCTTCTCAGGCTTCACAATCCCTGAATCCGACAACTCCGATTCATCAGATGGCGACCAGTACTTCAAACTCACCAATACGACAGGAGAGACCCTCTACGCCGACGGGGTGATGCTCGCCATCTCTGAGACTTCTTCGCAGGTGGCATCCACCGGTGCTTATTGGGCCTATCCTGATCTTCCGGACGGAGTTGGAGTCAGTACGCTTTATGTGATACCTGGAACGGGGAAAGAAGTGGCCGTCGAGGCTGGCAAGTCCATCGTCATCGCCATCAATGCCCAGAACTTCCAGACCGAGAACGGAGCCGGATGCGACTTGAGCAAGGCGGACTTTGAATTCTTCGATGACGGGAGCGAATACTATCCTGACACCGACAACCCTGACGTGCCTAATCTCGTCAACTGGTTCAAGTCATCCTGGAGCATCACCATGCTGCACGACCGCGGATATGAGAGTTACGCCATAGCTGTAGCCCCTGCCGGAACAACTTCCGAGAGTTTCATGAAGGAGCATCCATGGGAAGGCACCAGGGTGATGGATTTCAACGGATACCACTTCGAGAAAGAAATCACCGATGCCTACATCATTCCTAACTCCTGGGTACTTGACGCTGTCAATGGGGCCGTAATCGAGGGCCTCGGGACCCTTGCCTTCAACGCCACCGTGGATGCCGGTTATACCAATGTCTCCACTATCGACCGCGACCCTGAGCGCTTCGGCAAGTCGGTGCTTCGCAAACGCGATGCCGACGGCAAGATTGTAGACACCAATAACTCCACCAACGACTTTACCATCAGCGTTCCCCCGACAATGAAGAAGTAAGAGTCAACATTTCCCGCTTCTCAACTAAGGAGCTTACGAAGTTGACGGTATGTCTACCGTGTCGCCTGTAGATCAGGATGACTTTTCGAGAGGAGGTCGACCAAAAGGGTCGGCCTCTTTTTATGTCTGCTCACCTCCGAGCGGGGGCTGTTTTGAGCACTGAAAATGCGTCCGGTGCGGCAGGAGGCTGTCCACAGTCTGTGGAGTCGGCTGTTCTGCGGGCCTTTGAGATGCGTCGCGTACCACAGGAGCCCGTTTTTTGCACCGAATATCTCTTCCGTACCGTAGAAGCCTGTTTTTTGCACCGAACGCTTCCGAAAATGCGTCGCGTACCCCAGGAGGCTGTCCACAGTCTGTGGAGTCGGCTGTTCTGCGGGCCTT
>SAMEA104315429__coassemble_262_pt1 | contig 91408 bp, 79 predicted proteins | sample SAMEA104315429__metabat2_high_PE_047 | metagenome-assembled genome bin SAMEA104315429 (sample SAMEA104315429) | gut metagenome | biome: Monkey gut; feature: monkey-associated habitat; material: faeces | place: China | collected 2013 | reverse complement strand
TAGTCATTCCCTGTTGCTTGCCGCCGTGGCTGCGGCCCTGCTGCTTCCGGCCTGCTCCCACCGGGATGCTGCGCGCATAGATGATGGCGCTTCCGCCAGGATGGAGGTCTTGCGTAGCGAACTCAAGGAGGGGCTGGCCACACAGGACGAGGATGCCATCGACAGTCTGGCCGCCAGCCTCTACCGCTACGGGGAGCATACGCAAGACCCTGCGGTGCGGTTGTACGGGATGGTTGCCAAGGCGCAGAGTTTCTATCTTCGTGCCGGGCAGACGGATTCAGTGAGCAAATACCTCTCTCAAGGGGAAGCGCTGGCACGGCAGGAGCAGGACTGGTGGGCTCTGGCCACATTGTGCAACATCAAGGGTGCGCGCCAGGCCTTCGCGGAGATGGACTACGGGAAGGCTATCGGCACTTTGACAGAGGGTATGGACTATGCCATGAAATGTGACGACAAGAGCCGTCTCTTCCCGCTGGAAAGCAATCTTGCCCTGGCCTATTATATGCGGCGAGACGAGTCAGGTCTGCCGTATGCGCTGGATGTATATCGCTTCGGCGAGGAGAACAATCATCCGTTTGCCCGCTATCTCGGGGCTGTGCTCTCCGCATATATGTATGAGATGATGGGGCAGTGCGACAGTGCCGGACACTATATAGACAAAGTCCTGGACCAGGTGGACTATTATGGAGACCAGCGGGGAGTTTACGCCCTGTATGGAGACATTCTGTCCGCCAAGGGAGATGGAGAGCATGCGGTGACGTATTATCGCAAGGCTCTCTCCGAAGGTGAGGATTCCGAACGTTTTTCGGATATAGACGCTCATGTGGGTTATGCCTCTTATCTTGGCAGGACCGGAAAAGTTGACTCTGCTGTCACCTTGTTGCAACGCGCTCTCCTCATCTCGCAGCACGCCAACCGTCCGTCCAAATCTTATCTCGTATATCGCAGCCTTGCCGAGCTTTATGAGAGGTCCGGCAATTACCGTCAGGCGCTGGACTGCTACAAGCACTATCATGAGGAGGCCGACAGCCTTTTCAGCATGAAAAAGGAGCGGGAGGTGAGCGATATGAAGATGAAATATGAGAGGGAGCGCTATGAGAACGGCCTGAGGGAGCATGAGATGGAGGAGTTGCGCTGGAAACATAAATTCACGGCCATATTGATCTGCACTGTGTTTATCCTAGCTTTTCTTGTCCTCGGGGGAGTTTTGTACTATAGGAAGAACAAGAGGAACATCCAGATGCTCAAACGCTTCCAAGGGCAGCTGAATGACAGGCAGCAGAAGCACAAGCACGGACGTGCTGTCGGGGAGACGAACTCCCAGGAAGACAAGATGCGGGATCTTTTTGAGCGCCTCCAGCGTTTGATGCAGGAGCAGAAACTATATCGCGATCCCGGACTCACCAGGGAGGGCGTGGCGGAACGCCTCCAGACAAACCGGACCTATCTGACGGAGGTGATACAGCGCTATACCGGACTTTCCTTTGTCCACTATATAAATTCTTACCGGATCGAGGAGGCGGCGGCCATCCTCTCAGACCCGTCTGTCGACACGCCTATCAAGGCTGTGGCCTCAGACTTGGGCTTCACGTCCATTTCCACTTTCTACCGTCTGTTCCAGGCGATCAAAGGCACATCGCCGTCCCAATATCGCAAACAGTTCTCCAACTGAATACACTGCAATTTTTCTCATTTTGACAATTTGCCATAATGAGAAAACGGACCCCTTGCATTTGGGAAAAGGGGGGATTATATTTGGGAAAAATTCAAGTGTATTACTGTATGAAAAAAATCATCTATCGGTTCGTAGCCTTGACGGCTATCTTTATCGGTCTTTCGGCATGTAAGAAAGACGAGGTCATATTGAATCTGACCTACGAGTCAGAGGAAATCGCTGCGGAAGGGAAGGAAGTGGTCATGTCAGTCGAGTCCAATACTGACTGGACAGTTGCTTCTTCTGCTGACTGGGTGCTGGTGCAGCCGGAACAGGGGAGCGGCAATGCCACCCTGGTGGTGACGGTAAGCGCAAATAAAGTGGAAGAGGCACGCAAGGCGACCGTAACGCTGCTCGGAGGCGGGTTGACCAGCGAAGTCACCATCTCACAGGCTCCTTATGTACTTAAAGTCCCGGAAGCGGCAGGTGCAATAGAAGGCAAGGAGCAGGGTGCCGCAGGCGAGACCATAGTGCTCTCCGTGGCGGAGATTCCGCACGCGCATACATATAAATGGTACCGCGACGGCAAGGAGGTGCAGAATACCGAGGAGCGCACCCTGTCTGTCATAGTCGGCGGAACTTATACCGTGGCTGGAGTAAACAGCCTGGGCGAGGGTCCGAAGAGCCCGGAGAAGAAAGTCTCATTCAGCACCGACTATGTATTCGACACTGCCAACGCCAGCTATGAGGGCGGTGACTACAACAATGCCTATAAGGTGGAGTTCAGCAAGTCCATCGATGAGCAGACTGAGATCGGGGCCACGGTAATCTTCTACGAGGAGAAGCCGGATTACAAAAACATCATTCTGCCTGCCCGCAGTTATAAGGCGATACCGCCATATTTGAACGACTATACGGCGGTCGGGACTATAGCTACGAACAATGAATATGCTCTTGAGGGCACCCGCTTCTACATCAAGAAGGACGGTCAGATTGTTTCTGAGACGGTCAATTATGTCAAGGAAAACGGCGGCACTCTGGAAGTAGCCTATGTGGGAGGTACCTACACCATCAAGGGCTCTCTTGACTGCTTCGTCACGACCACGGAAGTCGATCCTGATTGGGGTGAATATCAGGTGCCCGTGGACAGCGGCACTTTCACATTCGAGTATTCCGGCAAACTTGAGTTCGAGAACAACTGGCGCGACTGGGGCGTTTATTACTTCGATGAGGACTTCCTCGATGAGGACTATGACCTCGGCAATGTGAGTACGGCATATTTTAAGTATGGTGGCACCAAGGACTATGGTACTCCAGTCTGGGGTCTTGAGCTCTGGGGAGGAGATCAGTCAACTGCCGGTTATGATGTCTTCGCGACATTTTTCGCGGCACGCGACACCATCCCTGAGGGCAGGTACACTATAGCTTCCGAGCCGGGAAAGGCAGTGCGCGGTACTGCGGAGCGCGGATACTACCTCAAGCCTGCATACTACGGCATGACCTGCCAGCGCTGGAATCCCGAGATCAGCGACTACGATCAGGCCATCCTTGGCCAGCCGGTGCAGGAGTCATATCTGGATATTGAGAAGACTGGTGAAGGAGAGTACACGATCTCTTATATGCTTGTGGACTCTCGCAAACACAAGATCACGGCCAAGTACAGCGGACATGTCGAGATTTTGGGAGGCAATGGCGCTTCGGCTTCCTCAAGTCCGGCAAGCCTGAAGAGCAGATAAGCATAATATGAGAAAAGGAGCAGTGATATCATTGGCGGCGCTCGTATTGGCCGCCATCTCCTGCACTGATAGTTTTAAAAGCGGCACGGGATTTCCCGTGCCGTCTTGTGTGCAGAAAAAAATCATCCATGCTTCCGACAATGCCGGCCGGGGGCGGCTCATCGTACGCTTCGGTGACGAGGCTTTGGCTTGTCTGGAACAGAATATTCCGACCCGTTCCGGTGAACCTCTGGCCCGCTCGGGGATCGGGACGGTAGACAGCGTTCTTGATGAACTTGGGGTATGCTCCTTGGAAAGGGTTTTCCCTCTGGTCCCCAAGTTTGAGCAGGAGGCGCGCCAGGCCGGGCTGCACCGCTGGTACATTGTCCATTTCAGTGATGACACTGATCTGGATGAGGCTGCGCTCCGTCTGTCGGCACTGGGGGAGGTCAAGGAGAGCACGGAGCCTGTCACGCGCGGCTCTGTGGGGAATTGCCCGCCGAGGCTGCTGTAACTTGCACGCATCTTCTGCAAACTTCTTGGCCACGCCAATATGCGCACTACGCAGATCTATGCAAAGATCGTGGATGAAAACAAGCGCAAGGCAGTTAATCTTATCCAAGCCCTATAATCAAAACGAATTAGTTTCGATTTTTACGGATTTATTTGTTTGTTTGTATGTTTGTAAGTATATTTGCAATCCAAAACGAAAACAATGGCCGACAATAATGCAACATTAGAACAAGTTGACGCTTTCTTGAAAAAGTTTCAAGCTAAAGCAAAAGTGTTCGGCATAGATTATAACATCGACAAGGAGGAAAACCAGCAAACACTATTTGACCTTGAAATTCCCGCGAGCAAGCGTGATGAATACATTCTATCATTAAAACCCGAGGATTATTACCAAGGGCCAGATGTTAATGACTATGATCCCGAAGAGGGCGATGTGTGGATGTTCGGAATCGGGATAAAGAAGAGAGGACGAGGAAAAAAGATACCGATTTATATCAAGATTTATATCACCAAGGTTAATGGAGCCCCTAATTATTGTATCTCGTTCCATGTAGCAAAGTTTGAAATGACATTCCCTTATAAAACAACGTTATGAAAAGTCCTTTTACCGGCGGAAACGTCACAAAACAATTTAAGTACGAGACTTATACTTTTAGGAATGAAAAGTATACAGTCAAGAGATTCTATTATCAATGTTTCGATACTGGAAGGACTTTCTCCAATGCCGAAGTTGACGATAAGGTGATGGCTGATTTGTACGCCCAATATCGCGAGCGGCATGGGATACCCTCTCCTTCTGATTTAAAGAGTCTGCGCGAAAAGTACGGCCTCTCTGCTCATGTAATGTCAAAGATAGCCGGCATCGGTATTAATCAATATGGATTATACGAGAATGGTGAAATGCCAACCCTGGCTATCGGTTTGCGCTTGGCGTCTTTATTCGATAGGACATCTCTTCTGAAGAGTATTGAAAATGCACGTGGTAAGTTGGGAAAAGACTACACAAGAGTAAAAGACCTTGTCGAATCATATTCTGAACCAGTTTCCTATTCTATTGAAAAAGTATTTTATATCGATTTTGACGAAATAATGCCCTTGACTTTCCCTTCCATCGCACTATCGATGAAGAATTCTCGTTGGGCCACATGTAGCATATAATAGATACGGTTATGGAAGATCCTAATAATATTAAGTTCAGGCTTGTCTCGATTTCTAACGAGAAAACCACAACAATTCCTGGAGATGTTGATCTCGCTTCTATTTCAGAAGAATCTTTGCAGTTCCAATACAAGATTGGAACAATAATCAAATTCGCCGAGAATACAATTACCGTTGTTCCCAGTATCAGATATATGTTCGAGGGGGCCGTCCTTTTTGAATCCTCTGCAGAGTTTAATTATTCCGTTCTTTCTCTCGATGCTGTGATGGATGTGGATAAGGAGAATAAAAAACTTAATATGAAGGTTAATATTTTTCCTGCCCTTCTTGGCGCAGCCTATAGCTCTCTTCGAGGTATTGTGTATGCTCGCACATTGACTACTCCTCTCGAAAAGTATCCTCTCCCGATGATTGACATCAATACTCTATTATCGAAAAACGGGATTTCTGTCATGGAGTAGCATTTAGCGAGATCCTGCTATCCTTCAATAGATTAAGAATGAATATGATCGAAATTATTTTATCGACTTGTTCATTCTTTTTTTATGAACGAGAGGAAACAATTATGAGAGCCAAAGAATATATTGCCTGTAGCGAAGCTTCGCTTAAACACCCCGCCGAAATCCGGCAGATCATTGACGAAATGCTGCCCCTGCGCTCTAGCCGGCAGCAGACCGTGGACTACTACAACCGGAAACTTATCGCCGACATCCGCCTCCAGGCCTGCCTGCTCCAGAAAGAACTCTACGAGAAAAACAACGCCATGCAGACGGCAGAACCGGAAGAATTTCAGATGAAAGAAGGAGAAATCCCGGCCGAAATCGACATCATCCGCCTGGAGCCCGAAAAGAAGCTCTGTGACGAACTTGCCGTCCACCACGACCTCTCCGGCACCATTCCCGACGGCGACGCCCTCGACTTTGCCGCACGCTACTACGGCCTCACTGGTCAGCCTCTTCTCGACAAAATCGCTGCGGAACTCTACATCATGGCGCCGCCGCAGTTGAAAAAGCCCGTGGAGAAACCGGCCGAGCACCCGGTTGTAATGATGCCGCCGCCCAAGTTCAGTTTCTTCCTTCATCCGCTCAGCAATACGCGACCGCACAAGACCATCACTCCTGAAGTAGCCTACAGGTACATCACAGGTCACTATGCCAAGCTGCGCACAGAGCAACTCCGCGCCATAGCAGATCCCAAGCAGCGCAGTGCGTTCAAGTGCGCCAACTTCGATGTTGCTACCTTCGGCGGCACCTTCGTAACCCGCAAGGCTGGAGACCTCATCTGTGCCTCCCATATGATGGTCCTCGATTTCGACCACATTCCTGACCGGATAGACGAACTCAAACAGAAGTTACCACTCGACCACATGTTTGAAACCGTCCTCATTTTCCGCTCGCCCAGCGGCGACGGGTTGAAATGGGTAATTGGCCTTATACCAGACGCTTGCAAAGCGGACGACACGCCGATGACGCACCTCGACATCTTCCGGATGGTATCATTCTATCTCAAGAAGACATACGACCTTGAAGCTGCCCCTTCAGGCAAAGACATTTGCAGGGCGTGCTTCATGCCGTATGACAACACAGCAGTTTTTAACCCCTTTTACGGAGATATATAGAGATGGAGAATAAAACTTACGCCGAACTGCTTGCGGAAGCGGAGGCCGCGCAGGAGCGACCGGCAGCCCGCGAGAAACCAGCGGAATACTACAGCAACTCCGACCCGTCTGACGATGTCCATGCTCTCGTGCAAGAAATTGTAACGAGGGGCATAGACATCGCCCCCGAATACGACGACTGGGTGAGCCTCGGCTTTGCTCTGGAGTCCGAATTCGGGAAATCCGGACGGGAACTCTTCCGAACCATAAGCCTGCGATTCCGGATGCCCTGTCGACTTCGTTCGAGACTGGCATGTTCGCAGGAGTGGCCAAGAAATTCGGCATTGAAGCCAGGACGGTACGACGCCAGATCGACAGGGCCATCCACGAAGGAAGGGTCGAGAAACTGGCTCGCTGGTCTTTCAAAAGGGTGTAGATCCGTTGTCCATTTAGAATTCTCCGCACGGGGTTTCGGCTCTGTGCGGAGTCTTTCGTTATTCACTTTTTTACTTTTCCCTACTGCTTTCTACGCTAATTTAGTTATATTTGTACTTTATTGTGCAGATACTGCGCACAGTACATAAATACCTTTGTGCCAGGAAACTTAAAAAAGGCACAAAAGTATGGCAGACGAAGGAAGCAAATTAATGGTACAAGTGGGAAACATCATCGGGAACCTCGTTCCTGGTGAAGCCGTGCAAATTCTTAAAGTGCAGCGGCTGGGTTCAATGTACTCTCTAAATTACGTCGGCGTCAATTCTAAGAAGACCGACAGCCGTGTTGTCTCCGCCCAGGAAATGGAGCAGCTTGAAATCCTTACCGAAGAAGGCTCCTTCAACTTCAAGGGCGACCCCGAGAAATTCGTCCTCTTCGCCGAGGCTGAGCGCATCCGGTCCGCTTATCAATTCGACCCGCTCTTCGCCATCAACTGCAGTATCGTCGACCCGCTGCCGCACCAGGTTGAGGCCGTGTACAAATTCCTGCTCCCTCAGCCCAAAATCCGCTTTCTCCTCGCAGACGACACCGGAGCCGGTAAAACCATTATGACCGGACTGCTCCTCAAGGAGATGATGATGCGTTCTTTGGTAGAGCGAGTGCTCATCGTCACCCCGGGCGGTCTCACCAAGCAATGGCAGGAAGATGAAATGGGAGCCAAATTCAATATCCCGTTCACCCTCGTCAACCGCAGCGCCTTCTCCGCTGACCCGACCATCTTCCAGACCTGCAACAGAATCGTCGCATCCATCGACTTTCTCTGCCGGGAAGATGTTCTTAAGGTTGTTTCCCAGACATCCTGGGACCTTGTCGTATTTGACGAAGCGCACAAGCTCTCCGCCTACCAGTACGGCCAAAAAATCTACAAGAGCAAACGATACGAAGCGGCTTACACCCTTTCCCGCCACTGCGAGCATCTGCTGCTCCTTACCGCCACTCCGCACCGTGGCCGTCAGGACACCTTCAAAAAACTCCTGCAGCTGCTGGACGAAGACATCTTTGCAACCGAAGACCTCGCCAACCAGAGAGTCAAGGAATTCAGCCAGGAAGGTCTCAACAAGTTCTTCATCCGCCGCCTCAAGGAAGATATGAAAGACTGGAACGGCAACCCGCTCTACAAGGACCGTTTCACCAAGACCGTATCCTACCAGCTCAGTGATGCCGAGAAACAACTATACGAGGCTGTTACCCGCTACCTCACCAAGCATAAGGAAGAAGCCTCACAGACCAACAATATCCACGTTTCCCTGGCATTGCAGGTGATGCAGCGCCGCCTCGTCAGTTCCATCTTCGCTATCAAGAACACGCTGGAGCGCCGCTGGCATGCTCTCCAGGGCATTGTCGATGAGTTCGGCAACAATCCCTCCGTCTGGAATCGCAAAATCAACTTCGACGAAGTGGATGTAGACGACATCGACCAATACGATGACCTCGACGATGAAGACCGCGAGGCCATCGACAACATCCTTTCCGACCCGAAGAAATTCAAACTCTTCACCACCGGGAAGACTCTCGATGAAATCAAGAAGGAGGCCGCAGAAGTCAAGGTCCTGTTCGACATGGCCAACGACCTCTACCAGCAGCATATTGAGGAACGCAAATACGAAGAACTCAAGAAACTTCTCTCTTCACAGGGCGTCATAGACGGCGAGAAGCTAGTCATCTTCACAGAGCACCGGGACACCCTCCTGTATCTTGAAGAGCGCCTATCCAACACCGGATACAATGTCTGTACCATCCACGGTGGAATGTCTATGGAAGACCGCCGCCAGGCGCAGGCTGATTTCATGACGCCGCAAAAACAGATCCTCATAGCCACTGACGCTGCCGGCGAAGGAATCAATCTCCAGTTCTGCCGCCTGCTCATCAACTGGGACATCCCTTGGAATCCGAACCGTCTTGAGCAGCGCATGGGGCGTATCCACCGTTATGGACAAACGCGCGATGTTCTCGTGTTCAACATGGTTGCCGACAACACCCGCGAAGGCCAGGTCCTGAAGAAACTACTCCTCAAACTCGACATCATCCGCGAAAGCCTGGGTGATGACCGTGTTTATGACGTGATTCAAGATGTCTTCAAAGGCATCAGCCTGGAAGCAATCATCTCCTCCGTATTCGACGGCCACGCATCCGACCTTGACGCTTTCATCTCCAAAGATGAGAAAGAATTACAGATTGATTTCAAGGCCAAGATCGACGAACAGCAGAAATCCATTTCCCATAGCACCGTCGACTACAAGGAAGCGCTGGACCTCAAAGAAGAATCCGACGAGCACCGGTTGCAGCCTATCTACATCAAACTCTTCTTCGAGCGTGCCTTCAAGAAGATGGGCGGGACTTACCGGGAATGCGAGCAAGACATCTATGAGGTCACCAAATTCCCCGAGCCGCTTGCCCACCAACTCAAGAAAGCCTATAAAATCAATGTCAAGGCCCTCGATGATTTGACCTTCTGTTTCAACAAGAGTGTATTCCTCAGTATGCCACCGCACACTACGCCGGTATGTAAACTCAACTATAGCAATCCTGGAAATCCGGTATTCGATGCTCTCGTCGATTGCGTCCTGGAGCAATACCACAACGATATGCTCAAAGGCACCGTCCTCGTGTCCCCGGAAGACACCGATGCCATGTTCGCCTTCTATGTCAAGAGCCAGATTCGGGACAACCGTCCATCCAAAGGCGAGGACAATATCGCCGGGGAGCAACTGGCCATCGTGCTACATCAGTCTGACGGTACCTTCAGCGTCACATCTCCGGCCAAATTCCTCGACCTTTTGCCCCCCGCCGAGATTGCAAAGGAAGTAGAGATACCGGAAGCAGTAAATGAAGACGAGGTCGTAGAATGGTCCTTCGAAAATGTGACTATGCCACTCTTCGAGGGCACAAAGGAGTCAGTTCAGAAAGATGCCGACAAGCGTATCGAATACCTGCGCACAGCCTTCTCCCAGGTCATAATGGACATCGATACCGAGATCAACGACCTTCAGGCCAAGCTCCTATTTGACGACTCCGGCAAGGCCTCCGACGCCATCACGACCAAGATACAGCACAAGGAGGAACTCAAGGCCAAGCGTCAGGAACGCATAGAGGAAATCCAGAAAATGCTGCAACTGGCGCCAAAGGCTCCGGAAGTCTTGGGCTGTGCATATGTGGTCCCTCTCACCAAGATGGAATACGAACAGCATTTCGGAATGAGCAGGGACGATGATGTGGAGCAAATCGGGATGAAAGTAGCGATGGAATATGAGCGGACTCAATGTCGTAAACCGGAGGATGTCTCCAAGCAGAATCTCGGCTACGATATTCGCAGCATTGCTCCTGATGGCACCAAGAGGTACATCGAGGTCAAGGGTAGGGCAGATGTTGGCGATGTGATGCTGAGCGACAATGAGATGAACCGTCTTACCCAGCTTGGCCCAAGGGCGTGGCTCTATATCGTGACAGATTGCAAGAAGGAGAAACCTCAACTGCATAGTATACAGAATCCAGCAAGAATCAGTTTTACCAAACTGTATAAGGGCGTTCAATACCTGGCTCCGCTTGAAGCCTGGGCTGAAGCCGAAATGACAAAGGAATGAAAGCGAAGAAACTCATAGAAGTTGCAATGCCGATCAAGGAGATTTCGGCAGAAAGTGTTAGGGATAAATCCATCCGGCATGGGCATATTTCTACCCTTCATTTATGGTGGGCAAGAAGACCGTTGCCTACTTGTCGTGCCGTTGTTTTCGCGAGTCTTGTACCTGATCCGCTTGATGAGAATTGTCCGAAGGCTTTCAAGGATGCAGTATATGATTTACTTTGCACCAATTTCGCGAAGACCGTTTACCAGCCCTATAAGGACATTCCTTACACGGCGGCAGTAGATGCAATGAAGGATAATCTCCGTAACCGTCTTCTGATGTTCATCGGCAAGTTTTCCGAAAAATGTCAGGCAAATATGCTTTCCGGCAAATCTACATCGCCCAAGGAGCAGCTCCAGGAAGGCTGTCTCATTAAGTGGGAAAGTAAGAATGACCCGCAGGTCCTGGAGTTGGCCCGGAAGCTTATCTGGGTGTCATACAATGCTTAGAAGTTCCCGAATCAGGATTATCACCAGTTAGCTGCCGCCTTTGATGCAGCCAACAAGGCCATCAAGGATGCGGAGTATGATCTGTATGAGACGCCCGACAGGCATCTTGCTTCGCCGAAAGTGAAGGCGCTTGAAGCTAAATTACATTCTGCAATTGAATATTTTCAAGATAATATGCCATCGGTTTTTGACCCTTTTGCTGGTGGCGGAGCTATACCTCTTGAAGCCGCAAGATTGGGGTGTAGGAGTTTCGGCAATGATATCAATCCCGTAGCGCATATGATAGAAAAGGGATCAGTAGAACTTCCTCAAAAGTATGGGAAACCAATTACTTATACCAATGAGGAATTTGATAAAATATACGGGGAGAAAGGAAGAGACTTACTAAAAGATAAGGAGATATTTCAGTATGATAACGACCATGTTATTATACCGAATCGCTTGTCCTTCGATGTGGAGTATTATGCGCGAGAAGTCTTGTCTGTAGCAAAATCTAAGGTTGGAAAGTATTATCCTAAAGATACAAAAGGCAATACTCCAGTAGCATATTATTGGGCGAGAACTGCTGTATGCTCGAATCCTACGTGCAGAGCGACAATCCCTCTTTTGAAACAATTCTACCTTGCAAATACGAACAATAAAGTTTATTTAAAACCCAAGATTTCGGGGAACACCATAGATTTTGAAATATGTAAGGGAACATATAGAGATATACCTGGATGGAATAATCGAGGAAATGTACAATGTCCCTGCTGTGGTTCCGTAACGAGTGTTGATGATGTAAAAGAGCAATCTAACAGGACCAAGTTATCTCCTCGTTTGCTTGCGTGCATTAGTGAAGATCCTAAAGGGGGAAAGTATTACTCTTTACCTCAAGCCGAAGCCAGAAAGATAATTGAGGGCGAGATTCAGGAAGAGATCAACCGCCCTACCGAGTCTATGCAACGCAATTCCAACGGTGGTGATACCTTCCCTTGGGGTTTCACAAAGTGGGGCGATTTGTACACAGATCGTCAATTACGGACTCTCTATACTTTTGTTGATGCAATTCAACAGATTAAGTTGCCTTTTTCTATTGATTATTCTAATGTTATTCGTACATATCTTGGTCTTTGGTTTGACCGCATAGCATTGGTTAATACTTCTTTTGGCCGCCTTAATGTTCGAGGGGAAAAACTTGAACATCCTTTTAATAGGCAGGCGATAGCCATGATTTTCGACTATCCTGAATCTAATCCATTCTGCACGAGTTCCGGTAGTGCATTGAATCAGTTAGATTGGGTTACAAGGTATATTGAATCTGAAAGCGATTCACCTTTTAGTGCTATTTTTTACAATGCATCAAGTGGAGAGATAAGCCAATTTGATAAAAAATCTCTTTGTGCAACTGTAACGGATCCTCCGTATTATGACGCAATCGCTTATGCTGACATCTCTGACTTGTTCTACATATGGTTGAAGAGAACAATAGGTGATATTTATCCGATAAACTTTTCGACACCACAAACACCAAAGACAGAAGAGTGTACAGCATTAAAGCATCATCATGAAGGAGATGAGAATGCAGCAAAACGCCATTTTGAAAACAAACTATTGCAGATATTTGAAGCGATAGAAGAGCAGACTGATGGCGTGGTCAGTATTATGTTTGCACATCAAAGTACAGAAGCATGGACAACACTATGCGATTCTATTCTTGGAGCAAACATGAATATTGAAGGCAGTTGGGCTATGGACACAGAGATGCAAGCCAGAAGTGTTAATCTTTCTGGAGATGCTTTGGAATCCTCAGTCACTGTAGCATGCGAGCCTGCACATAGAGAAGGAAATGCTAATTACCGGGAAGTCAGGAAAGCTATCCAGAAAAAAGTCGCAGAAGAGGTGCAGTCGCTATATGGTCTTGGTTTCCGTGGCGCAGATTTATTAACTGCATGCTTTGGGAAAGCAGTAAGTGAGTTTGGAAACTACAATAGTGTTGAGAAAGCTGACGGCAGTAGAGTATCTGTGGCAGAGTTGCTTGAACTTGCCAGGACATCTGCATTCACAGCTCTTTTACGTGATTTCGAAGGCGATGATTACACCAAATTCTATATTGGTTGGCTTCAACTGAATGGCATGGGAGATACGGATTACGATGATGCCACCAAGTTCACTCGAGTTGGCATGAACGTCAATATCGGTGATATTTTCGCAAATGACTTGTTGATAAAAGACGAGAGTGTCCATAAACAGCATCTTGCGAGTTATAAGGAGCGCAAAATCGACGGCTTAAGAGACGTTGGTGACGACAGGCCTCTAATTGATAAAGTTCACCGCACGATGTGGCTTTGGGCAAGTGGAGAAAGGTGGGCCTTACTTCATTATATTGCTCGCTATGGTCAGGACATCAACAATGAATTCTGGCGCGTATTTGTGGTCCTGAAAGAACTCCTGCCCATAAGCAGCGATGATTACAAGCAAGTTGCAGGTCTTCTTCAAAATGCAGAGGAACTTATACGTGCAAGCAAAGAGGCGCCAAGACCGGCACAGGAAGCAAGCCTCTTCGATGGACTTGAATAGAATAATTATTAGACAACAATATGAACGAGAATCTTTACAAAGCAACCAGTACCTTCATCGAGGCCATGCGGCTCTTTGAGGTAAGCTTTATCCAGCAGTGTTTCCCGGATCAGGACTGGGAAGAGGCTTTGCTTGGCCGATTCAAAGCCAAACAGGTGACATCATGGAACAATCGTTCCCAGATGCTTGACAATGGCACCGACCACAGTGTTCTCATTGATTTCGACAACTTGCAGGGGTTTGCTTTAGGTTTTCGTGAAGAGTTGTCGCACGAAGGCGTCATGGAGTATGGCGTAGTAAGTTCTGTGGCTACTTGGCTGGATGAAATCCACCAGACCCGCAACAAGCTCTCCCATCACAACCCCATCGACGATGAGGAGGTCACCAATGCCTTCTACAAGATGAAGCAGATTGCCAAGCTCCTCAAGATGACGGCCCTCGTTGAAGAATTGGATAGGCTCAAGGCGGCAAAACCCGTCGAGGAGACGGCCGCTCCTGCGGCAGCAGCTCCCCAGCAGCCTGTCCAGACCGTGGACATCGACTCCATCAACGAAAGCGACCCGATTCCGGCCTGGTACAACAACGTAATCCCGCACTGGGACATCCGAAATGGCACACTCGATGAATCAGTCTTCGCGGCCAACCTCAACGAAGTAGCCAACGGTGCCGGTCAGGAAGTTTACCTTGACCCGCAGATGTTCTTTGCCAAGACCTACATCACGGCCGGCCTTCGCGACATCGCCAACCGTGTCATCGTAGCCCTCAATGGAGGCGAGACAGAGAACCGCGTCATTTCACTCCAGACCGGTTTCGGTGGAGGTAAGACCCACTCTCTGATTACGCTTTTCCATATAGCAAAGGCGGGCAAAAGTCTGATGCTGAACACCTACGCCAAGAACATACTCAACACAGGTGTTCAACCTGAGTTCGAGAATGCAAAGGTCGCCGTCTTCACCAACAATACTCTTGATGTTGTTCAGGGCCATGTGGTTGAGGAAGGCGTACACATCCACACCATCTGGGGCGAGCTTGCCTACAGGCTCGGTGGCAGAGCCGGTTACGAAATGGTCCGGGCCAACGATGAGAAACTGATTGCTCCGACCGACGAAATTTTCAAGCCTGTCCTCGCCGCCGCGGCTCCTGCTTTGATTCTCGTGGATGAGCTGGCAGACTATTGTACAAAGGCCTCGGGTGTCACTGTGGGGACAACCACACTTTCCGACCAGACCATATCATTCATGCAGATGCTAACGGAGATTGTTCCTGCCGTCCGAAAATCTGTCCTCATTACAACCTTACCTTCCAGCAGCACGGAAGTGGCCGGAAGTCCGGTCGGCGTCCAGATCCTCTCCGCCCTAGAAGCCCGTGTCATTCGCGTTGGAACCAACATCAAGCCTGTTGACGACAACGAAATCTTCGAAGTTATCCGTCGCCGCCTGTTCGAATCCATCGGCGAAAAGCAGACCATCGACTATGTGGTCCAGCGCTACCGCAAATATTACAACAGCCGCAAGGCATACTTGCCAGCCTACGCCAATGACGGTACATATCCGGAACTCATCCGCAAGTCCTATCCTTTCCACCCGGAGGTCATCAATATGTTCCACCTCCGCTGGGCACAGGACAACCGCTTCCAGCGTACCCGTGGTGTGCTTCGTCTGCTGGCTTCCATCGTAAAGGACCTCTGGGAACGTCGTTCTTCCCTGACCGGTTCCAACGGCCTCATCCAGACATCCGACCTCAACCTGGTCAATCTCCCCACCATTACCGGCACCATTGCCAACCTGAAGGGCTCACAGTGGGATACGGTCCTTAACGCCGACGTCATGGGCACGGTCAGCAACAGTTACCACATCGACAACGAAGACGTCACCTCCGACCTCTTCAAGTACAAGGTTGCCCAGGGAGTCGCAACCACCGTTATGCTGGCTTCCATCGGTGGCCGCCAAAGCATCGGTATCGACATCAAGGAACTGAAACTGTGTATGATGCGTCCTGCCGCATTCAACCACAGTTTCATCGACACCGCTATCGGTAAACTGGAGACCTCTGCCCATTACCTCTACTCCTCCCACGTAGGGGATGCCAAGTACTGGTTCGAGGCGAGGCCCAACGTCAACATCCTGCTTAACCAGGCAAAGGCAGACATCGCAACAAGCGCTATCAAGACCGAAATCAAGAATCGGCTTGTTGCCGGTACTGGATACCTCAGCAACTTCTCCAAGATTATGGTCGACCCTTCGGCAGACATCCCGGAACAAAAGAATCTCGCCCTGGTTGTCCTCGGTCCGGATTCCCTTGCCGGAGCCTCGCTCAACGAAGGCATCAAGGCTAAGATTCGCAGAATCGCCACCACCAAAGTCAACTCACCCCGCGTGTACCGCAACACAATGCTCTTCCTGCTCTGCACGGAGCATGGCTTTGCCATTCTGTCCGAGAAGATTAAGGACTTCCTCGCCTGCAAGAAAATCCTCGACGAATACGCCGGCAGTCTCGAAGGTGACCAGAAGAGAGATGTATCAGACCGTAAGACTGCTTTCGAGAAGGAAATCGAAGCAGCCCTCATTGGAGCATACACCACGGCAGTCAAGTATCGTGAAGCGTTGGGCATTGACATGCTCACCATCCATCCCACCTCGACCAGTCTGCGCAACTACCTCACCAATGATGTGTTCAATACGCTCGTTGAGGAAGAATGGATAATCAAATCCATAGGACGGAACACGCTGAGCGATGCTGGCTTGTATCCTACAGTTGAGAAACCGGTTCGTGTCAAAGATGTTCTCGAGGCATTCCTGCGCTACGACGATAAGCCTATAATCTCCGGTCCCCAGGCTGTAATAGATTGCGTCAGCAATTATTGCCGTGTAGGAGAATTCAATGTTGCATACGGGACCGCACCTGACTTTACGCATATTGATGAGCATAAAGCAATTCCGTTCCTAAACCCTGAAGATGAAGGAGTATGGATTGTCGATAAGACCATCCACGAGCAACAGCCGGAGCCCACTCCGCAACCTGGCTCCCAACCCGGCCCTCAACCTGGGACTACTCCCGAACCTGCGCCGACACCAGAGCCGACTCCTGGCCCGGAAACTGTCAAGACTTTCAAGTCCTTGGAAGTATCAGGAGTTGTTCCGATGGAAAACTGGACATACTTGTGGCCCAGCTTCATCAATATGCTAAAGAACAATCGCCTCAAGATCGAAGTGAAGTTCACGGCGAAGAATACCGAGGCAAGTCCTCTCACCGAGAACTCCCAGACCTACAAGTCAGTCAAGGAGTCGGCCTCACAGTTGGGCCTTGACATTCATACAGAGGAGGAGTAGTATACACTACTAATAATCAATCATTTGAATATATGGATTCATTCAATTTAGATAAGCTATTCAGTCAGGGTTATGCATTCAGGATTCCCGATTATCAACGGGGATACGCATGGAAGGATCGACAACTTGATGATTTGTGGGAAGATATTCTCGACATGCAGCATAAAACTGATGGTAGCCTCAAACCTCATTACACTGGAATGCTGTGCATAGAAAAGATTCCAGTTCCAGATGCCGACAATTGGGCAAGAAAGGAATTCTATAATGTAGTCGATGGGCAGCAGAGGCTTACCACAATTCTTATTTTGCTTTCTGAATTGCTCTACTCGGGGAAAGAGTTCTTCGGAGATGACTCTGTTGAGACGCTTCGAAAACATTATTTAGTGCATTTGAATGACAGAGATAAGAGCAAAGTATGCTTGCTGTTTGCTTATTCAGGTGAAAATATTAACATAAAAACACTTGAGCGTATTCTGACTCACAACAAGACTATAAGTGATAGTAGTGAATCAAATACTTATCGTAAGAACCTCTTGAATGCCCGGGATTTCTTCAATAAAAAAATGAGCAAATTGGATGAGGCCGAGAAAGAAATTGTTTTTAAGAAGGTCACAACTGGGCTGTTTTTCGATGTGAGGAAAGTGGAAGACGATATGGATGTGCAAATGGTATTCGAGACAATGAATAACCGTGGTAAACCGTTGAGCACACTCGAGAAACTCAAGAATCGCCTGATATATCTCATTCACGACAATCCAAAATTGCGGGTAGATATACAGGATATTTGGGGTGACATCTATACCCTTCTGGGTAAAAGTGATGAGCTTAACGAGAATCGTCTTCTCGCGGACTTCCTTTCTGTATATAGGCTTGCACAATATCAGGTGTTTTCCGAGTCAGAATCGGAAGAGAAAGTGTTCCAGATTTTCAGTCGGCATCCAGAGAAATACGGTGAGAAAGAGGCCACAAATGAGAAAATCCAAAACTTCATTAATGGGCTTGGTAAATTCTCCGAATATTGGGTAGAAGTCTCTACAAGTCAAGATGATAGTATTCTTAGAGCCCTATACCTGAGCAATACGAGTTTTGTCAAGATATTCTTGGCCGTGGCCAAAATATATGTGAATTGTTCAGATAACAAGACTGCAGAACAGAAGAAATTTGAAGTCCTTCAAACATTGCTTCTTAAGATACTTTTCAGAAACAGGATTCCTGGTGCATTCGTAATTGACGAACGTGCGTTGGTGACAAGGGCGAGGGAACTCTATCGTTCCTACTACGAAAATGATGTAAAGTATGAGGAACGGACTTATGATTCATTGGATGCAATCATTGAAGATTTCAAAAAGCTTCTGGCTTCTGAAATTGAATTCGAATCGTTTAAGTCGAATTGTGTAGGTATGTTTGATTATGTGCGGGGCAAGAAAGGATTCTATCGTTGGGGAGATGTTCTCAAGTATTTCTTGATAATGTATGAGTATCATTTGCAAGATGATAAGGATTACCCCAAAATAGCGTGGAAAGATTTTTATGAGCATTCGCTTGAGCACGTCTTGCCACAAGACCAGAGCAACTGGCCCGGCGTTATTGATGCCTATATATCTTCCTTGCCTATTAGTGCGGAGGAGATCGACAAAATCAATAAAGCGAAAAACATCATCGTAAACTCATTAGGTAATTTTGCTGTTGTTCCCCTGTCTAAAAACGAAAGTCTCGGAAATCAAAGCTGGGAGGACAAGAGAAAAAGATATGCCACAGGCACGCGTAATGAGACTGAACTGTTGAATTATGAAAAATGGAACGATAAATCAATATACAGCAGAGGTAAAGTAATGCTGAATTACCTCCTTTCTGAAGTTGGTTATGGGAAGACGCTTTCTGAGGATGATTATGTTGATATACTATTCCGTGAAGACATCTTTTTCCATTCAGAAAATCCCGACAAAGCACAGGACTAAATCCGACGAATAAATGTCTCAGACCAAACTCGCTACAATCCGCTACCAGGCCCTGGATAGGTGTTTTTCTAACTGGGGCCGGCGGTATTATATCGAGGATCTGATCTCGGCCTGTAACGAATCGTTGCGGGAGTACCTGGGGGAAGATGCAGAGGTGAAGCGGCGTCAGGTTTTCGACGACATCCGTTTCATGGAGAGCGAGTCCGGCTGGGCCGTTCCGCTGGACCACTGCCGTGATGGCAAGAGGATCTACTATCGTTATTCAGACAAGGACTTCTCCATCAATAAACGCCCCATGAGTCCCAACGAAGCCCGCCAGCTTCGGGACACCATCATTATGCTCCAGCGCTTCAAAGGTATGCCGAATTTCGAATGGGTCGAAGAAGTCTCCAACCGTATGCAGGCGACCTATGGACTGGGAGCGGACACAAGTTCTGCGGTCAGTTTCCAGAACAATCCATACCTCAAGGGGCAGGAGTATTTCAACCCAATATTCAATGCAATCATCAATAAGCGGGTTCTGCACATCGTGTACAAGCCGTTCGACAAGCCGCAGCGGAATCTGGTGCTAAGTCCATACTACCTCAAGCAGTATAACAATCGCTGGTTCCTGTTCGGCTGCACGCTGGGGTCCACCCGTATTACGAATGTCGCCCTTGATCGGATCAGTTCCGTCGCGGAAGAAGATGAGCAGTTTGAGGAATGTCCTGCTGAAATCAACTTCGACGAATTTTTCGAGGATGTAGTAGGGGTGTCGGTAGACCAGCGTGCGCCTACAATGGATGTGGTTATCCGGGTGTCAGAGAAACAAGCTAAGTACATACGCAATAAGCCTCTCCACGAGTCTCAAAGCGAGCCTCAGCAAAATACGCACGACGGCTACGCTTACTTCATGCTGCAAGTCAAGGATAACTACGAACTACGTTCTCTGCTACTTTCCTTCGGAGCAGACCTTGAAGTAGTCTCTCCGGAATCTTTCCGTGAGGAGATGGCAGCAATCGTTTCAGGTATGGCCGAAAAGTACCGGTCCGAATAAGTTCCCTCTTCTTTCTTTTTTCTGTGCAGATAGCGCGCATAGTTGTGCGCTAACTTTGTGGTCGAACAATTGAAAAAACATCGACCATGAGTACGTCATCAAAAATAACGGCCTCCCGCCTCCAGAAGAAATTCTCCGCCATCCACGGGATGTGGACTCCTCCACCGGAGCCCCGGTTGCAGAGTTCAACGCAATGTGCCTGGTCCACAGCAACGTCGCTTCTTCAGAAGTTTATCTAGACCGTCAGCTTCCTGCCGACGTCATCGGTACCGGCATCTGCCTGGGCAGCGGGAACGGCGCTGACGGCAAGATTATCCCGCAGACCTATCTGGTCTATATCCGCAACTACGGTGGCAAAGCCGAGATGACTTTCGCCCACCGTGGCGGCTACTACGTAATGCCTACTGAGTGCTTTGGTTCCGGAATCATCTACTAACCTTCAATCTGAAACGCAATGTTCAACATACAGGAAATAACTTCGGAGCCGGCCAGATAACATTCAAGGATTACCAGGCTGAGAACTACGTGGTCCTGAATTCCAAGTTTAGCTTTGACCCCACCAACGCAGATTACCAGGCCTATGACCAGTTGGAAATCTACATTCCGGATCTGACCATCGACCGCAGTGCAGTTGGCGGTGTCTTCATCCGCTTTGTAGAAGATTACCACTACTCCTGGGGAGATTCCGTGTATGATGGCGGTACGGTGCTCCATCCGCTAGCAACCCCAAGGTCTTCTTCAAGTACTTCTACGTCAACACCGCCACCGGTGAGAAGCCTGGAGACATCCTTGTCCAGGGTCTCTTCGTGAGCGAGTAATTCTCCTCCTCAATCTTCCGCGGACTCCCGCCTGGCTTATGTCAGACGGGAGTCTTTATTATGTGTCAAATCCGCTTAAGGATTAAGGAGCTGGAGTCGTAACAGAAGCGACTTCTATTTTCGAGAAGTCTTGAAAATGATTATCTTTGTAAGATAAAAGGAAGAATGCGTGAGATTTGACGGTCAAAAACGCATATAATTATCCTTCCAGAATGATACCCAAAAGACGGAAAACAAATCTAAAAGAATGTGATTACGTAGATTTTTCGAGGACTTGGTAACAAACTGAAAGTAGTGGATGGCGCTGTTGATTGGGGGTTAGTTTTGTTGCTCCCTTGTTACTTTTGGGTAATAGGGCACAAACAAATTGATTTATAATCTGTTATGGCAGAAAGCAATTTTATAGACTACGTAAAGATATATTGCGCATCAGGACATGGTGGCGCAGGTTCAATGCACCTTCACAGGGCCAAATACATTCCCAAAGGCGGACCTGACGGAGGGGATGGAGGCAGGGGAGGACATATAGTCCTTCGCGCCAATCCTCAATTCTGGACATTGATACACCTCAAATATCGCAAGCATATCAAAGCCGATGACGGAGAGAAGGGCGGCGCTGCCAACTGCCATGGAAAGAACGGTGCCGATATATATCTTGACGTACCGGTCGGGACTGTAGTCAAAGATGCCGAGACAGGCGACACGTTGTTCGAACTCGTGGAAGCGGGAGAAGAGAAGATTCTGTGCAAAGGAGGAAGGGGAGGACTTGGCAACAGCAATTTCAAGTCTTCAACCCAGCAGACACCTCGTTATGCCCAGCCCGGAGAAGACGGACAGGAGGGTGTATATATACTTGAGTTGAAGCTGCTTGCGGATGTAGGGCTTGTCGGATTCCCTAACGCCGGCAAATCCACGCTGCTCAGTTCAATCACTGCGGCGAAACCCAAAATCGCTTCCTACGCATTCACCACTCTTGAACCCAATCTCGGAATCGTCAGTTACCACGACGGCAAGTCATTCGTAATGGCGGATATACCGGGCATTATCGAGGGCGCCCATGAGGGAAAAGGTATAGGAATCCGGTTCCTGAGACACATCGAGCGCAATTCCGTGCTCCTGTTCATGGTAAGCGTTGAAGAAGAGGATATTCCGGGTGCATACAAGACCCTTCTGAACGAACTCAAAATGTACAACCCGGAGCTCCTGACCAAGCAAAGAGTGCTTGCCGTCACCAAATGCGACCTCATAGACAGCGATATAGAAAAAGACATCGCCAGGCATCTTCCAAAGAAGATACCGCATGTCTTCATATCTTCTTCCACGGGAGAAGGTCTTGCGGAGCTTAAGAATACGCTTTGGGCGGCATTGCAACAATAGGCTCCGGACTACTTGCGGGAGCAGGTATCAGCTTTTTTCATCACCCGGATTTTCTGTCCGGTATATTCGAAGTTGGCTGGAATCCTTCCCACAAGCTCTCCGTCCAGTTCTATGACATCGGCGGAGTCCTTGTCCAATGGCATCATTTTAAACGATTTACACTGTCCGCATACCACCTTGTCGGATTTGTGGAGCGTGCCGTTGAACAGCCGGGGAACCTGCTTCAGGATGTCCATAAGAGATATTTCCGGCACTATCATATAGTCTATCAGACCATCGTTCATGTCCGCCAGAGGAACCTGCCTCATGCCGCCGCCGGAATATTTCCCGTTGCCGAAAGCCACGGAATAGCACCTGCCGGAAAAGACCAGTTCGTCATCGGCATAGCAGGATACATTGATTCGATGCAGATTCATAATGGTGTGGTACAGGGCGTTGAGATAGATATACCGTCCGCGCTTTCCGCTCTCTTTCTGACAATTGACCCTTTGGCACACATGAGAGTCAAACCCTACTCCGCCGACATTGGTCATGTACAGAGACTTGCCTCCGTCACACTTCATCCTGATTACGTCCATCAGCAGATGTCCGCCGCCGAGCACCGCATCCAGAGCCTCATCCACATCATTTGAAACACCAAGGGATTTTATCCAATCGTTCCCGGAACCTATCGGAATCACACCGATATAGAACTCTTCCGCAGGCACTCCATGTGCGAAACACCATTTGCACACTCCGTTATATACTTCATGAAGGGAGCCGTCTCCTCCGACAGCAATTATGCGGCGGTAACCATGTCCGGCAGCATCCCACGCCAGTTCCATAGCATGGCGCTTATGGTCAGTCATCTCCGTGACAAAAGATATTCCGAGCATCTCCAGTCTTTTCTCGACAGGAAGCCATTTGTACATCGTCTTACCGGAACCGGCACGCGGATTCACGATGAAATAATAATCGGATTTAATATCTGACATACTACAAATTTACGGAATATTTGTTAAATTTGTATCCTTTGAATACATGATTATGGGAAAAGTCATAGCAATAGCCAACCAGAAAGGCGGAGTAGGTAAGACCACAACGGCCATAAACCTCGCCGCGTCCCTTGCGGTACTGGAAAAGAATGTGCTCATAATTGATGCGGATCCTCAGGCCAACACTACATCGGGCCTCAATTTCTCTCCGGACAACGATGAGAAAAGGACATTGTATGAAGTGTTGATAGGGGATATTGATATCACGGATGCCCTGATTCAGACAGAGGTGGACCACCTTCAGATGATACCGTCTCATATCAATCTCGTAGGAGCGGAAATCGAGCTCCACAATTTCGAAAACAGAGAATCCGTCATGAAAGACGCTCTTGCTCCTATACGCGACAACTATGACTATATTATCATAGACTGTTCTCCTTCGCTTGGCATCATCACGGTCAATTCTCTGACAGCCGCGGACTCGGTGATGATACCGGTCCAGCCGGAGTTCTTTGCTCTCGAGGGCCTTGGAAAGCTTCTTCAGACCATCAGGCTGGTACAGAGCGAGTCCAATCAGAATCTTGCCATAGAAGGATTTTTAGTCACCATGTTCGACGGCAGGACCAAGGTGCACAGCCAGGTTCTCGCCGAGCTTCGCGAGCATTTCAAGGATATGGTCTTCAATACTGTCATTCAGCGGAATATCCGTTTGAGCGAAGCGCCCTCACATGGTAAGCCGATAATCCTGTATGATGTCATGTGCAACGGTTCCAACAACTACCTGAGCCTCGCACATGAGGTAATGGAACATAACGGAGAGACGATATGAGCAAAGTACAAAGGGGACTAGGAAAAGGCGTAGGTGCCATATTCGGAGGCGTACCCAACGCAGATCAGCTGCGCAAGCCTGTAGGATACATCAATAAGGATGTGGTGGGTACTCAAGGCAGTCATGAGAACACGGCGGATATTTTGCGTGTCCCGGTGGAAATGATAGAGCCTAACCCATTCCAGCCACGACTTTCTTTCGACCAGGAAGCCCTGAATGAACTGGCGTCTTCCATTCGCACTCTCGGACTTATACAGCCTATAACCGTAAGGCGCAGTTCTCCGGGCAAATATCAGATAATCAGCGGTGAGCGTAGATACAAAGCCTGCCGCCTGGCCGGGATGTCCACCATTCCGGCATACATCAGGGATACCGATGACCAGGGAATGCTTGAAATGGCGATTGTCGAGAACGTTCAGAGGGAGAACCTCGATCCTATCGAACTCGCCCTAAGCTACCAGCGCCTGATTGACGAATGCAATCTCACCCAGGACAAACTTGCGGAAAGAGTGGGGAAAAACCGTGCGACAGTCTCCAACACCATACGTCTTCTGAAACTTCCCGCCAAAGTGCAGCACGATATCAAGGTCGGACTGCTCTCCATGGGACACGCAAAGGCGATATTGGGAGTAGATGACCCTGAGAAGCAGGAACAGTTGTGCGACTTGGTAATCAAGGACGGAATGTCCGTGCGTGAACTCGAGGCTTTGGTGAGAAAGATGCTTGAGGAACCCACCACCACAACGACAAAGCCTGCGCAGAACAGAACTCAGGAACTCCCGGATGACTATTATAAGATTCTCAGCCACGTGGGACGGTTCTTCTCCAATGAAATCTCTCTCAAAAGGTCATCTTCCGGCAAGGGTACCATGACCATAAAATTCAGTTCTGACGAAGAAGTCAAAGCTTTCGTCAAAGCCTTGGAAGACAAACAGTTCTGATGACAGTTTCGCGGAAATTAATTTGTTTTGCACTCGTTGTGCTGGCATCGTGCCTGTTCAGTGGCACGCTTCGTGCCCAGTTCCGGTCCGAAGCATTCAGCCAGTCCTACAGCAGCGACAAATCAGCCACTTCAGGCAAGGATTCCGTGGAGGTAATATTTTCATTCAAAGAGTATTTTGGCGGGCTTGGCCACAAGAATGATCTGAAAATAGGAAAGTTGGTGGGAGGCTCGACCGTTTTTGTGGGAGGCTGCCAGATTTATAATAAGCAGTACTGGAAACTTCCCATCGTATATGGAACTATCGGGGCCGGTATCGGAGCGGGAATCTATTTCAACAGCAAAGGCAACAGCACTGCGGCTGCCCTTAGTTTCGCCGGAGCCGGTCTGGCATGGTGGGGGTCGCTTATGGATGGAGTAATAAGTTATAAGCCGGATGATTACCCGAGCGCAGGTAAAGCTACACTTTATTCAATTCTTCTTCCCGGACTCGGACAGATTTACAATAAAGAGTATTGGAAACTCCCTTTGTATCTTGGCGGACTCGGAGCTGCTTTCCACTATTATTCGGACTTCAACCGCAACTTTCAGCGTTTCCGCAACATATACATAGAAGCGACCAATCCTGACGCTCAGTATGACGGACCCATCACTGCAGAGCAGGCTTTGTACTACCGCAACATATACCGCAGATACCGGGACTACTCGACACTTATAATAGCGGCGGTCTATCTCCTTCAGGTAATAGATGCCAACGTGTTCTCTTACATGCATAATTTTGAGGTGACAGACGACCTTTCCATGCGTATGGAGCCTGTTATAGGCCTGCCTGACTACCAGTTGGCAATGGCAACGCCGGGCAAATTCAGTACCGGGATGACCTTTGGAGTACGATTAGGAATACAATTTTGAAAATGAAGAAAATACTTGTCATATCAGCACTGATTATATCAATGAGCATTCAGTTGGATGCCCAGAACGCAGGGTTTTTGTTCGGAAGACCCACCAGAAAGCAACTCCAGAAAGAAAACGCGGAGCTTAAAACGGCCCTTGACTCCCTTCAGGTGCTGCTGGACAGTTTTGAACACCGCCGATATCTCGAAGACAGCGAACTGATAGCGGTGATGGAGGGCAATTCCGAGGCGGAAGCCGATGATACCGTATATACCGCCGAAATGCGGGACAGTCTGCTGCAACTGTGGTACAAGAACTCCACTATAGTCAATTATGACGCTCTTCACGAGTACGATATGGACTCCGTGAGGTTCAGTTCGAATGTAAGCGATGAAGAAATGATGAGAAGGCTTGAAGCCATGAATTCATTTATCTCCCTGCCATTCAACGAGAATGTCAAGAATTATATCATCCTCTATTCCGAGAAAATGCCTTCCAGAATGGGGAGGGTTCTTGGCCTGAGCAACTATTATTTCCCTATATTTGAAGATATACTCAACCGATACGATCTGCCCGAGGAGCTCAAATATATGGCAGTGGTGGAATCAATGTTGAATCCTACCGCCACGTCGCATGCCGGAGCCAAGGGAATATGGCAATTTATATACAGTACCGCCAAGTCCTACGGTCTGGAGATCAACTCCTATGTGGATGAGCGCATGGATATTGAGAAATCAATGGATGCGGCAGCAAGATACCTGCGCGACGCGTACAGGATATTCGGAGACTGGGCGCTGGCCATAAGTTCGTACAACTGTGGCGCCGGCAATGTCTCAAAGGCCATCAGAAGGGCCGGGGGAAGCAAGGACTACTGGTCCATATACAGATATCTTCCACGTGAGACCAGAGGTTATGTGCCTGCATTCGTGGGAGCGATGTATGCTATGACATACAGCAAAGAATACGGAATCGTACCTCAAAATGTGGGAATGCCTGTGCAGACAGATACTTTCGAAATCAAAAAGAATCTGCATTTTGCCCAGATAAACGGGAAAATCGGTGTGCCTATGGAAGACCTGAGACAGCTTAATCCTCAGTATTTCAACGACATCATACCGGGAAGCAATCATAGCTACACTCTCAAGATTCCAGTGTCATGGACGAAGACCTTCATGGACACACCTATTGACAGCATATATGCATTCAAGTCCGATTCCCTTCTGAGTCAGAAAATTGTGAAAGATGTCAAGAGAGCCGGAACCCAATCCTCACAGCAGAGAATCTCGTACAAGGTCAAAAGCGGGGACTATCTCGGACGCATCGCCAGCCGATATAAAGTAAGTGTGAACCAGTTGAAAAAATGGAACAATTTGCGCTCGTCCAATATCAGGGTAGGGCAGATTCTGTATATCTATCCAAACGGAAGTTATCCTACTACTACGAGCAGTTCTTCTGGCTCCAAATCATCATCCAAGACATCTGCTTCAAGCTCCAAGTCAAAGAGCAGCAGCGTGACATACACGGTCAAATCCGGCGATTCGCTATACAAGATAGCCAAGAAATATCCCGGTATAAGTGCCGACAATATCAAGAAAGCCAATGGGTTGAAGAATAACAATATCCGTCCGGGACAGAAACTGCGTATTCCGCTGTAGTATCAATTACTTCTTGTAATACTTCGGCCAGCAGTTCTCAAGATACGCCCTGAAGGCGTCTTCATGACGGTTTGTCTGCGGCTCATAAAATACGGTTCCGGATACTGATTCCGGCAGATATTCCTGATCGGCAAAATGCCCTTGATAGTCATGAGCATACTTATATCCGTCAGAATAGCCAAGATCGGCCATCAACTTGGTCGGAGCATTCCTCAGATAGAGTGGAACCGGGGCGGAAGAATCCTTATGTGCAGCTTCCAGTGCCTTGTCTATGGCAAGATAGGCCGAATTGCTCTTAGGTGAGCTGGCGAGATAAATGGCACATTCGCTCAATGGAATCCGCGCTTCCGGCATGCCGATAGAATGAACAATCCTGAATGTGGCATCTGCGAGCAGCAGAGCGTTAGGATTGGCAAGTCCGATATCTTCAGCAGCCAGGATACACAGCCTTCTTGCAATGAAAAGAGGATCTTCTCCTCCATCAAGCATGCGTGCCATCCAATAGACAGCCGCATTGGGGTCGGAGCCGCGAACGCTTTTGATAAAGGCTGATATGATATCATAATGCATCTCGCCGTCCTTATCATACACAGCAACGCTGTCCTGAAGGCACTCGGTAACGGTCTTATTGTCTATTACAGCCGTCGGGCTGTCAGCCTGGGAGTCTATTACTATCTCAAGGACATTCAACAGCTTGCGCCCGTCGCCACCACTTTGGCGGAAAAGAGCTTCAGTCTGACGAACATCTACTTTTCTATGCTTGAGTACGACATCCTCCTTAAGAGCCCTGCGAAGAAGCGTATCCAAATCCTCTACATCAAGGCTTTTGAGTACAAAAACCTGACATCTCGAGAGAAGGGGAGTGATAACCTCAAATGACGGGTTTTCCGTAGTGGCGCCTATCAGAACTACGGTTCCGGCTTCAACGGCACCAAGCAATGCGTCCTGCTGGGCTTTGTTGAACCGATGTATCTCATCGATAAAGAGAATCGGAGCCGCTGCAGGCGAGAACAAAGTCTTGGATCTTGCTGACTCTATCACGTCCCGCACATCCTTGACGCCGGCGCTTACAGCAGAGAGAGTAAAGAACTCCCGATCCAAGGTCTGCGAAATAATCTTCGCCAATGTGGTCTTTCCAACTCCCGGCGGCCCCCATAAAATGAATGAAGACAAATTGCCTGTATCAATCATCTTGCGTAGAATGCAATTCTCTCCCACAAGATGTCGTTGGCCGGCGTATTCCGAGAGGTTTTTGGGGCGCATTCGCTCCGGAAGCGGCGGCAACATTTTTGTTACAGGTTCAAACATAGTTGTTATATGTCCTTATTTACAGATGTTTAATGTATGACCTGCGCCGCTTCTTACATTCCTTGTCAAAATCAGCAAATTGTCTCTGATTCTTAAGATTGTCTTCAAGAATAGCGTTGGTTTCCGCCCATTTCACCTTGGCATCGCTGTATTTTTTGAACATATCCAGGAAGACAAGCGAGTTCACACCTGAATTCTGATAGTCGGGACGCACGCCGACAAGCAGCATCTCAACTCCCTCCTCTCGCTTGATGAAAAGCGATTTCAGGAGATACCACCAGCCGAACGGAAAGAGTTTGCCTCGAGATTTCTGCAGTGCACGGGCAATGGAAGGCATGGTGATTCCGAATGCCACAACCTCATTGTTCTCGTTTTCGACTATACTGACGTAATTGAGATCAAGAATGCTCAAATAGAAACCGATATACTTGTCGGCCATACTTGTCGGCAACACGGTGAAATTGTAGAGATCCTTATAGCATTCGTTGATGACCTTGAAAATCTTATGCGCATAATCTTCCTCACGGATAATCTTCTTGGTCAACTGACGAAGATGGACATTTGTCCTTTCCTTAATAACGGCCGCCACTCTTTCCATCTTCTCGGGAAGCTTCTTCGGAATATCGATTTTGTATTCAATCCAATCCGCATCCTTGGTGAAGCCCATTTCCTCAATGTGCGTGACATAATACGGGTAGTTGTATATGAGCGCCATAGTACTCAATCTGTCATATCCTTCGATAAGCAGTCCCTCCGGGTCAAAATCAGTAAAGCCCAACGGTCCTACTACGGCATCCATTCCATTCTCACGACCGAACTCTTCCACTTTATCCATCAGCGCACCGGACACTTCCTTATCGTCTATAAAATCATACCATCCGAATCTGACTTCCTTATGATTCCACTGTTTGTTGGCAAGATCATTTATTATGGCTGCAACGCGTCCGGCAGGCTTGCCGTCCTTATATGCAAGATACAGATGTGATCTGCAGAATTCCTGGGCTGCGCCTTTCTTCTGGTCCAGAGTATCCATCTGGTCAAACACAAGCGGCGGTACATAATAAGGATTATCCTTATAAAGCCTCTCAGGAAAGTTTACGAATTCGCGTAATTCTCTACGCGTAGTCACTTCTTTTATTAAAACTGACATCAGGTTTATTTTTTAGCATTGCGAAGATACACTTTTCATAGGAAAAAATCAAAGAATTAATTATATTCGTATCCGTTTGTTATGCGCATTTACCCACATATAACCGCCATTTTTACGCTTTTACTTGTATTGATTTCACCTCTGAAAGCCGGTACAAGGGAGAAAAGGATAGGAACTTTCCACTCCCCAAAAGGGTTTGGGATATCTGCCCAGATAGACACCAAAAACGGGTATGAAATCAATACTTTCAACCTGTATGCCGACACGTATGGTCTTCTGTCGGGAAGGACATCCGATGTGGGGATAGCTTTCAGTTACACGCACAATTATATTCTGCGCGTGTATGATTTCGGACATTGCCGTTCTTCGTTTTATGCTGGAGCCGGATTCCTGTGTTCGTATGCGCATGATTTTGAAAAAGGGTTTTTCAGCGACGACGTTTCCAGACAGTTGAATAAAAAAATGGGATATGTCTTCGCTCTGGATTGCAATGCCGGATATGGGATAGACTTTGACAGAGGCATATCAATTGACGTAAGTCTCAGTCTGACACCGGGTGTTTTCATACATCGGGAGGACAAGAGCGGACAGATTCTTGCAGGTCTTTATAAACAAGGAGCATTCGGAGCTCTGATGCCTCAGCTCTGCATATATTACAGATTCTGAAATGCGTAAAATCAATAAACAAGCCATAATATCGCTTCTTACGGCAATCCTGATGCTATTCGGAGTGCATCTGTCCGCAAGACCCGTTCTGGATTTTCAAGTCGAATGGGGATATAGCCAGGGCATATATCAGTATCATCAATACAACATTCTGACAAGCGAAGGCAGTCGGCTGCATTCCAGAGAGAAAGGATTTCTGTTTCAGCCCAGCGGAGACATCCTTGCGGGTGTCATGTTCAAGCCATCCGGGAAGAGCGGAATATCTCTGATGACCGGATACGCAGGGATAGGGAATAAGTCGACAGCAATACCTTTGATGCTGAGATACAGTTATTTCTATAAGAGCTTGTCGTCCGACGGGTTTTTCAATTTTGCGGAGAGCGGAATGGGATTCAAGATAGCGACAGAAATAGAAAAAGTGCCGGCAATAATGGCAGGTATCGGAGTCGGATACCGGGTGAAACTTACGCCCGAAATCAATATGGATATGCTCCTGTCTATAAGAGGGATATTCGATAAACCACAAATCCCCGACCCGGAAGGTCAGGGATTTGTAGACAAATCGCGCATTCTAAGCAATACGGCTTCATTTTACAGTGTGAATGCCTCTATTGCATTAAGCTTTTAGAACAAGCGGTTGACATCTCGTATAAGTTCATCTTCATCCACATCCGGAGATACTATCAAATCCGGTTCTTTCAGTTTATAGCCCATACTCATGGAGGCCATTGAACCGCCGCCAGTACAATTGAGCATTATAAACTCGTCCTTTTTCACAAGTCCCGAATGCACTGCGTTAATCAGTGAAGATACCGCGCAGCAAGCTGCAGGAAGCAAATCGTACCCTTCAAGGTTTCTGAACAAAAGCATGCTGTACAGAAGTTCGTCGTTGGAACATGTCAGACACGCTCCATTACTTGCGGTAAGAACATCATACAAACCGCCGGCAAGCGAATATGGCGGTTTGCGGTTGGCAAGAACCTTAGCCAGCACCATCTCGGCATTTCTTCGTCCGACTTCAGGACTTAGGGAGACAAGTTCGCGGGAACCGGCTTTCCATGAATCGGCAATCAAGGTGAAAGGAGCATTCTGGGCGACATAGACTCTCATCTTATTCGAGCCGAATCTTCCGTCAGCTTCAAGTCTCTGGGCATTTTCCCAGGCAGCTATAGCTCCTGTTCCAGAACCTACAGCCTGGAAATACGCATCAGGAATCCGCTGTGTCTCTTCGGCAAAACTCAGTAGGGTAGTGCCCATACCATCTCTTCTGGCAATATTCTTGGCACCTCCCTCCAGGAAGAATCTCGAATCGCGGGCCAACTTTTCTCCCACTGTGATGGCATCATAGTAGTCGCAACCATGCGGAACTGCCACAACTTTCACACATTCGCGCAGTCTTCTTCTGAACCACAAATCATGCGAGCTGTCCTCAGGAATACATATCACTACCGGGATGTCGTTGTCAGAACATACTTGCGCAAAAGCTCTGGCGGTATTGCCGGCAGACTGCACTATGAGTATTCCATCACTGTCCTTATCCATTCTGGCGAGCACAGAATAAGCTTCCGTCTCCTTGAACGAGCAGGTTTTCATCTCCGCTCCGATCTCAGGATTATATCCCGAGAAAGTAATGTATAAATTCTCCAGACCAAGATGTGCGGCCAATCCTTCGGACTTATAGGTAACAGGCGCCCCGGCTTTTCGAAGAACTCTTTTTATAGGTAGCCAATCCGCATACCTGTACAATCCTGGCAACTTGGGATTGGGAGTAATCTGCTTCTTGTCATATACAGCACGAACCAACGACGGGACTTTACTCTGCGGGTCAGAGAGAGTCCATCCCTCATCCTCAAAAATCCTTCCGTCACTCACATTCATCAACTTGTACGAAGTTGGTGTGAATCTTCTTTTTTTAACGGTCACCATAATATCGCATATCTTGATTTATAATTCTTTACGCTCAAGCCGGCATACATTTTCCACATGCTGCGTATGTGGGAACATGTCCACAGGCTGCACGGCTGTAATTCTATAATGCTCAGACAGCATCTGAAGATCTCTTGCCTGCGAGGCCGGATTGCAACTTACATATACAATTCGTTTGGGAGCGGCAAAAAGAATGGTCTTCACTACATCCGGATGCATTCCGGCGCGAGGCGGATCCACGATTATCACATCAGGAGAGCCGTGCTCTGCTATAAAGTCCCTGGTGAGCACATCCTTCATATCTCCAGCGAAGAACTCGCAGTTCTTGATACCATTGACCTCTGCGTTGGTCCACGCATCTTCGATAGCCTCCGGCACATATTCGATACCTATTACTTTGGATGCCTGAGCGCTTACGAATTGAGCAATCGTGCCAGTACCGGTATAAAGATCATATACGACTTCTTTTCCGGTCAGCGATGCAAAATTCCTTGCTACCTTGTAAAGCTCATAAGCCTGAAGTGTATTCGTCTGATAGAACGACTTGGGTCCAATCTTGAACCGCAATCCCTCCATGGATTCATATATAGCATCTTCTCCCCTGTACAAAATAGCAACCTGATCACCTATAGAATCATTTAACTTACTATTAATCATATAGTAAAGCGAAGTAAGCTTAGGGAATGCCTCATATATTGCATCCAGCATGGGGAACAGTCCGTCAAACATCTTCGCAAAGCAGATTATGAGCATCACCTGCCCGTCTTCAGTGGTACGCACAAACATATTTCTGAACTCTCCTGTATTCTCTCTCAGATTATAGAATTCAATATTGTGCTCAATGGCATAGTTTCTTATGAAAACGCGCATCTCATTGGATGGTTCCGGCTGAAGGAAACACTTTTCTACATCCAGAACCTTGTCGAAATATCGTCCCACATGGAATCCGAGTCCGTTGCGCTGTCCTTCAGGAAGATTGTCCAAGTCCTGGACATTAGGCATCCAACGCCGGACAGAGGCGGTAAATTCCATTTTGTTGCGATAATACTGAATGCGTGCAGATGGCAAAGTAGGGGACACCTCAGGTATTTCAAGATGGCCTATGCGCTTTAATTGGTCATAGACCTGCATACGCTTGGCTTCCAACTGCATATCGTAAGGAAGATGCTGCCATTTGCATCCGCCGCACATGCCGAAATACTCGCAAAAAGGCTTGATTCGATGCTCCGAGGGCTTGACAATCCGCACGATAGCCGCATCGATGTATTTCTTTTTGTCTTTAAGGACCTTGACATCTACGACATCACCGGGAACTCCGTATTCAATGAAGACAACTATTCCTTCCGGCGTTCTGGCAATCGCTTTGCCTTCGGCAGCCACTGACTCTATGGTCAGATTCTCGATTATTCTTTCTACTCGTTCTTTCCGTGACATATCCTACAAATTTAGTGGTTTTTCTCGGAAAGATGAAACGTAAACTTCATCGTCGGCGCAAAAAGTAAAGGAGAGACGACATTTCTCTCCTTTAGTTAACATAATATAAATTGTGTAACAATGGGGCATTACTGCCCAAACCATCTAATCGTCAACTTTCCCGTTCAGCAATTCTTCCTTCGCACGCACCGGATTGGCGTAAATATCAAGAAAAATCTGCTTGAGCTCATCATGATTCAAACAGCGCTCGACTTTTCCGAGCTTATGCGCCATGTAGCCCTCAAACTCTTCGACATTCTCCCTGGAATAACGATCTGAATACTTTCCTTTGCCTTCAAGCATATCGTATGCGATGAAGTTTGTCTTCCACAACTTGTAATTGCAGATAATCCGCTCGTCAAGAGTTTTGCGCAATGCCTGATAGCGGTCATTTTTATCAAGGATAGATGCTTCATGCACCTCTTCCGGGGTTATAGGCTTATCAATACTCAGATTGATTCCGCCTTTCCACTGGCTTATGCCGCTTATGATGCTGTGGGTATCCTCATGCTTTTTCTTGACGTATTTCTGCTTTCTGGAGATGAGAAGTTCCCTTGCCTTACGGATATCACATGATTCATACTCATACGATATGCTCATCGGAAGTATGTTCAATTCGTTGAAATTCTCCTCAAAAGAGCCTTTTCCGCTCATATCGAACATCTTAAGCAGCCCTTGCTCGGTCTTGTCAAGTCCGTTTTTGGTGCGGCCTTCGCGCTGTGCAATCCACACGGAGCTGCCACCGGAGGTGATGCGATCTCTTATATATGAAGACAACAACTTCGAAGAAAGGTACAGTTCGCGCGCAGAAATTCCACGAATGACCTTTATCATACGGTTGCTGCGCAGCAAATCAGACACCATACGGTTGCTCTCCAACAGGTTGCTGCCCACACAAATCTCTGTCAACGGCAAATCATTATGAAACAGTGTCCACTGGATCATTGCCGGATCAAGGATAATGTCCCTGTGATTAGATACGGCCAGGAATTTTCTGTCTTTCGGAACATTCTCAAGGCCATCGAAGGTGAAGCCGGACGAACTCCGCTGTATCACCGTCATAATCATCTTTGACATGACCACCTGCTGAAACTCGTCTATCGAGTTGATACTTTTCAGCAAGCGACGCAACGTGTAGAACGGCTCATCAGGAAACAGAAACTTAGAAACTATAGGAAGGAACGGATTCTGAGCTACCCTTCTGAGTGCCTTTACCGCTTCTTCATCAGTATAAGGACTTATACTAGCGTAATCCACTTCGTTACTCATATAATATACAAGTATTTAATTATCATTTATTTACACGAAAAAGAAGAGAGCTGTCACCATAACTCAGGAAACGGAAGCCGTTCTCAAGCGCATAATCATACACCCGTCGCCAGTCTCCGCCCAAAAATGCAGAGACGAGTAGCAGCAGCGTACTCTGCGGCTGATGGAAATTGGTAACCATCATATCCACAACTCTGAACTTAAACCCGGGAACTATTATTATACGCGTGCCAACCTTCAATTCCGTAAGGTCGCTTTTCTCAAGCCAGACAATTATCGCATCCAAAGACTCCTCAAGCGAATAAGGGTAATTCCTTTCGTAAGGAGCCCATTGAGGCACATCTTCCGGTTTACCGTGCTCAATGCAAGATACCCCTACATAGTACAGAGACTCAAGCGTTCGCACAGAAGTAGTTCCGACAGCAATGACTTTCTTGTGTCCCGCTTTCAGATCCTTGAGAAAATCCAGACTCACCACAAACGGCTCGCGATGCATGGAGTGTTCCCCTATCAGAGAGCTCTTGACCGGCAGGAAAGTTCCCGCACCGACATGCAGGCAAATAGTCTCCATATCCACGCCTTTCGCCCTTATCCGTCCAAGAACGTCATCCGTGAAATGCAACCCAGCAGTCGGAGCGGCCACGGAGCCTCTTATGTGAGCATAAAGTGTCTGATATCTCTCCAGATCAATGCTTTCCGTGTCCCTATTCAAATATGGAGGTATAGGCACCTGTCCGCACAATTCCAGCACCTTGGAGAACGGGTATCCGCCTTTCCATGCAAACTCCACATTTCCGGTCTGGCCGTCCTTGGACAACAACCGCGCTGTAAGTTCCATTTCAGAAAGTTCTCCGCCATCAACATCGAACTTCAGAATATCACCTTTCCACCTCTTGGAATTACCAATCACACATTTCCACACACAAGACTGCGTAGATGCAAAATTGGTCACATAATCTGAAGGAGACTGCGGTTCGAGGCAGAAAATCTCGATATGAGCACCGGTTTCACGACGAAAAAACAGCCTGGCGGGTACAACTTTGGTATCATTAAATACCATCATGGACTCCGCAGGAATCATGTCCGGTAGCTCAGAAAACACATAAGAATCTATCTCACCATCCTTATATACAAGGAGTTTAGACATATCACGACGCTCTAATGGATATTTTGCAATCCTCTCGTCGGGCAAATTATAATTATAGTCTTCTATATGAAGAACAGGTATCATAATGCAAACGCAAAACGGGTTTTAATACAATGCAAATATAGCAATAATAAAGCACATTCCCTTTCTAAAAATTGTCAACTTTTGTGAATTATAGTTATAGAATTGTAAATTTTAGAAATCAACAGCAGCATTGTAAACTCTTTCATCAAAACTAAACATAATGAAAACTTATAATTGTTTTATTTATGTTTCATATTGTTCAAAATCAGTTATTTACGAGATTATTCTTTAGTATTGATTTATACACTTGGCGCCCTTGTTCATTAAATTTCGTCAATTTTAGGTGCTTTTAATCCTAATTAAATAGATATAATACATATAATCAGAGATTTAGCCACATAGAACTAAATTTAACATTTAGGTTATTATTTAAACAAGTTATCAACACTCCCCTCCTGTTAACATGTGTAAATCTTGCTTTTGTAAAAAATAGTGCTTACATTTGTAAAAGAAACGATTACAAAATGAACACACGGTTACAGCAGTTCCTAAGTGCGGAAAATATCAGTCAGTCCCAGTTTGCTGACACTATCGGTGTCGCCAGGGCAAGTGTATCTCACATTCTTGCCGGACGTAACAAGCCAGGCTTTGACTTTCTTGTAGGAATGAGCCAGCACTACCCTTCCCTGAATCTCGAATGGCTGCTGACCGGAAAAGGCCGCATGTATCAAAAATCCGGTGATAATTTGTTCGACGACGCGGAATTTTGCATTCCTGAGAAGGATACAACATCTCAGAAAAGACCACAACCCCCTCATTCCGAGCCAGTTGAAAGGCCGCAAAACGCATTTCCAAAGACCGAGGCAAAACCATCAGGAAAAACAATCTCCAGGATCATCGTATTCTATGATGATAATACCTATCAGGAACTCGTGTAAAAAAGCTATATTTGCCGCATGAGTCTATACAATGTGATCATACGTCCTTTCGTAAAGAACATGGACCGGGAACGGGCTTCAAAAATTGCCCTGAAATACTTCGCCGCCATCGGAAAAATTCCATTCGGTCGGGCCATAAACAGATGGATTCACGACAACAGGGCAAAGGGACTGCAAAAAGAAGTATTCGGGCTCAGTTTTTATAATCCTATCGGACTCGGCGCAGGTCTCGACAGATACGGCGAACTTTACAATGATCTCAACAATCTCGGATTCAGTTTTGTCGAAGTAGGCCCGATGGATGCGCATGGTATAAGCAGAGCCATTGAAAACATCCAGAAAGACCCGCAAGATGATATTCTTGCCGTCTGTATCTGCAAAGATTATTTCAATGCCTTCACTCTTGGATACGATTTCTTCGATTTCTTTGTTCTCGACATCCACGATGCGCAGACATGCACGGATATTCTCGATTCTGTGCTGGAGGCGCGGATTGCAGAACAAACTTATAAGCCGATTATCCTTAAAGTACCTGATACGGTCACATGTTCGGAGCTGGAATCTCTTTCCGACTACTGCTTGATTAACAATGTGGACGGAATGGAGCTGCGCAGCATCGAGCATATCCGGATAGTCAGCAGACACTGCAAGAACAAACTCCCAATCATCGCAAACTGCCATATAGACACTCCGGAAAAAGCCCGTGAAGCTCTCATAGAGGGTGCCGATCTGGTAGAAATACGCACAGGACTGCTAAGAGAAGGTCCGGGCATAGTAACACAAACATTGGACTACCTGCTCAAAACAAGCAGACAACAATCAACAACAAATGGAAGTACAATATAGAATCGGAGAATTGCTTAAAGCAAAGAACGCGAGTTTGAGCGCAGCGGAATCCTGCACCGGAGGACAGATTTCACACTTGATAACCATGGTATCCGGCTCATCGTCTTACTACCTTGGCTCCGTAACGTCTTACGCAATCAAGATCAAGGAGTCCGTCCTCGGAGTTCCGTCCGAGACAATTGAACACTACGGCGTGGTAAGTTCAGAGGTTGCGGCAGCTATGGCGGAAGGAGTACGAAACCTCATGAACAGCACATACTCAATATCCACAACAGGTCTTGCAGAAGGATGCGACGAGCACTACCCTGATGGCACAGTATGGATAGCGGCGTGCGGTCCAAACGGAACTAAAACCCTGCTCTATCATTGCAATTCGGGCAGAAAAGGCAATATCAGGCAGTTTGCCAAGGCCGCGCTGACATTTTTAGAGGGTTGTATCCTAAAAGGCGATATTTAGTTTTAGATTCAACCAATGAAACAAAAATGTTCTATTAACTAACATTTTTGTTATAGTGCATTTTTACCTTTTATCTTCGATTATCACGCATCACACGAAGGAAATTATCCCCGGCAATCATGGAAATCTCCCTCTTGCCAAAACCACGCTTTCTCATCTCTTCCCAGATCATAGGGAAATGTGAAATGTCTTCCAATCCGGCAGGGCAAACCTCGATTCCGTCATAATCCGTCCCTATCCCGACATGCTCAATGCCGGCCACATTCACGGCATGCTCGATATGATCCACAACCTTCTGCACCCCAGGTCTTGGAAGAGAGTTCAATTCATCCTGCAGTGCATTCCAAGCTTTTATCTTATCAGGATCAGATGGAGACTTAATGAACTCATCCTCCACCCACATCTTCTGTTCAAGGGAGGAGCGTTCCAAAACTCCGACGAAGTCATCGTCCAGAAAACAAGGGTATATGCTCATGCAGACAACTCCCCCGCCATCCGCAATAGCGCGAATCATCTCATCGGAAATATTTCTTTTGTGTGAAGCCAGCGCCCGGCAGCATCCATGAGTATAGGCGACGGGCTTGGAACTCAGTGACAGCACATCCCGCATGGTATCATCAGAACTGTGGGCAAGGTCTATCATCATTCTCCTGCGGTTCATCTCGGGGATAAGTTCCCTTCCGAAGGGACTCAGTCCACCCCATGTATGAACCCCGGTACAACTGTCTCCCACCTGATTATCAGCACTATGAGTGAGTGTAATATACCGGACTCCCCTCTTGTAGAACTCTTTCATAAGCTCGAAAGATTCTCCAATCGCGGAAGCATTCTCAATTCCGAGAATCACAGACAGCCTGCCATCAGATCTATTGCGACGAACAGAAGAAGCGCAGCGCGCGTATGCTACAATATCACTATTGCCGGAAACCTGCCTGTCCACTTCATCAAGAAGTCTCCACGCATACTCCGTAGCCTGCTCCCCTTGCATATATGCAGGTACATACAGCGCAAAGAACGAAGCATCCACACCGCCTCTGCGCATTTTCGGGAAATCCACCTGGGCGTGAGAATTGTCCTTTCCATAATCCCTCAATCTCAACATCTGTGAGGGGGCATCACAATGAGCATCCAATACTATCATAAACTATCCTATAAGTTCACCCCATTCTTCCGTTTTCGCATCCAAATCGCGCTTGTATTCAAGATACGACCTTGTCAATTCCATAATATCGTCACCTTCACCGGGAGCCGACAAGACGGATTCGATATCTTTCATTTTCTGCTCAAGTTTTTCGATTTCACATTCAAGATAAGAAATACGATTCTTCTTCTTGCGATCCATCTTTACCTCTTGCTTTCGGAGCTCCACATTCTGCTTCTGAACTATTTTCTGTTCGGAAACCGCCTTTTGCGGCTCCATTTTCCGCTCAAGTTCCTGAAGATTTTCAATCTTACGCTTGGCAAGAAAATCCGTCACGCTTCCAAGATGCTCAGTAACATGTCCGTCTCGGAATTCGTACATCTTATCCACCAACCCGTCAAGAAAATCCCTGTCGTGAGATACAACCACAATCGTTCCGTCAAAAGATTTAAGTGCCTGCTTGAGAATATCCTTTGACTTGACGTCCATATGGTTGGTCGGCTCGTCAAGCGCCAGAAGATTGTGGCTCTGAAGCATCAGTTTCGCCATTCCCAATCTTGCCCGCTCTCCCCCTGACAACACGGATACTTTCTTGTCAATATCCTCCCCTCTGAAAAGGAACTGAGCGAGAATATCCCGCAGTTTTGTACGGATATCACCAACAGCTATCCTGTCAAGCGTAGAAAAGACGGTCTCGTTCTTGTCCAGAACATCTTCCTGATTTTGAGCGTAATAGCCTATGGTAACATTGTGTCCTATCTTAGCTTCTCCGCTGAGTGGCTTCAATTCGGAACAAATAACCCGCATAAGCGTAGTCTTACCTTCACCGTTTCGTCCGATAAGAGCCACCTTTTCGCCTCTTTTTATTTCAATGTTCGCATGTCGGAAAACCACTTTACCGGGATAGCCTACTTCAAGATCAACCCCCTTAAACACCACATCCCCGGAACGCGGCGCCGGAGGAAATTTAACGGTAAGACTCACATTGTCAGTCTCGTCCACCTCTATACGGTCAAGCTTCTCAAGAGCCTTTATTCTGGACTGGACCTGATTGGATTTGGTCGGCTTATATCTGAATGCCCTTATGAAATCTTCTGTCTTCTGAATCATCTTCTGCTGATTCTCGTATGCAGCATTCTGCTGCTGAAGCCGTTCAGCCCTCAATTCAAGATACTTGCTGTAAGGCACCTTGTAATCGTGAATATGACCAAGCATTATCTCCACTGTACGATTGGTCACATTGTCCAGAAAGCGCCTGTCGTGACTGACAAGAAGAAGAGAACACCGCGTCGATTTCAGATAGTCCTCAAGCCACTCAATTGACTCGATGTCAAGATGATTGGTCGGCTCGTCAAGAAGAAGAACCCGCGGTTTTCGAAGCAGGATCTTAGCAAGTTCTATCCTCATATTCCATCCTTGGGAGAAGGTCTCCGTATTCCGGCCGAGTTCCTCTTCCTTGAATCCAAGTCCAAGAAGTGTCCTTCGGGCTTGAACTTCAGGAGGTTCGCTGTGGCTCATCTCAAGTCTGTCATTGAGGCTTCCAAGTTCTTCAATCAACTCGGAATATGATTCTGACTCGTAATCAGTACGCGACTCCAGTTCTTTGGTAAGCGATTCTATACGATGCTCTATCTCCGCACTGCTCTGAAACACGGTAAGAGCCTCATCCAATACAGAACGGCCTTTATGATGCTCCATTATCTGCGGAAGATATCCGATGGTAATGTCCTTGGGACGGTCTATCCGTCCTGAAGTCGGATTCTGAAGTCCGCATATCATCTTCAGTATGGTGGATTTACCCGCCCCATTCTTACCGACCAGACCTATCTTGTCCGAATCGCTGACATGAAAATTTATATTGTCCAGCAGCACATATCCTCCGTATGCAACGGTCACATTCTCTATGGAAATCATCTCAAATCAATCAAATATAATATCCCCGAAATACTCCGGCCTGTGAAAGTCCGGCCTTGGCGTCGGGATTGGAAACAAACTCATATAATGCCTGAAAGGAGAAGCATCTGCACATTTATAAAAATTCCCCCGGGCCACCACTCCATCATAACTCTCAAGTCCGAATACCGATGCAGGGATGTCAAGGCTCAAATCCCACTGTGTGCGGCAGTTCCTGAGCCCGAAAGGTCCGGGCGGAAAACTGCTCTTCCTTCGTATTCCGGCCAATGCAGCTTCCGATACGGGCACCCTTTCACTCCTTCCCGTGCCGCTGCACAAATAAATATGTCCTATGCAATTGCATTCAACGTTGAAATACACGCCGTTATGGACAGGCTCAAAGAAAAATTCCACACATGAATCTTCCCACACATGCTCCATATCTTTGCCACAATTGGCCACTACTGCCGGCTCATCGACATAATAATGGATATGCAGACAGTCAGAACTGTGACATATATCAAGTTCAACACTACATTCAGCAGCAAAATCCGGCCAATTGCTGCACTCTATACGGTATCTGCGAGGTTCTTTGGTGACAAGCATAATAATATTGACAATTCATAAAGAAGATAAAGCGGAAGCGCAAGCACAAACATGGAGACAGGGTCCGAGGGAGTAATCAGCGCCGAAACGACAAGGATTACAACAAAGGCCACTTTTCGTCCTTTTCGGAGAATACTTTTATTCAATACCCCGAGCGAAGACAATGCAAGTACCAGCGTAGGGAACTCAAAAGCAAGTCCTATAAGCAATATGGTCGATGTAAACACCGACATATATGACCCTATGGTGATGCTGTTGGTAATCTGATCCGATATACTGTAATTGATAAAGAATTGCAGGCAAACTGGAAGCACGATAAAATATGCCACGACCACTCCCACATAGAAAAGAAGCGTAGCAAGCACAAATGCCCTCTTCAGGGGACGTTTCTCATTTGAATAAAGAGCCGGAGAGATAAACGACCACAACTCCCACACAATCAAGGGAAACGCAAATATCAAACCGGCTGCCGCAGATGCCCTGAGATGGACAAAGAACTGCGCGCTGACTTCCACATTGATAAGGTCCATGCCAAACGACCACCCAAGCATGCGATAGACGCAGAAGTCCTCCCTTGTCGGTGCAAGTATGACATCAAACAGCAAATTCTTGAATATCAGACCCAAACAGGTGAATGCACACACATAAAGCACCGAACGGAGCAAAACTCCCCTCAGCACTTCAAGGTGATCCCAGAAAGACATCCGGGTCTCGTCTTTGGAAACCTTATTCGTCGTCTTTCTTGTTCTTGTTATCGTCATCTACCTCACGAAGCCCCTCTTTGAAACTTCTCACGCCTTTACCAAGTCCTTTCATCATTTCCGGAATTTTCTTGCCTCCGAAAAGAAGAAGCACGACCAAAGCGATGACCAGAACTTCCGTCCATCCGATTACCAAAGGATATGTCAACATCATCAATTGTAACATAACTGCAAATATACAAAAACATTATTTCACAGGAGCAATAACCCTGAGCGCGGACGGAATTACCTTGATATCAAGCGTATCCGGAGCATCAAAACACTCTCCGTCAAAATGCGCCGGACCACTCTTGCTTCTGCGAATGACAATATGCTTTCCGGCATAGTGATGCACCCTCCGGCTGTGGTAACACCTTCCGGTCATGAGTTTGGCGGCAAGTGAAGGCAACTCAACCGAGTGGAACATATCCAACACCGTCACCTCAAGAATACCGTCCGAAACACTGGCAAGAGGGGTCACCTTGGCACCATTCCCCCACTGATTGGAATTTCCCACAGTCACAAGAACCGACTTGCAGTCAATCTCTTCCCCATCAACGAGAATCTCGTACTGCTCCGGAGAAAACGAATGCCACAACTTAATCGCCTGCCACACATAATTGCGCAATCCCCTTGTACCCGAGTCCGCGAACATCTTGCTGACCTGAGCGTCAAACCCGACACCGCACACGGAGAAAAAATACTTTCCATTGACAGATGCCGCATCCATACTCACAGTGTTCCCGTCAAGAAGAGTCTGCAGTGCCCGGCGAGGATTCCTGCTGATATTAAGGTCCAGTGCAAGCCCATCCCCACTGCCACAAGGAATTATTCCAAGTATTTTGTCCGTACCGATCAATCCTCTGGCAACTTCATTTACAGTGCCGTCTCCACCGACAGCCACTACTACACGCTCCGAAGTCTCTCGCGCGAGCACTTCCGCGTGTCCCGGATACTCCGTAGGAACCACCTTCAGTCCCGATTTTTCCAGAAGACTTATAATCTTAGCCTTACGTCCGTTGCCTGAAATTGGATTGACTATACAAAGCATTATTCGAAAATATTCATTGTTTCGTCATAAATCTCACTTCTGGCTCCGAGGAAATTCATTACCGAATGGAACACATGGTACTGCTTATAGACCTCCATATTCTTGATTTTCAAGGAAGTATCAGAAGTCCACACAATAAATGGAATCTCAAGTTGCTCCCTTGGGGATATGGCAATCGGCACCCCGTGCATATACAAGCCCCCCTCTCCGAGCGATTCGCCATGATCAGAAATATACATCATGCAACTCCGCCACTCAGGAAGTTCCTTAAGCTGGCCGATTACCTGATCAAGGATGTAATCCGTATAAAGAATCGAATTGTCATAGCTGTTTATCAATTCTCCCTTGTCGGCCTTGGACATTTCCACCGTAGTGCAGACAGGTGTGAATTTCTCGAATTCAGACGGGTATCTTTTATTGTATGAAGGGCCATGACTGGTACTGGTATGAATGATTATCAGCACTTTGTTTTTACCGCTCTCAAGTATTGTTTCTTTCAATCCCCGCACCAATATACCGTCAAACTGAGGGTCCGAATCAGGGTAAATTTTCTGGAGGTCCGCAACCTGGAAATATTTTTCTATATGCAGAGGTGCTTCTCCCCAATTGCTTGTACGCCATACCACGTCAGCACCGGAACGGTAAATGTAATTCGGCAGAATCTCGTATAGCTTGTCGGTAGGCGCATAATCGAGAATGGCTTTGACCCCGGCGGTCGTATAAGTGGCGGCGGATTCGGCTACAAGGGCCTTGACATCGTCTTTTGCAAGAAGCGGATTGGTCTCTCTCGGGTATCCGTACAGGGAGAAATGGTCTCTTCTGGCGGACTCGCCTATTACAAGCACTACCACATCTTTCTCATCATCAAGATATGTGACGTCCGGAAGCGGTATTTCCTGACGGTTGCGCTCGCGCACGGCACACTTGTACCTTACGGAATTCACCGTATATGACCATGGCATCAAAAGGCTGCCAAGCGGCGAACCGTGACGGTCAACCCACGGCCAGTTGCTCATATTTGCAAACGCAATGATAATTATTATCCCCAAAGAGGCACCGATATTGGCAAGAAAACGCTTGAAAGAGCCGAAATCAATCTTCGGCAGGAACAGCAGCACACTTGGAAGAATTCCAAGGAACACCACATACAGCACCGCCGAAAAAGAAAAGAAGCCGGAAGCTTCGGAATACTGGGTATTGAATACATTACCCATCATGGTGATGTCTAAAAAGACATCGTATGTATTTATAAAATAGAGACTTACAGCATCACAAATCAATGTGGCGGCCACTATGCACCGCCCTGCTATACGTCCGGCATACAAAAGAAGGTAATAAAAGAAGTAGTTTGCCGCCAGCATCAGCACCACAAGACCGGATACAATCAGCACGGCGTTAAGACCGCTTTCCAAATTCGACGCGACATACCGGAAAAACGGAATATGATATGCGACCAGAGTAAACGCACTCAGAAGAGCGCAGACAAACCACAGACTAAACTTTCTTTCTTTTCTCATTTTTACCTTTAAATATCCAAACAATCGACAACACTATTCCCGCAGAAACCACCAACACGGCAAGATTCCACAACACAGTCAGCAATACATTCACCTTATGCGGAGTATTCACATACGGGGTATCCTGCACGGAAGCATCGTAACGCGCAAACGGATTGGAATAAATCACCTCTCCTTCCGGGAAAAACACAGTAAAACGCGCATACGGCTCGGTAGCGCTCATCGTGTATTCAAATCTATCGCACGACACCCCGGCTGCAAGCCTTCGATGGTCTTGTCCGGTGACCCTTATACTGTCGGCAGGCACGGATGTTGATATGTATATGGTGCTGTCTTTCAATCCAATATCGGTAAGATACGGCAGATTGGCGTTCTTCTCATACTTTACGCTCCAGTCACCATCCCCATAGTCAGGAATATGCATGCTGTAATAACATCCGTCAAGCAAGGTCTTTTTTATATCCTCATAACGTGCCGATGGAGTGCACAAAAAATTACTTCTCACAGCTATATACTCATGCCTGTCAGGATAATGCAAATCGTCATTTGCAAGTCCGAAGCTATAATGCCCCGCACTCAGGGCCCAATCCCAATACTCCTGCTCAAGAGTGCGCCCGCTGTCAAGTTCCATAATCTGATAGCCCGTAAGAAGGCTCATCTGCTCGGGACTTGTGCCTCCGGTACGGAACGGATGATTCATCTGTATGAAATCGCTGTCCTTTCCGAGCAAATCAAGTTGGAACTGCTTCTGGAAGACGAAGAGCGGAAGAATGTTGTCAAAGAGGTTGACCTTTTCGCTTCCGAAGACAAGTTTATGGTATTTGAAAAGATTATAGCCATGTTCGTACACGTTGACCTGATACTCCGGATCAGAAGCGAATTTCGTAATCTCGTTGTGATTGGAAAATGTAACTATGTCATATCCAAGCTTATCGAGAGCCTCATAAGTTTCCTCCGGCCAATACTCGCACTCGTTGAGCGGCCCTTTAACCCTTGTGTGCACATGGAAATTCGCCTTCTTCCAACAATACGCAGTATCCAGATTCCGGTAAGGATTGAAAATATCCGGACCGCTAAAAGGAGCAGGTTTCTGAAAAACATACACTGCACTCCATCCGGTCGATGCTATGGCAAGCAAGGCGATGAGAATCAACGCCAGGAATCCACGAAGTATAGCAAATATCACTCTCATCTTAAATTCACTTCACAAGATAACAGAATTACAAATATACTAATTTTTTAGTTTCAACAAGTATGATTATTTTTGCAGCGCGAAATGGCAGAATACACGTTACGGAGCGATGCGTTGCTCTCTATGATAAGAGAAGGACAGCCGATGACACGGGGACAGAAATTGAGTCTTGCCGTGAGGTTGAGTATTCCAGCCATCATCGCCCAGCTTTCTTCGATATTGATGCAGTATATAGATGCATCCATGGTAGGCAGTCTGGGTGCCGCAAGTTCGGCTGCCGTGGGGTTGGTTGCACCCACCACCTGGCTGTTTACCGGCACATGCTCAGCGGTAGCCGCCGGATTTACGGTTCAGGTAGCCCACAAGATAGGCTCCAATGACTGGTATAGCGCCAGAATAATCTTGAAGCAAGCCATAACTTCCACACTGATATTCAGCATGTTTCTGGCAGCAATAGGGGTCGCAGTCAGTTCCGGTCTGCCGGTTTGGCTGGGAGGGGACGAATCGATAAGAAAAGACGCTTCCCTGTATTTCATGCTGTTCGCCTCTTTCATACCGGCCATGCAGTTGAATTATCTGGCAGGCGGCATGCTCAGGTGCAGCGGTAACATGCGAGTACCAAGCTTAATCGGAGTGCTGATGTGCGCCCTTGATGTGGTTTTCAACTTTTTCCTCATATTCCCAACCCGCGAATGCCATATCTCCGGCATGACATTCATGATTCCCGGGGCCGGACTGGGAGTTGAAGGAGCAGCACTCGGCACGGCAGCTGCAGCCACGACCGCGGCAGCAATACTGCTCTACTTCCTTTGGCGACGCTCCGGAGAACTGCGTCCATCCTTTAGGGAAGGTTCTTTCAAACCATGTAAGACAGTCCTGCACAAAGCGTTGAAAATAAGCATCCCCATGGCAATGGAACATATCGCCATCTGCGGAGCACAGATTATGACAATAGTGATAGTGGCACCGCTCGGAGTACTGTCGCTCGCCGCCAATTCCCTTGCCGTAACGGCAGAGAGCCTATGCTATATGCCGGGATACGGAATTGCAGACGCCGCCACCACCCTGGTGGGACAGAGCGTGGGAGCAAGGCAGAAGGAACTGGCCAAAAGTTTCGGCAGGATCACCATGATGATGGGAATGCTGGTAATGGGAACTGCCGGTATATTGATGTACATCCTGGCACCACAAATCATAGGCATAATGACACCTGTGGCGGAAGTAAAAGATCTTGGAGCTATGGCTCTTCGCATAGAAGCGTTCGCAGAGCCGATGTTTGCCGCTTCCATTGTAGCATACGGAGTTTTCGTAGGAGCTGCGGACACTATCATCCCATGCACCATGAACTTCCTGAGCATCTGGGGAGTCCGGCTGACTCTGGCGGCGCTGCTGGCTCCGATATATGGCCTCAGAGGCGTATGGATAGCCATGTGCGTGGAGCTGTGTTTCAGAGGATTGATATTCCTGGTAAGGTTCAAACGAGGCAGATGGTTAAAAATAAAATAAACAACTCATGGATATAATTAAAAATGCGGAATTCGGTGGCGAACGGCCACTTTTCGAGTCCCACGGTCTGAGACTGGAGAACGTAGTGATTCGCGAGGGAGAGTCTGCATTGAAGGAATGCAGTGATATAGAGGCATATAACTGCCGTTTCGAAGGGAACTACCCATTCTGGCACGTACATGGTTTCCGGATTGAACGCTGCTATTTCGACACAGGAGGCCGCTCGGCGCTATGGTACAGCGACCATCTTGTCATGAAAGATACCATAATAGACGCCCCGAAGATGTTCCGGGAGATGGAATCCATCGAGATGGAAAATGTTACGGTGAATGATGCAGACGAGGTTTTCTGGAGGTGCAAAGACATCAGAATCCGCAATCTGAAGCTTCATCAGGGCACATATCCGTTCATGTTCAGCCAGAACATCCATATAGACGGGCTCGAGAGCGACAGCAAGTACGTTTTTCAATATGTCAAAAACGCAGTTATCCGCAACGCCCGCATAAGCACCAAGGACGCCTTCTGGGAAGTCGAAAACGTGACCATATACGACTCCGAGCTTAACGGAGAGTATCTGGGATGGCATTCCCGGAACCTAAGGCTCGTAAATTGCCATATCACCGGGGAGCAACCCCTCTGCTATGCCCATGACCTCGTGCTTGAGAGATGCACCTTCGGTGCCGATTGCGACAGAGCATTTGAATACAGCACCCTCAATGCCGACATCAAAGGCTCCATCACGAATATCAAGAACCCTATGTCCGGAAGCATAGTTGCAGACGCCATCGGGACGGTAACGATAGACAAAAACATAAAAGCCCCGGCAGACTGCCTGATAAAGACTCGCAACGGGCACATCCTCTCTGATAAAGAACAATAAAACCACTCAATATGCTCAGAAAAGTTTGGCAATACAGCAAGAGTTACAATATACTCCGGTACTATGTGGATTTTACCACCAAGCACCTCTTCTCTTCCCTGAAAATCAGTGGATTGGAAAACATTCCAAAAGACGGCATGATCATGTACGCTCCTAATCACTGCGCCGCCCTTCTGGATCCGCTGATGATACTGCTTCTAAAAAAAGAGCCGGTAGCATTCGGTGCCCGATTCGACATATTCAGAAATCCGAAGGCAGCCGCTTTTCTGCGGTACCTCAGAATCCTGCCTATAGCAAGAGAAAGAGACGGACTGGACGCGGTAGCGAGCAATTTCAACACTTTTGACGAGATAATAGAGTGCCTGGACAACGGCGTACCGTTCACGTTGTACAGCGAGGGCACCCACAGGGCCGCCAGAGGCATGCTTCCTGTCAAGAAGGGTATCTTCAGAATAGCCAAAATGGCCGCGGAGAAGACTGGAAAAACCATGTGGATAGTACCTGTCGGCATCGATTACGAGTACTTCTTCAGAGAAAGCGGCAGGGCGGCGGTAAGGGTCGGAGAGCCGCTGAATCTCATGAAGTACTTCGAAGAGCACCAGGACCTTACAGAATTTCAGATATATCGTAACCTGTGCAACTGGCTGCAAGAAAGCGACTTGTCCCTTATAGGGCGCATCCCGGAGAGAAGACATGACCGCCTGGCGGGAAGAATGATTCTTGCCGCGCTGAGTCTTCCTGTTTTTGCGGCATTTGCTATTCCTGCCGCCCCAATCTGGCTGAGCGCCATATTCATTCTTCGCAAGTTCGAAGACAAGGCATGGACCCACACAGTCTATTTCGGACTGAGGCTCGCCCTGCCTATTTTCGCACCGTTCCACATGGTATTCGAATACCTGAGGAAATTCTATACGAATATCATAGAAGACCTGAGAATGTCCGGAAAATAATTCCGGCAGATTCTCAATACCCTTTGCGGATGTTTTCCGCTATGCCGGACACCAGACGCACCAGCGACTCCCTGCTTGCCCATGCAGTATGCGGCGAGAAACTGAAACGCTCCAGGTGTTTCACGTTCAGCAGCGGACTGTCTTCCGGAAGAGGTTCCGTGACAAACACATCCAGCGCAGCCCCGGCAATCACCCCCTCATCCACGGCAGATGCAAGGGCGGCTTCATCCACGATGCCTCCCCTTCCGAGATTGAGAAGTACAGCCTCGGGCTTCATTTTTGACAGCTCATGCTCTCCGATAAGACCTGAAGTCCTTTCATTCAGCGGAGCGTGGATGCTCACCACATCAGAGATTGAAAGCAGTTCTTCCAATTCAAGGCTCGGATACTCCTTGCAATGGGATGTGCCTGAAGTTGAATAATATACCACATGCATACCGAAAGCAGAAGCCACCCGTGCAACCCGGCTGCCGATATTTCCCATACCGATTATTCCCATGGTACGGCCGGCAAGTTCCGGGAAAGGTCTGCTGACATTCGTGAATATGCCGCAGCGACTGTAACTTCCGTCTTTTACGAAACGGTCAAAGTAAGCGGCTGAGCCAAGTAGAGAAAGAAGGTGGGTAAAGGTAGCCTGAACCACTGAATCGGTAGAATATCCGGCCACGTTGCGGACAATTATTCCTCTGGCCTCGGCCGCCTTCACGTCAATGTTGTTTACTCCGGTCGCGGCCTCGCAGATAAGCCTCAGATGAGCAGCCCGTGAAAGCAGCTCCTCGTCCACCTTCACTTTATTGACTATCAGAACATCGCAGTCAGACACGCGCTCCAGAGACTCCTCTCTGCTGCTCACAGGATATGCCACATATTCACCGAGAGACTTCACTTCATCCATAGGGGTATCACCGAGAGTGGATGCATCCAGATATACAATTTTCATGGGCTATGTTACTATTTTTTTAAGGTACAAATCATTTTTCGATTTCAAAAATAAGAATTTTCTCCGACTATTGCCAGTGTCGCGTTTATAATGTATATTTGTTTGATGGTTTTTCGGAAACTCTACTAATAATCACAAATAACATGAAAATCAAAAGACTCATTTGCTCTGCCGCAAGTCTTGCACTGATGCTTGGACTTTCAGTATCCGCATCCGCTCAGACTCCTGTCGGTACAGGCAATCCTTATCTTCCTCTTTGGGAGCATCTTCCTGATGGTGAGCCAAGGGTATTCGAAGACCCGGACAACCCTGGCAAGTTCCGCGCATACATCATCGGCTCCCACGATCTCGAATACAAAGCATACTGCGGTGCGGATATCCGCATGTGGTCAGCTCCGGTAGAAGATCTCACCAATTGGAGAGACGAAGGCCCTATTTTTACCTATCAGGTTGGAGGAGAATGGGACACCATGTTCGCACCGGACCTCGTGGAGGTCAACAGACCTGACGGAACAAGAGAGTACTACCTTTATCCCCACAGCCGTGGTGCCAACCGCGAACCGATGGTCTGCAAGGGCAGCCGTCCAAACGGACCGTTCACCCCTGTCAATCTGACACCGGACGGAAAGCGCACTCTGCCGGGAAGCATCATAGGATTCGACCCGTCCATCTACGTTGAGCAGATAACGGACAAGAACGACCCTGACTACAATATCGGATTCAGAGCCTATGCCTTCTGGGGATATCAGATTTCCAATGCAGCACAGCTCGACCAGAACACCATGTATTCGGTAAGGCCAGGAACGGAGGTGAAACCATATTTCCTTCCTTCAAGTGCACGCTACGGTGTCATAAGGGATCCGGAAGGAACCACTTATCCGGCTCTGTACAAAGGACAGAATCCTGGAGACTTCAACTTCTATGAAGCATCCTCTATCCGAAAGGTAGGCAACAAATTCCTGATGATATTCTCAGGATATTCCGGACCTGATTACGGACTCAGCAGTTCCAACTCCACGCTCCGTTATGCATACGGTGACTCCCCTCTCGGACCATGGCGCAGCGGTGGTGTGCTCGTGGATTCCCGCGGCGTGGTTCTCAACCAGGACGGAAGCGCCCTCACCACCACCAACTTCGGACACAACACCCACGGAAGCCTTGAGGAAATCAACGGACACTGGTATGTATTCTATCATCGCCCACCGCGCGGCTACGGATTCGCACGTCAGGCCATGGTGGCTCCAGTTACTATAGAGTGGGACGAAAAGCCTGTTGCCGAAGGCGGAAAGGTAGTTGTCCGCGGATACGATCCATACGCAAAGGACAAGAAATGGGAAGCAGCCGCAGCCAACGGTGACGTTTACACGGGCGCCGAGGTGACTTCCGAAGGATTCCAGGTATTCGGTCTCGATCCATTCAAGTATTATTCAGCCGGTTACGCCTGCTATTTCTCCAACAACAATGCCCTTCAGGACAGCTGGGATATCTGGGACAACAGCATGGATGTCAACATGGACAAGGGTGACATCGTAGGATTCAAGTATTTCGGATTCGGTGGCCTTTCCAAGGCGCAGATGGGTCTGAAGCCATTCAGAGGCACACGCCCGGGCGACAAAACCGCGATCAACCTGTTCCTCACTCCAAAGACAGCCAAGGCGTTCAAAATCAAAGTGATGCTTGACGGCCCTTACGCCAACAAGGCTTGGAACGGAAAGCAGATTGCAGAAATTGAAGTTCCGGCACGTTCATCAAGAGCACCGCAGAAGTTTACCGCTGACGTTTCCAAATATGTGGACAGGCTCGGCGGAAAACATGCCATCTATCTTATCGCTGAAGGAGAGGACGGACAGGTATGCGTACTTCACGGAATCGGATTCAGCAACAAAAAGCAATCCATAGATATGCCTATGGTGCCTAAGGTTGACATAAAGGTGGACGGAAAATCCATTGAAATGCCGGCTACTCCTGTAAGATTCAACCACCAGAACGGTTATACCGGCTACAACAATTACGAAGCTGAATTCGGTATCCCTGCCGTCGGCAACGAAATACCAAAAGTAAGCGCCAGCTGCAGCAATCCAGACGTCAAGATCAGCGTCACACAGCCTGTCACCAAATACGGAAAAGCAACAATAGTCTGCGACTACAAGGGCGTTGTCAAGACTTACACCCTCAGCCTCAAAACCGCCAACGAGACAGCGACAGCGATGAAAATTGTCGAAGACGGAGGCACAGGTCCATACAAAGCGCTCATGGTGACAGAACCAAGCCTCGAAGCACATACGGTTTTCCGCCCTGCGGATCTCTCCGTATTCGGAAAGAACAACCCGCTTCCTGTGATCGTATGGGGTAACGGCGCCTGCACAAATTCTCCTTGGGAGCATATCAATTTCCTAAGTGAAATAGCTTCCCATGGATACATCGTGATTGCTACCGGATATATGCCTGTCGAGGGACAGACCAACTACGGTGCAATGTCCACCTCAGAGCAGCAGATTGAAAGTATCGACTGGGCTGAAAAAGTCAATGCTGACCCGGCAAGTCCATACTTCAATAAGCTTGACACCAAGAACATAGCCGCTGCCGGAATGTCCTGCGGAGGTCTCCAGACATTGAGCAACGCAGCCGACAAGCGACTTAAGACCATCATGATTTGCAACAGCGGACTCTTCGTGGACAGTTCCACTGCAGTTCCAGGTATGCCTATGCCTCACAAAGAGAGCCTCAAGAGCATTCATACTCCTGTTCTCTATATGCTCGGAGGACCTGAAGACATCGCATACAACAACGGCATGGACGACTTCAAGCGCATAGACCATGTGCTTGCCGTCGCAGTCAACTACCCTGTCGGACATGGCGGAACCTACGGACAGCCTCATGGAGGAGAATTTTCAGTAGTGGCACTCAAATGGCTCGACTGGAACCTCAAGGGCGACAGAAGCGCTTTGATGTTCTTCGTAGGAGAAAAGCCTGGAATCCTTCAGAGAGAGGGCTGGAGTGTCGAGAGCAAATTCAGGATGCCAAGAAGGTAATTCATTATCAACCAATATCATTTTATGAAAGCATTAAAAACCACTGTTTGCGCACTTGCACTTGCTGCCTGTGCACTTGTATCGGCCCAGCCGCGCGGACGCGCCCCACAGCCGATTACAGACGGTCTCAAAGATGCCTACAAGGATTATTTCAAGGTAGGTGTGGCCGTCAACATCAACAACGTGACCGACCCGGCACAGATCGCCCTCATTCAGAGGGAGTTCAACAGCATCACCGCTGAAAATGCGATGAAACCTCAGCCAACTGAGCCTAAGAAGGGCGAGTACAACTGGGAAGATGCCGACAAAATCGCAGATTTCTGCCGCCAGAACGGTATCAAGCTTCGTGGACACTGCCTTATCTGGCACAGTCAGATCGGCTCATGGATGTATCAGGATGAGAACGGCAAGCTTCTTCCTAAGGAAGAATTCTTCGCCAATATGAAGAGCCACATCAACGCCATCGTTTCCCGCTACAAAGATATCGTTTACTGCTGGGACGTAGTCAATGAGGCTATGGCAGACGAGCAGCGCTATCCGGGTGCATCGCCTTACCGCAACTCCCCTCTCTTCCAGATTGCAGGAGACGAGTTCATCGCCAAGGCTTTCGAGTATGCACGCGAAGCTGATCCTAACGCACTTCTTTTCTACAACGACTACAACGACGCTGATCCTGGAAAATGCCAGAGAATCTGCGATATGGTCAAGAAAATGAAGAATGCCGGTGTGCCTATCGACGGTATCGGAATGCAGGGTCACTACAACATCTATGGACCTACTCCTGAGGCTATTGATGCAGCCATCACCAAGTATGCAGAACTCGTTGACCACATCCACATCACAGAGCTTGATATCCGTGTAAATGAGGATATGGGTGGCGGTCTCCGCTTCAACCAGGGAGCAGCCAAGATAGCTGATTACGAGAAAGTGCTTCAGGAAGACCAGTATGCCCAGCTGTTCAGAGTGCTCCGCAAACACGCTGACGTAGTGGATTGCGTTACATTCTGGAACCTCGGCGACAAGGATTCTTGGCTCGGTGTCAACAACTATCCTCTTCTTTTCGATGCAGAGTATCAGCCTAAGAGAGCTTACAACATCGTTAAGCATTTCGACCCTGCACAGGACAATCCTGTTATCAAGGAAGACTTCGTTCCTTCTTCATTCAACGCCCCTGGCCAGGAATATCCAATGGTCAACTCACAGGGATATGCACGTTTCCGCGTCAATGCCCCTAAGGCTACTTCCGTAATCGTTAGCCTCGGTCTTGGCGGACAGGGCGGTACCGTACTCCGCAAGGGTGACGACGGATACTGGTGGGGAACGACAGCAGGTCCTATGGACGAAGGATTCCACTACTATCATCTTACCATCGACGGTGGCGTTGTCAACGATCCTGGTACCGGTTTCTTCTTCGGCTCTTGCCGTTGGGAGAGCGGAATCGAGATTCCGGCACACGATCAGGATTTCTATGCAGAGAAGAACGTTCCTCACGGAAATGTAGAGCAGGTTCTCTTCTGGTCAGAAAGCACACAGCAGGTACGCCGCGCATTCGTTTACACTCCTCCTACCTACGATTCAAGCAAGAACAAGAAGTATCCTGTACTCTACCTGCAGCATGGCTGGGGCGAGAACGAGACTTCATGGCCGGTTCAGGGCAAGGCTGGACTCATCATGGACAACATGATTAACGACGGTCGCGTAGAGCCATTCATCGTAGTCATGACTTATGGTATGACCAATGATGTCGTATTCGGACGCATGGGTGGATTCACAGCCAAGGAATTCGAAACCGTGCTCGTAGACGAACTCATACCTTACATTGATTCACACTACAGAACCAAGGCAAAGAGAGAATTCCGCGCTATGGCAGGTCTTTCAATGGGAGGTATGGAAACCCACGCTATCACACTCCGTCGCCCTGAGACATTCGGTTACTGGGGACTTCTCAGCGGTGGTACCTATACTCCGGAAGAAGTAGCAGGCACCGGCGTGAAGGGTATCTTCATCGGATGCGGAAGCAAGGAGAATCCAGAAGGAGTTACCAAGGCTGCCGAGGCTCTAAAGGCTGCAGGATACAATGCCATGTCTTACGTTTCTCAGGACACTGCACACGAGTTCCTCACATGGCGTCGCTGCCTCTATGAAATGGCTCCGATGCTCTTCAAGAAATAGTTTGAAAAAGACTAATCCGCAAAGCGGCCGATTCTGTCGGCCGCTTTTTTGTATGTCAGGCTTATTTCATCGACTCTGTGGCAGTGAAGAAAATGACAGCGTATCTTATTTCCACGTACTGGATTTACTGCTGTGGCTTTCTTGTGATCTGTAATTGATGTCACGTCCGCAATGAGGACACTTCAGATGGTCTGTTACTGTTCTGGACCTAATATTTATTATATAGTGCTTGATTCCGTAATTTGAATACGTTCTACTGCCAGCCAGCACCGTTCCATTTTCGCTAAGTTCCAAGTGCTTTTCGATTGATTTAACTTCCTCCTGATCATATTCCTTGGTTGAGTTCTGCCAGTTACCGTATGTTGTGCCTCTATCTATCAAGCCAAAGCGATGGCAGTGAGGACACCTGCAGCGTTTGACCTCGGTCCATGTGATCCAAATCATGATTATCAGCACAATGAATTGCCACCAGACTCTTCCGGCCAACGTAACTTCCATCCATGCGCATACAGTTTTTAATATATACCAATAGAGGAAGCAGGCAAGAATCTTGACAAGCCAGTTTGGGAAGAAACGTATAAGTCCTGCGGCTCGTATACATAGCCATGGCAGCACGAAAATAAAGAAAATAAACATCAGCATCGAGCTAAGCAGAGTCTGAAGAAGCCGCCAAAATTCCTGCGGAATACTCCACTTGACCGGAAAAGAGAAAGTGGCAGGGTAATACTTGTAATATGTTCCGTCTTTATACAAAAGATTGTTCAGCGAGTAGTTCCTTACATAATAATTTGACAAATCTATGAACATAGACACATGCAGAAGTGCCTTTTTCCACCATTCCGGTGACTTTTCCAAGCGTTCATTATACATCTTTTCAACCTCGGAAAGGCCATAATCCCCTTGTTTACTATAGTACATTGCCACCTTGTCGGGAGCAAACATTTCCGGGTCGTAGCTGCTCCTTTCCGGAAAGGTCATAATGATGCGACGGCCGTCTTTAAGCTGGGCGTACCACATTTCATTTGCAACGAACCATTTCAACCTCGAGCCATTATAGATGCTTGGAATCGTCCTTAGACCGCCGACTTGGGCACAGAGTCCCAGCAAAGTAACCTTAGTGCCTTTTTCAAGGGTTATTTCCTTTACCGCCTTGTCATCGTCGTCAAGAACCGAAACCTCTCTGCTCTCCTTGATAGTCACTGGTATACGATAATTTTGAACCTCATCAGCGGGAATCTCCCTGAATTGGAACTTATCGGCAATGTTCGCTTTCTGGCATGATGCGAGCGTCATCAGTGCTAGGAGGAGGAGGTAGAGCGCATATTTTTTCATACTGGCTATGGTATTGGCAAAAATGATGGATTTGATGAAGTGTAAACTTCCCCTTTTCAGGACAGTCTGAGATTAGACTGCTAATATAATATATTTTAGTTATTCTGCCGCATGTTGCAGTCGCTAAGTCAAGTTTACGCCTGCGCTCTCAGATCATCAACGCCGGTCCTGTCCGGGATTATGCCAGGCTCCGCTGCGGCGGCAACCTGCCTCTGTGTCTATCATTCGGTACCGGAGAGGGCCACCTATGGTACGGAATATGCGTGCCGTGCTCAAAAATGCTTCCTGGGGTACGCGACGCATTTTCAGAAGGCTTCGGTGCTCAAAACAGGCTTCTACGGTACGGAAGAGATATTCGGTACCGGAAACAGGCTCCTCTGGTACGCGACGCATCTTCAAAGGCCAGCAGAACAGCCGACTCCACAGACTGTGGACAACCTACTGCCGCACCGGACGCATTTTCAGTGCGCGAAACGGCCCCACTCGGAGGTGATTAGACTTAAAAGAGGGTGACCTCTAAGTGACATGCGCCCCGAAAGTTAGACAAAAACTTTCGGGGTGCATGTCAAAGTCTATCAAGACTTTTTAGTCTTCCCTTCTTTTGTGTATCAAGCTCATACGCGGCTAATTCTTTCCGGTCATTATATCAAGCACGAGCCGGTCTGTCTCATTCATTCCGTCCCTTCCTATTCTGGTAAGGTTGCGAATGCTGAGATCAACATCATCATCAATGATGCCTTCCACACAGCTCACACATTCGTGCTCCATAGCCATCATGGCAGACAGCACTGCCGTAGAAACACCACTGGTGAGTTTCATCGCGCAACTCGGCTTGGCTCCGTCGCAAATCATGCCGGTAAGATTGGCAATCATGTTCTTCACGGCATAGGTAACTTCCTTGTAGCCACCGCCCATAAGATAGGTGATTCCACAGCTGGAACCCGTAGCGGCCACCACACAGCCGCACAATGCAGACAAGCGTCCCAGGCTCTGCTTGATGTAAATGGCTGTCAAATGGCTGAGCGTAAGAGCGCGAATGAGCTGCTCTTCACCGGAATTGTGCTCTTCAGCAAAAACAACTACAGGAAGGGTTGCCGCAATACCCTGATTACCCGAGCCGGAATTGCTCATGACCGGAATCATGGCCCCGGCCATTCTGGCATCACATGCAGCGGAGGTATAAGACAGCATCTTGATGAAAACGCTGTCCCCTATCATCTGCTTCTCCTTGTCCCTGCACAGCATCTTGCCGATACGATGTCCGAAATCTCCTTTGAAAGAAGACTCGGCGGCAGCTTTGTTCAAATCCCTTGCTTTCAGAATAAAAGACAGTTCTTCAACCGGAGATTCTGTGGCAAACTCCCATACTTTTGAAAGAGAAAGCTCTTCTTGATGTCCGGAATCAGAGTCCGCAGATACTCCCCGGCTTCTCTTATCCATAAGCACGTCGCCATTACGCCTGATAAACACAAAATTGGTGTGGCCACCGGCAATAATCGTTTCCGACTCATCCTCTCCAGCCGCTGCAAGTACCTCAATGTACAACTTCTCCTCGATACCATCCTTCAGGGCTATCTTTATCCTCCCTTCATCAATGAAACGTTTTCCCCTTTGAACATCCTCCGAAGTAACATCCCGGAGAACTTCAAGACCGTACTCCGAGCGTCCGACAAGGGCACCGAGCGCTACAGCAATAGGAAGACCTATCATCCCGGTACCGGGAATCCCTACCCCCATCGCGTTCTTCAGGATATTGGCACTAAGGTGCAAAGATATTGACTCAGGTTCTTTGCCAAGCGTCTCAGAGGCTTTGGCTACACAAAGCGCCACGGCGACAGGCTCAGTACAGCCTATCGCCGGGACAACTTCGCGATTAATAAGGTCTATTATGGCCTTACGTTCTTCCTTTTTAAGCATAAACTCTATTTAAGAACATTCGGTAACTCAAGAAGCCATGTCTTCAAGGCAGTCATCCATGCATCACGATATTCAAACTGCTTGTCCGTCCATCCATGTCCTCCCACAGGCATTATGTACATTGAGCTATACTTGATGTTGTTTTTAACAAGAGCCTCATAATACTTGATGGAGTGGCTTACCGGAACCAGGCCGTCATCAGTGCAATGCATCAGAAATGCAGGAGGAGTGTCGGCATTGACCCTCTTCTCCGCGCTATATTGAGCACACAAAGCCTCTGAAGGATTGTTCCCCAAAAGATTGTGCTTGCTTCCACGATGTGTTAAAGAAGGATCCAGGGTGATAACCGGATAGAAAAGTACGCTGAAATCAGGTCTTTCCACCCTGTCCGAATAATCTGTGGATGACCATGCGGCAAGATGTCCTCCGGCAGAATTGCCCTGCACACCAAGCCACTTGAATCCATATTCAGCAGCACGTTCGCGCATAATTCTGAATGCTTTATGAACATCACTGATAGGTACTTCCCTATGTCCGTTCGGAAGACGATACTTCAAGACGGCATACACGATCCCCATCTCGTTGTACCAAGGGGCCAGAGAGAATCCTTCTGTCTTATCCCACACATCCACATATCCACCGCCAGGACAGGAAATAATGGCAAGTCCGTTGCAAGGACCGTCCGGGAGGAAAATTGAGAGAGTCGGTTTGGTGACATTGGTTACATGATCGCCGTAATCATACTCTTCCTTGGTTATTCCGTTACTGTTCGGAGCGCCATCAGGCCACAATTCCACCACCAAATCCGGCTTCGGATACTCAGGAAGCTTCGTTGTCCTCTGCGGCTGAGCAAAAAGACTCAGTCCGAAAAGAGCAAGGACACCGGCAGCAAGAAACGCTTTCTTCATAACAAGATTATTTAATAGTGTTTTTAACTGTCTTTACCAATTTCGAAGACGGCTTACCGTCACTCTGATAAGGCAGAAGATACCATTCTACTGTATATGTAAGTGACTCACCAGGAGCGAGGGTCGTATATGCACCCTGGCTCTCAAGCTCGATAAAAGTCTTGCCTTGATTGACATAAACCTGAATCTCCGCCTCTTTAGGAGCTTCCTCGCCGGCCTTGATATCAGGGAAATGCTTGACAAGGAGCAATTCTCCATTAGCGTATGCAAGCCAACCCTTACCGTCGGCATTGATCTTACGGTTCTCCTTATTCTCATCGAAAGTGTACCACGCACATCCCTTCTTGTCCTTAAAGTCCATTATACCGGCAGGCCAGATGTCTTTGGATGCACACTCAAAGAAAATAAGACCATCTCCCGGAACCCTGGTAATCTCCCAAGGTGCCACCTTACGGGTCTCAAGCGAATGATTGACGATGGAATAACTTACCACGACGGAATTCTTTTCCGGCACAGCCTTAAACACTTTACGAATACTGTATTTGAATCTGTCGGAAATCTGACCTGTCATGACAATGGAGTCATCACTCATTTCCACCTCATAAGGATTCCTGTCATATTCTGCTACCGGCGGCCAGTTCCACTCTGTCTGAGGGCTTGTCCAAAAAGTGCTGCCGAAAGCATTAAATCTCTGAAGCTGAGAAATAACTTCTTTGTTCTCATACTTAAAAGACAACACCTTAGCACCTTTACCAGCATCAATCACCATTGACACCTTCCCGGCGGTAATACCATAAAGCCCATCACCTTTCTTTTCGGTAAGAGGGGCTGCTGCGAAGGCGGAAACGTATGCAGCCATCGCAAATGAAACGATAGAAATGATCTTTTTCATATAGAACTAAATAATTGTTGCAGATAATATCTTCACATCCTCGATGGGTCTGTCCGCCTCATCAGTCTGTACGTTCTGAATCTTCTCCACTATGTCAAACCCGCTTTCCAACTCACCGAACACAGTGTACTGATTGTCAAGGAAAGGTGTTCCGCCTTCCGACATATAGGCATTTCTGCGCTCTTCCGGAATACGGCCAAGCCCTTTTTCCACCACTATCGCATTGGCCTCGGCTTCAAGCTGCTGCTGAAGTTCCATCAACGCGTCCCTGTTCCTGTCCCTGCGCATCTGCATAATCTCATCGCGATGCTGGGATGCAAGCTGGGAAAACACTTCATTTATCGCCTGCATCTGATATTGCCTGTCCATCTGGTCCATCTTTGAGCCGCTGAACTTTTCTCCCCATACAATATAGAACTGGCAGCCGCTGCTGCGACGCTCAGGATTGACCTGATCTCCCTGTCTGGCAGCACACAATGCTCCCCTCTTATGAAAAAGCGACGGCTCAATCTCCGCAGGTATGGTATATCCCACGTCTCCGGAGCCGAGTCTCTTTCCTTTAGGTGCACCCTTGCTTTCAGGATCCCCACCTTGAATCATGAAGCCCTTTATCACCCTATGGAACAATGTCCCTTCGTAGAACCCTTCTTTTACAAGTTTTATAAAATTGTCGCGATGCAAAGGTGTCTGGTCATATAGTTTTACAACGAGATCACCGTAATTTGTGGAAATACGTATTTTAGTCATACTAACAAGTGTCTAATCATGCGAATATACAAAAAAAGGGCCGAAAGTCATAGCTTTCGACCCTAAATATCAACTGCGCGAAATGAAGATATTACTCCTCCGCAGGCTTAAGAGTAGTATAGACATTGGTAACGTCCTCGTCATCCTCAAGAAGGTTAGTAAGTTTGTCAAGAGTAACCCTCTGCTCAGGAGTAACGTCTTTCAAATCCACATTCGGAATCTGCTCGAATCCTCCGGAGATGAGTTCAAACCCATTCTCCTCGATGTATTTCTGAATCTGTCCGTATGCGGTATAATCACCATAGATGACGATGGTGTTATATACATTGCCATCCTTGTCCTCTTCCTCAGACTCGAACATCTCGTCAACGCCATAATCAATCATCTCAAGCTCAAGCTCCTCTATATCAACGCCGTCCTTTGGCTTGATACGGAACATACACTTATGATCGAACATGAAGCTCACAGAACCAGACGTGCCGAGAGAACCTCCGCACTTGGTAAAATAGCTTCTTACGTTGGCTACCGTACGTGTATTGTTGTCCGTAGCGGTCTCCACGAGGTATGCGATACCGAACGGACCGTATCCTTCAAATGTCACCTCCTTGAAATCACCCTGCTTGCTTTCAGTAGCTTTCTTGATGGCACGCTCGATATTCTCCTTAGGCATCTGCTCGGTACGGGCTTCTGCCATAAGCGCACGCAAACGCGGATTACCGGTAACATCCGGACCGCCCTGCTTTACAGCGATAGTGATTTCCTTTCCAAGCTTGGTAAAAGTGCGGGCCATGTGCCCCCAGCGCTTCATTTTTCTTTCCTTGCGGAATTCAAATGCTCTTCCCATATCTCACCTCCACAAAATTATTCTGAAACCCTTGCAATAGAAGCCGAGATATCGTATGCCTCTACAGACTGAGGATACATATCTTCAATTTTGTTGTAGCATGCAAGCGCGCTGGCCTTGTCTCCAAGAGCCTCGTAAGCAAGCCCGGCCTTCATAAGATATCCGGCAGCAAACACATTGTCGGAAATAGAAGCTGCCTTCTCGAAACAATCTACCGCAGCCTTATAGTTCTGAAGTCCTACGTAGGCATCTCCCTCGCAAGCCTTGGCACGAGCGGCAAGGATAGGCTCCTTGACATTATATTTCTTAAGGTATGAGATTGCATCCTCGAAATTCCCGAGATTCAACTCACAGATGGCAGCATAGAAATATACCGCCTTGCCGGCTTTGGCGCCGTAATTCTTAATCACATCAGCGAAACCGAGGTTGTTGCCGTCTCCATTGAGAGCAAGCTCATACTCGCCGCTCTGGAAGCTCTGCTCAGCAGGAAAAGCCTGCTCCATAGCCTCATTGCACTGACTCTGATATACGAATTTGTTGTACAAAAGAATACCGAGTCCAACAACCACTATGGCAGCAAGTGCAATCCACATGGTCTTGCCATACTTGGTGAAGAACTTTTCTGTAGAAGATACGGTCTGTTCAAGATTCTCCTGAATAGCCTCTTCTCTTTTTGATTTTGTGTTGGCCATATTGAAATAATTTTAATAATCAAATTAATAGTCTGCAAAAATACAAAAATTCCTTCAACTATACAAGAGAGGGCAAGCTATTGCTAAAATTGAGTTTATTGACTACCTTTGTCTGATGCCCATTTTGGAGAAAATAGTCATTCAGGACTTCAGAAACATCGAGTTGCAGGAGCTCAGTTTCTCCCCGAAGATCAACTGTATCAGCGGAGGAAACGGAGAAGGAAAGACCAATCTGCTCGATGCGATATGGTATTTGTCCATGACCAAGAGCGCATTCAGCGGCAGCGACAAGTTCAACTTCCGCCACGGGTGCGACTCGTTTTCACTGATGGGCACATACAGCATGCCGTCCGGAGTCAGTTCAAGATTCAGCATAAGCGTAAGCAGCACCGGAGAGAAACGCCTCAAAAGGGACGACAAGCCATACGACAGGCTGTCCACCCACATCGGGCAGCTGCCCATAGTGATGGTATCCCCTGCCGACACGGCTCTGATAAGCGAATCCGGCGAAGAACGCCGCAGATTTGTCAATCTTGTCCTCTCTCAATTGGATCAGGAATACATGACCGCCCTCCAGCAGTATAACAGACTGCTTCTCCAGCGCAACAAACTGCTCAAGGACGGATTGGCCGACGAAGAGTACCTTGATGTCATAGATCAAAGAATGGAAGACCTGTCCGAACCCATTTTCAAGGCAAGGCAGGCGTTTTGCGAGAACATTCTTCCATATACCCGGGACTACTACGACAAAATCTGCTCCGGACGCGAGCAGATAGACATTCAATACCGTTCCGATCTGTCCAGGGATTCTCTCGGGAACATTTTCCGAGAGAGCAGAGAGCGCGACAAACTGCTCAAATACACGAGTTGCGGTATCCAAAGAGATGATTTTCTTTTCTCCATCAACTCAATGCCCATAAGATATTGCGGCTCGCAGGGACAGAAGAAATCGTTTCTGGTCGCACTCAAGTTCTCACAGTACGACGTAATGGGAAAGACATGCAGGACAGTCCCTACCCTGCTGCTTGATGACTTGTTCGACAAATTTGACCCGCACAGGGTTGAAAATCTGCTTTCCATCGTAAGCGACAAGGCTTTCGGCCAGATATTCATTACGGACCCGGACATATCCAGAACCAGGGCGATTGTAGATTCTCTCGCCAGCGAAAGAGCATATTTTATAGCAAAAGGCGGCACATTCCACAGAGATGAGTAGTTTAGGACGGAAAAAGGCGGAGAGCATGGATTCTCTCATCAAAGCCTGGATAAAGACCAACAGGATAGCAACCCCGTTGAACCGGCACCTTGTATTCTCCGCGTGGGATCAGGCGTCAGGAGCAGGACATTATACCATTCGCAGATATTTCAAAGACGGCAAATTGTACATAACGCTGAACTCCTCCGTGGTACGAAGCCAATTGTCCTTCCAGAAAGACCTTCTTATCGAGAAGATGAACAGCATCCTGTCCGGCAATGAACTTTTCACCAAGGACAACCTGTACATATCATATATTAAAGAGCTTATTCTGAAATGAAAATAGTTGCAGACAAGTCAATTCCATTCATAGAAGGCGTTTTCGAGCCGTACGCCGACATCATATATAAAGAAGGTCCGGCCATCTCCAGAGAAGATTTGACAGATGCCGAAGCGCTCATCATACGCACACGTACAAAGTGCGACGCCTCCCTTCTTGATGGAACATCCGTCAAAATAATAGCCACGGCCACATCCGGAACAGAGAATATCGATGTCCGGTATTGCCAGAGTCACGGGATATACTTCAAGAATGCATCCGGATGCAATGCAGGGGGCGTCTCAAACTACGTCTTCTCAGCAATATTCGGCGCCGCTGCCAAGAAAAGCATTTCGCTTGCCGACCGCACGTTAGGAATCATAGGAATGGGAAGCGTCGGACAGAGAGTGGAAGCAATGGGACGGGCCTTGGGATTCAAGATAATGAGACATGACCCGAGAAAAGCCGAGATAGAATGGTACACGCAGTTCAGCACTTTGGATGAACTGCTGTCCAAAGCCGACATCATCACACTCCACATTCCGCTCAATGACACGACCAGAGGCATGTGCAACGCGGCATTTTTCGAAAAAATGAAACCGGGAGCATTCTTCATCAACACCGCTCAAGGCGACCTTGTAGTAGAAAATGACCTTATAGACGCCATTCCCCGTCTGGGACCCGTAATAATTGACGCATGGAGTCACGAACCGTCTGTCAATACGAGACTTATAAATCTCGCGGCGATAGCGACTCCTCACATTGCCGGCTATTCTCTTCAAGGCAAGCAAATCGGATCGTCCATGGCAGTAAGAGCCGTGGCGAGATTCATGAGCATAAGCGAACTGTATGATTTCTTCCCTTCTACGGACAACATGGAATATCAAGCGGTAAAACTTGACATCCTGGACAAATCACAAGGGCAGATAGCAGCCATAATGCAGTACAACTACCCTATTTTCACCGATGACTTCATGTTCAGGGTAAACCCTACAAAATTCGAAGAACTGAGAAGCAATTACAGTTACAGACGGGAATTCTACTTGTAAACACTAAAAATAACCGATATGGACAAATCGAAAATAGCAGCTCAGACAGAGCGTTTCCGCAACGGATTTCCTTGGCTGGACATAGTTGCCCCGGCCACTCCGGATAAAGGTATCGAAATACTAAGCACAGCACAGGCCGAAGCCGCCGCCGCTTATGCGGACAGCGCGGAGGTAAAAGGGAAATGCAAGTTTGTACCGGCCTCCGGCGCAGCTTCCCGTATGTTCAAGGATATATACGCGGGGATGGACAAGACCAACGACGCCGTCATAAAACTCGCCGACAATCTCGAGAAGTTCGCGTTCTACACAGAGGACATATTCGGACACGGGCCGTATGACCCGCAATCCACCGCACGCAAACTGCTCACGGACGAGGGACTGAATTACGGAAGCAAGCCAAAAGGTGTACTTGCATTCCACCGTTATGCCGATGAAATACGCACCGCCCTCGCAGAACATCTCGTTGAAGGACAGGCTTATATGCGCAATTCCGACAATAGTGTCAACCTGATTGTCACCATCTCCCCGGAGCACCGCCACCTGTTTGAGGAAGCACTCGGTGACATCAAAGACAAATACGAAAAGCGGTATGGCGTGCAATACAACATCTCCTTCACCTATCAGGACAAAGAGACCGACACCATCGCCGTGGACACCGACAACCGACCTTTCATCAAGGAAGACGGCAGCATACTCACAAGACCGGCGGGACACGGTGCACTCATATACAATCTGAACGGCATCCGGGAAGAACTGGTGTCCATAAAGAACATCGACAATGTCTGCGTGGAACGGATGCAGCCTACGACATATCATTGGAAAAAAGTGCTTATGGGCCGCGCCCTGCAACTCCGTGACCGAATCAGAGGATATATCTATGCACTTGACCAGCTGACGGATACCAGAAGCCAAATAGCCAATGCATCCGGAGCACCGTTCATCACATTCAATATTCCGGACGACCCGTACGGCACGGACGAATGCCAGAGCCTGTGCAATGAAATCGAACAATTCTTAAAAGACGAGCTCTGCATAGAACTTCCGGAAGCAAAAAGCTGCAGAGACCGGGCCCTGACACTCAGAAGCAAGCTTGACAGACCTATAAGAGTCTGCGGAATGGTAAGAAACGAAGGAGAGCCCGGCGGCGGACCATTCATTGTAAAAGACAAGAAGGGCGCCACATCCCTCCAGATTCTGGAGTCTGCACAGATAGACAAGTCAAACCCCGTATCGCTCGAAGCGTTCAACTCTGCCACGCACTTCAATCCGGTAGATTTGGTATGCTGTCTCAAAGACCACAACGGCAAGAGTTTCAACCTCCTCGATCACGTGGACAATGAGACAGGACTCATCAGCCAAAAGAGTTATAAAGGCCATACACTCAAGGCTTTGGAGCTCCCTGGACTCTGGAACGGTTCGATGTCTGACTGGAACACCCTGTTTGTAGAAGTACCGATAGAGACATTCAATCCCGTCAAAACCGTTCTCGATTTGTTGCGAGCGGCACATCAATAGTTTACAAATCTGATTTTTTTATTATCTTTGTGTGTTTGTTTAGTAGAAAATAGCACATAAAGATATATGAGTATCCAGCAAGAAAAAATCAAGGAATTGGTTGAGCGCAGGGTCTCCGCCAAATTGGGAGGAGGTCAGAAGCGCATAGATGCCCAGCATGACAAAGGCAAGCTCACAGCACGTGAAAGACTTGCACTTCTGCTTGACGAGGGCAGTTTTGAAGAATTCGATATGTTCGTGCAGCACCGCTGCACAGATTTCGGAATGGAAACATCCCATACAGACGGAGACGGCGTCGTTACCGGACAAGGTACAATCGACGGCCGTCTCGTTTATGTTTTTGCTCAGGACTTCACCGTCAACGGAGGTTCCCTCTCCAAGACCATGTCGGAGAAGATTTGCAAAGTGATGGACATGGCCGTACGCAACGGCGCTCCTGTCATCGGCCTTAACGATTCAGGCGGAGCCCGTATACAGGAAGGCATCGACGCCCTTGCCGGATACGGAGAGATTTTCGAACGCAATATCCTGGCAAGCGGAGTTGTTCCGCAGATCAGCGGAATCTTCGGACCTTGCGCCGGCGGAGCCGTCTATTCCCCTGCCCTGACTGACTTCACCCTTATGGTGGAAAATACATCCTATATGTTCCTTACCGGACCGTCGGTTGTCAAGTCAGTGACCGGAGAAGTGGTAGATCAGGAAACTCTCGGAGGAGCGAGTGTGCACACCACCAAATCAGGAGTTGCACATTTCAGCGCACCAAGCGAGCAGGACGGTATCGCAACCATAAAGAAACTTCTTTCTTTCCTCCCGCAGAACAATCTGGAGACCGCCCCGGAAAGACCGACTTCGGATCCTGTCGGACGTATGGAGGACAGTCTGAACAATATCATCCCGGACAATCCCAACAAGGCATACGACATGTACGGTGTCATCAAAGCCATCGTGGATGACGGCGAGTTCTTCGAAATACACAAGAATTTCGCACAGAATATCATTGTTGGATTCGCCCACATGGGAGGACGCAGTGTCGGAATCGTCGCCAACCAGCCTAACTGGCTCGCCGGATGCCTTGATATCAACGCTTCACGCAAAGCTTCCAGGTTCGTACGTTTCTGCGACGCATTCAACATCCCTCTGGTATCCCTGGTGGACGTACCGGGATTCCTGTGCGGAACCAATCAGGAATACGGCGCCATCATTTCAAATGGAGCAAAACTCCTCTACGCATACGGAGAAGCCACGGTACCTAAGGTAACCATCACCCTTAGAAAGAGTTATGGCGGCGCCCATATCGTAATGAGCTGCAAACAGCTTCGCGGCGACATCAATTATGCATGGCCATCCGCCAATTTCGCAGTCATGGGAGCGGAAGGCGCCGTAGGCATCATTTACGGCAAGGAACTCAAGGCAGAAACCGATCCGGCCAAGAGCGCTGCTCTTGCAGAAGCTAAGAAGCAAGAATACAACGATCTGTTCTGCAACCCGTACCAGGCTGCCAAGAAAGGTTACATAGAAGACATTATCGAGCCTCGCAACACGCGTTTCCGCGTAATCAGAGCCCTCGAAACATTGAACGGAAAACGCCAGGAAATACCTGCCAAGAAACATGACAACCTTCCTTTATAATATGATGCTCCTCACAGCAGGAGCGGACAGGATGCTCCAGACCGACCCGCACGGGTGGACGCTGACTCTTATCAGCGTCAGTGTGGTGTTCGTGGCTCTGATCATCCTGTACTTTTTATACACCTTATCCGGGAACATATTCTCAGGAAAGGTCAAACTTCCTTCCGGCCAGAAGAAGTCTTCAAAAACCCAGGATATGGACGCGGTGGCCCTTGCCATAGCGCTTGCTCTTGATGCCGAGACTTCTTCCGAAGAGACGGAGGCCGCAATAGCTACCGCCCTTCACCTGTACATGAGCGATGCCGTGCATGACGTGGAGCCGGGATTCATCACTATCCGCAGAAATCCGGCATCAAATTGGGCCGACAAGCAGTTTAATTTCAGAAAATCAACAAAGTAATGAAAGAATATAAATTCAAAATCAACGGCAAGGATTTTCATGTTGCCGTAAATGGGATAAGTGGCACAAAGGCTGATGTCACTGTCAACGGGGTAAATTATGACGTAGAGCTCGAAAACGCTGTGGCTCCTGTTCAGCAGGCCGCACCGGCTCAGACTGCACCGGTGGCTCCTGTAGCCGCCGCTCCTAAGGCACCGTCAGCCGCATCGGCCCCTGCAACCGGAGGCAAAGTTATCACTTCCCCGCTTCCGGGCGTAATTATCAGCGTGGATGTAAAGGAAGGTTCGGTTGTCAAGAGAGGCCAGAAAGTGGCAGTCATTGAAGCCATGAAGATGGAGAATGATATTCTTGCAGATGCTGACGGAACCGTAACTGCCGTACACGTCTCCAAGGGCGACACAGTAGCAGAAGACGCTAAAATCGTGACCATAGCCTAATGGAGACCGTAATAGAGAGTCTGCAGCAGTTCTGGCAGTTCACCGGATTCTACAACTGCACTTGGCAGCACCTCGTGATGATATGCATAGGATTGATATTCGTCACGCTTGGTATTGTCAAGAAATGGGAGCCACTGCTTTTGGTTCCAATCGGATTCGGTATGATCATAGGCAACATTCCTCTCCCGATGGGAATGAATGTGAGCATCTATGAGGAAGGATCCGTACTCAATATCCTCTACCAAGGTGTAAGACAGGGCTGGTATCCGCCACTTATCTTCCTGGGAATCGGTGCAATGACTGACTTTTCCGCACTTATCTCCCAGCCGAGGTTGATTCTTATCGGAGCCGCTGCCCAGATGGGTATCTTCGGAGCTTATCTGCTGGCCCTGACTATGGGATTCGCTCCCAACGAGGCCGGTGCGATAGGAATTATCGGTGGTGCCGACGGTCCTACCGCCATCTTCCTTAGTTCAAAGCTGGCACCGGAACTTATGGGAGCAATCGCTGTATCGGCGTATTCCTATATGGCCCTGGTTCCAGTCATCCAGAAGCCGATCATGCTCCTTCTCACAACCAAAAAGGAAAGAGTTATCCGCATGAACAAGCCGCGCATCGTGAGCCAGAAAGAGAAAATCGTATTCCCTATCATCGGCTTTATCTGCACAGCGTTCATAGTTCCTTCAGGATTGCCTCTTCTGGGAATGCTCTTCTTTGGTAACCTCCTCAAGGAAAGCGGAGTAACCAAGAGACTTGCCACGACTGCAAGCGGTCCGCTCATCGACGTTGTCACCACCCTTATCGGTGTCACCGTGGGTGCGTCCACACAGGCTGACGTGTTCCTTACAGGCAATTCCGTGAAGATATTCGGTCTCGGTCTGCTGTCATTCATAATTGCCACGGCATGCGGAGTACTGTTTGTAAAATTCATGAACATCTTCCTTCCGGAAGGCAAGAAAATCAATCCGCTTATCGGCAATGCCGGAGTATCCGCCGTGCCTGATGCCGCTCGAGTATCAGAGGTAGTCGGACTTGAAGCGGATCCGGGCAACCACCTTCTTACCCATGCCATGGCACCTAATGTCGCCGGAGTCATCGGGTCTGCTGTTGCAGCCGGTATTCTGCTTGGATTCCTCGGATAACAGGGACATTTGTTACAAAAGAATTAAAAGCTCTGCCAAAAAGCGGAGCTTTTTTTTATTTAATCTACACCTCTTGATTTTGGTAAGTTTTTTGTATAGATTTGTATGATTTAATTACGATTAATAACAATACATTCCAATATGTCCAACAAATTACAGGAACTCACGGACAGACTCTATAACGAAGGTCTGTCAAAAGGAAAAGAAGAGGGAGAAATTCTTCTCTTCAAGGCACGCAAGGAAGCAGACGAAATAATAGCAAACGCCCGCAAGCAGGCGGAAGATATAGTGACCGAAGCAGAGCATCGGGCGGCTCAACTGAAAGAAAAAGCCGAGTCAGATATCAAGATGGCTTCAGAGCAAGCTTTGATGGCTACGAAAAAAGACATCGAAAACCTCCTCGTGAATGCACTTTGTGCAGAAGAGACGGAAAAAGTCCTCTCCGAGGAGAAATTCCTGAAGGAAATCATTCTCGCTGTCGCTCAGAAATTCAGCACACAGCAGTCAGAAGACATATCCTTAGTGCTTCCGGCATCTTTGAAAAGTATGTTGGAGCCATGGGTGTCCACAGAGTTGAAAAAAGCACTCAAAAAAGAAATCAGCGTCGATTTCTCGAAAAAAATCAAGGGCGGTTTCAGCATTGGCCCACAAAACGGCAGCTGGTACATCAGCATGAGCGATGAAAGCTTCAAGGCTCTGATTTCCGAGTACCTCAGACCGGTCACCAAGAAACTGCTCTTCGGATAGGGATGAACAACTACGAATACATAGTTGCCAGTCTCCCTGTAATCGAACCGGGTTCCCGACTCGGTTCCTCTTCTGCTGCGAATGCCATTATCGACGACATTCGTGAGCAGTTGAGCAATAAAGACAACGCCCTTGTAACCAAGCTTCTTGACGGATTCGAGCCGGAGAAGCTCAATGCTGGATTCTATCGGGCCTGTCTTGGAAGCGGCAGCCGTTTTCTCAGGGAGTATTTCCTCTTTGACCTGTTCTTGCGCAACACTAAGGTGGAGTATCTCAACGCTTCGCTCGGCAGGCCTGAGGGGAAGGACGTACTTCTTCTCGAAGAGTTGGAAGATTACGAATTCGAGCAGAAAGAGGAAATTGTCGAAATTCTCTCCGGAACTGACATAATCGGCAGAGAGAAAGGCTTGGACATGGCTATTTGGGAGCATGTCGAGGAAGTCACCACAATGGACGTCTTCGATATGGACGCCATACTCGGATTCATCGCCCGTCTCAAAATCATCGACAGATGGGACAAGCTTGACCCGGAAACGGGAGCGGAACTCTTCCGCAGGCTTATCAAGGAGATACGGGCTACATACGATAACAAAAAACAAATATAGAAATGCAGACAAAAGGTAAGGTAACCGGCATCGTTTCCAACCTCGTCACTGTGACCATCGACGGACCTGTAGCGGAGAATGAACTCTGCCACATCAGGCTCGGGGACACCAATCTTCTGGCAGAAGTGATTAAAGTGACCGGCGACAAGGCATCGGTGCAGGTGTTCGAGAGCACTCGAGGTCTCCAGAACGGGGACAGTGTGGAATTCCTCGGCAAGATGCTTGAAGCAACTTTAGGGCCGGGACTCATGTCCAGTGTATATGACGGTCTCCAGAACGACTTGACCACAATGGAAGGTGTATTCCTCAAGAGAGGAGAGTACACGGACCCTCTCAATCATGAGAAGTTGTGGGAATTCAAGCCTATAGCGGAAGTCGGAGACAAGGTAGAAGCCGCGAGCTGGCTCGGTGAAGTGAAGGAAGGATGGCTTCCTCACAAGATTATGGTACCATTCTCTTTCAAAGGGGAATATACCGTCAAGAGCATAACAAAGGCCGGAGAATACAACATTGACACTGTCATCGCCACGCTCACGGACGAGCAGGGAGAGGACCACGATGTGACAATGGTCCAGAAATGGCCGGTAAAGGTGGCGGTAAAGGCATACGCACAGAAGCCGCGCCCTCGCAAAATAATGGAAACGGGAGTACGTGTGATAGATACTTTCGACCCTATCGCTGAAGGCGGCACAGGATTTATCCCCGGACCTTTCGGATGCGGAAAGACCGTATTGCAGCACGCTATCGCCAAGCAGGGCGAAGCTGACGTGATAGTAATGGCGGCTTGTGGCGAACGTGCCAACGAGGTCGTGGAGATTTTCACGGAGTTCCCTGAACTCATAGACCCGCACACCGGACGTCACCTTATGGAGCGTACCACTATCATCTGCAATACCTCCAACATGCCGGTTGCCGCCCGTGAGGCTTCAGTTTATACCGCAATGACCATTTGCGAATACTACAGAGCCATGGGTCTGCGCTGCCTTCTGCTGGCTGACTCGACTTCACGTTGGGCACAGGCATTGAGAGAAATGTCCAACCGTATGGAAGAGCTCCCGGGAGCAGATGCCTTCCCGGTGGACCTTTCATCCATCATCGCCAACTTCTACTCACGTGCAGGAATGGTTGAGTTGAACAATGGAAAGACCGGAGCCATCACGTTCATAGGTACGGTCTCCCCTTCCGGCGGTAACCTCAAAGAGCCTGTCACGGAATCCACCAAGAAAGCGGCCCGCTGCTTCTACGCACTTGAGCAGAGCCGTGCGGACCAGAAGAGATATCCATCAGTCAACCCGATTGACTCATACTCAAAATATCTCGAATACCCTGAGATTGTAGAGTACCTTGATGAGAAAATCGAAAAGGGATGGGTGGATAAGGTGCTGAAAGCCAAGAATATAGTAAGAAGAGGAAAGGAAATGTCCGACCAGATCAACATTCTTGGCGACGACGGTGTACCGATGAGTTACCATGAAGCTTTCTGGAAGTCGGAACTTGTGGATTTCGCGTTCCTCCAGCAGGATGCTTTCGATGACATCGATGCCCTCTGCCCAATGGAAAGGCAGAAATATATGCTCGACCTCCTTATGGATATCTGCGAACGCCATTTTGAGTTCTCCGATTTCGAGGAATGCCGCTCATTCTTCAAGAAGATGATCAATATCATACGGCAAATGAACTATACGGCATTCAAATCAGACAAGTTCAACGATTATCAGCAGCAGCTGAACAAGTTTATTGCGTAAAATATGGCAAAAGTATATAACCGCACATACACCAAGCTCCACGCCATCACCAAGGCCACAGTATCACTCAAGGCCGAAGGCGTGTCCAACGACGAGCTTGCACTGGTTAACGGACGCCTCGCCCAGGTAGTGAAGACAAAGGGAGACATCGTAACCCTGCAGGTATTCTCCGGCACGGAAGGCATGCCTACGGATGCGGAGGTATCATTTCTGGGAGCCCCTCCTACCCTGAGAGTCAGCGAACAGCTTTCAGGAAGATTCTTCAATGCCTACGGCAAGCCGATTGACGGAGGTCCGGAGACAGAAGGAGAAATACGGGAAATCGGCGGTCCTTCCGTCAACCCGTACAAGCGCCGCCAGCCCTCTGAACTTATTCCTACCGGAATAGCAGGTATCGACCTTAACAACACATTGGTGTCAGGACAGAAGATTCCTTTCTTCGCCGACCCGGATCAGCCATACAACAAGGTAATGGCCGATGTTGCGCTTAGGGCAGACGTCGATAAGATTATTCTAGGAGGAATGGGTCTTTCCAATGACGATTACCTGTTCTTCCGCAACGAATTCGAATCGGCAGGAGCGCTCGACAGAATCGTATCGTTCGTAAACACCACCGAAGATTCCCCGGTAGAGCGTCTTCTTATTCCGGATATGGCGCTTACCGCCGCAGAGTATTTCGCTGTGGACAAGAACGAAAAGGTCCTTGTACTGCTCACCGACATGACACTCTATGCGGATGCCCTGTCCATCGTATCCAACCGTATGGACCAGATTCCGTCCAAGGATTCCATGCCTGGTTCCCTGTACTCAGACCTTGCCAAGATATATGAAAAGGCTGTACAGCTACCTGACGGAGGTTCCATCACCATCATAGCGGTCACGACCCTCAATGACGGGGACATCACTCACGCCATCCCGGACAATACCGGATATATCACCGAGGGACAGCTGTTCCTGCGTGCCGACTCCGACTCCGGAAAGGTCATCATCGACCCGTTCCGTTCGTTGAGCCGACTCAAACAGCTCGTGCAGGGCAAGAAGACCAGAGAGGACCATTCACAGGTAATGAATGCAGGTGTCCGTCTGTACGCTGACGCCCAGAACGCAAAGACCAAGATGGAGAACGGTTTCGATCTTTCGGACTATGACCTCAGGTGCCTTGACTACGCCAAGGAATACGCGACAAGGCTTCTGTCCATAGATGTAAACATCGGAATTGAAGAAATGCTTGACACGGCATGGGAAATATTCGCCAAATATTTCAGCCCGGCGGAGACAGGCATCAAACAGGTATTCATCGACAAATATTGGAAGAAATAATTTATCGTGGCAATCAAGTTTCAATACAATAAAACTTCTTTAACGAACCTCGGGAAACAGCTGAAGGTGCGTAAGAATGCCCTGCCGACCTTGAAGAACAAGGAAGCGGCCCTGCGTTCGAGCGTGCAGACTGCAAAAGCAGAAGCCAGGAGGCTCGCTGAAGAACTGGAACGTGCCATCTCTGAATACGACTATCTTTCCGCTCTGTGGAACGAGTTTGAGCCCGGACTGATTACCATTACAGACGTGGAGCTTCAGACCGTCAAAGTAGCAGGAGTCAACACTCCAAAACTCGGAGAAATCCACTATTCGCTCAAAGAGTTCAACGCCTTCACCAAACCGGCATGGTATGCGGATGGAGTCAATATACTCAAGAAACTCACACGACTCGGTATAGAGTCTGAAGTGTATATGAGAAAAAAAGACATCCTGGAATTCAACCGCAAGAAGACCACTCAGAAAGTAAATCTCTATGAGAAGGTGCAGATTCCGGGGTATCAGGAAGCCATTCGCAAGATCAAGCGATACATGGAGGACGAAGAAAATCTCTCCAAAGCGGCCTCAAAGATAGTCAAGACAAGGCACGAAGAAGAAGAAAAGGAGGAAGAGATATGATTTCCGCAATGACCAAATACACTTTCCTGCTTCTGAATGGAGACAGGAACAGATTTCTTGAAGACCTTCAAGGGCTTGGAGTTGTGGACATCAAACGCTCATCCAAGCCTGTCGATGATGTCTCCGGAAAGATTGTAGTCAGGATAGAGGAACTCAAAGAGAGAATCAAAGAGATTTCCTCCGGTTCGGACCGGCAGACTGAAGCCATCAAGACAAAGCTCACAGAACTGCGCAAGGCACTTTCAGATGCGGAGCCATGGGGAAGTTTTGACAAAGATGCGCTGCAGCGTTTCGATATCAAGTTGTATGCTGTCGCAAAGAAATCATTCAATCCTGAATGGAAAGACAACTACGCTCTGGATATCATCAGCGAAGACGGCACCAAAATCTATTTTGCTATTGCAGGAAGCGCAGAAGGCTTTCCGCTCAAAGAGATTCCGGTACCAAATAGAAACTGCGTCGAACTGAAATCAGAGATACAGTCTCTCGAAAAAGAGCTTGAGAGTCATATTTCAGAGCTCACATCCAGAAAAGTTGAAATTCCTCAGATACAGGAAGAGATTCAGAGTCTTTATTCGGAGCTCAGTCTATATCTCGCCGAGGCCACCGGAAAGAAATCGGTAGAAGACAGCATAGTCATTTTCGAGGGTTATGCTCCGGAAGATACGGACTCCACACTGTGCGAGGCTTTCGACAAGATGGACATCTACTACATCAAGGAGAAAGCCACATCGGAGGACAAGCCGCCTATCAAGCTTAAGAACAATGCATTTGTAAGACAGTTTGAACCTCTTACAAGGATGTACGGAATGCCGGTATATGACGAGTTCGACCCGACAGTGTTCCTCAGCATCTTCTATCTGTTGTTCTTCGCCATGTGTATGGGCGACGCAGGATACGGCATATTGCTTATCATCATAGGACTGGTCCTTCGCAAGAAGAAAGGAGGACTTGCCGACATGTGGGGCCTGGTAACCATACTCGGAGGAGGAACGGTCGTTGTAGGTCTTGTCATGGGCACGTTCTTCGGCGTGAACCTCTACGAGCAGAGCTGGATTCCTGAATGGATGAAAAAGTGCATGATAGTCGGAGATGTCAACGTCGGAAACGCATCCTACTCCAAGCAGATGATACTCTCCCTGGGAATAGGTGTGCTTCATATCTGCCTGGCGATGATAACCAAGACCATCTGGGCGATAAAACGCAACGGCTTCAAACACAGTCTCAGTACAACCGGGTGGACATTGCTTATTGTCGGCTCCATCATAGGTCTTTCCGTAGGCCTCACAGGAGTTATCTCGGAAGTCGCCATGAAGTTCCTGCTCATCGGCATCGCAGCCATATCAGCCCTCGGCATCTTCATATTCAACAAATGGGGACGTTCGCCTATAGTGAATATCGGAGCCGGTCTGTGGGACACCTATAATATGGCTTCCGGTCTTATGGGTGACGTGCTAAGCTATGTCCGTCTCTATGCGCTCGGACTTTCCGGCGGTATGCTGGGACAGACTTTCAATCTCATTGCAGACATGGTCAAGGGTACCGACCCTACATGGCAGTGGATTCCTTTCATAGTAATATTGTTGTTCGGACACGTACTTAACCTCGGTTTGAGTGGATTGGGCGCATTCGTACACCCTCTGCGACTGAATTTCGTAGAGTTCTTCAAGAATGCAGGATATGAAGGCCAGGGCGTGGAGTACAATCCGGTAAGAAAATAAGTAAAACCAATAAATTCACAATTATGCTCAACACAATTCTCGGTTATCTCGGACTCGGACTCATGTTCGGTCTCGCAGCAATCGGATCTGCCATCGGCACCACAATCGCCGGTAACGCAGCGGAAGGCGCACTCAAGAAGGCACCTGAGAAATCATCTACCTACATGATTCTTTCCGCCCTCCCTGCAACACAGGGTCTCTACGGATTCCTCGGATTCATCCTCTGGAGATCAAAGGACATCGCAGCAGCCGGTCCTCTTTATTTCGGTATCGGTCTCAGCGTAGGTATCGTCTGCCTGATTTCAGCCATCCGCCAGGGTCAGGTATGTGCAAATGGTATCGTCGGCGTAAGCCAGGGCCACAACGTAATGGTCAACACACTTATTTACGCCGCACTCCCTGAGTTCTACGCCATCCTTGCGCTGCTTACATCCATCCTCCTTCCTGTATTCTAGGAAAAGAGAACGCATAAGATTGCAACAAAACCCCGAAAGTCACATTCGTGAAACTTTCGGGGTTATTTGTCAGATTAAACTCGTACCTGAATCAGAACTTCAGTGCAAGTCCGAAGCCACAGCTCTGCGGGCCAAGAGAAAGCTGCACCGGCACGCCGCCGACCTGAGCCACATTGAAGCCTTTAACCATCTTTTTCAGATTGGTGTCGCCGACACAAAGCAGCACTATACCCGTACAACAAGCCACACTGCTCACTATGCAGGTAATCCCTAAAGCTGACGCCGCTCCAAGCAATTCATCGGTTCCACTGGCACCTCCGGCAGTTGTTCCGCCTTCAGCCGTCCCGGAGGTCCCTCCGCCAATAACTCCGAAGATGCCGCCTATCACTCCCTCAAATCCTTTGCCAACAGCCCCGCCAACAAAATAAGCAATGCACAATCCTCCACTGAGCCCAGCTACCGCACCGCCGCTGATTGCCGTAATCATGCCGGCATTCCTGATTTTTGAGTTATGAACCCACCTCGCGGATGCATCTGCACCAAAATTATCAGAGATGTACGCTAACGAAGCTTCCTTTCCAAGTTTTTCACCGTCCACTTTGATCCGTCTTCCACTTTTCTCTATCACCACAGGCTCCGATGCATAAGAGACATTCTGAACAATGAGTATGCCCAGAATCACTAAAATCAAAACGTGAAACAATGTTCTCATAACTCACAAGATATAATCAAAACAACTTCTGACAGACGTAAACGGGCGTACCTTCGAATCGGCAACGGCCACATGAGCAGGATGGACAGAATATGCTTTGAGAGCTTCTTCAGACTCCAGTGTGCAGTCCAGCATGACATCTGCGTTTGACGACAAAAGCCTGCCATCCACCTGAACGTTAACTTCAAGAAGACCAGGAACAACACCCACCAAAGACTCCAACCCCTCCTTGATTCCCGCCTTCACTATAGACTTTTCCGCATCGGACAACTCACTCTTGAGAGTCCATAAAATAATGTGTTTGACCATAAAGTTCAGTTTTGTTCCACGCAAATATAATTAAAATATCTAATTACAAATTATTTTCTCAACGCCCGCATGGCATTGAGCACCGCAAGCACTGTCACTCCGACATCTGCCATAACCGCCATCCACATCGTGCCAAGTCCCAGTGTAGCTAGCAGCAACACGCTCACTTTCACCACGATAGCAAACCACACATTCTCCTGTGCAATCCTTAAGGTCCGGCGCGCAATCATCACCGCTTCCGCTATCTTGACCGGTTTATCATCCATGAGCACCACATCCGCAGCCTCAATGGCAGCATCACTCCCAAGACCGCCCATCGCTATTCCGATATCGGCACGCTTAAGCACGGGAGCATCATTTATGCCGTCTCCCACAAAAGCAAGGCAGCGTCCCTGAGGCTTCGAGGCAAGATACCGCTCCACATAATCCACCTTGTCAGATGGCAGCAATTCCGTATGACACTCATCAATGCCAAGTTTGGAAGCGACATCCTCCCCCACTTCCCGCCGGTCTCCGGTAAGCATGACAATCTTCCGCACTCCAAGCGCTCTAAGCCTGGAAACGGCATCCCTACTGTCTTCCTTTATCTTGTCGTTGATGATGATATGTCCCACATACACCCCGTCCACAGCTACATGTATGATAGTGCCGACCTTATTGCAATCGTGCCATTTGGCGCCTATGCCGTCCATCATCTTGGAATTTCCTACGCAGACCACCTGACCGTTGACCCGGGCCCGTACACCTTGTCCGGGGATCTCCTCCACATCCGACACATCACAGCCGTCCACCGCTTCTTCAGGGAAAGCATTACGCAGGGCCGCCCCTATCGGGTGTGTCGTATAATGCTCCACATGAGCGGCAAGGTGCAGAAGCTGTTTTTCATCAAAATGATCCGGATGGACGGCCTCCACCTCAAACTGTCCGTAAGTAAGGGTACCTGTCTTGTCAAATACGACCGTATCCATTTTGGAAAGAGCATCAAGATAATTGCTGCCTTTCACCAGGATTCCATTTCTCGAAGCCCCTCCTATACCCCCGAAGAAAGTAAGCGGAACACTTATCACCAATGCGCACGGACAGGACACTACCAGGAAAATCAGCGCCCGGCCAAGCCATTTGGAGAATGCGGCGGCAAATCCTGCTTCCGCGAACAGCGCAGGGATAAACGCAATTCCAAGTGCAAGGAAAACCACGATCGGAGTATATACCTTTGCAAATCTGGTGATGAACGACTCACTTCTTGACTTGTTTTCATCCGCCGATTCCACAAGACTGATAATCTTGGATACCGTGCTCTCCCCGAACACTTTGGTCGTGCGGACCTCAATGACGCCTGTAAGATTGATGCATCCGGAAATCACATTGTCTCCTTTGCTGACATCCCGTGGCAGGCTTTCTCCTGTAAGAGCGACGGTATTAAGGGCGGAAACACCTTCTGTCACAACCCCGTCAAGCGGAATCTTCTCGCCCGGCTTGACGACAATTGTCTCCCCCACCGACACATCTTCCGGCGATACAACTGAAACCTCTCCACCACGCTTGACATTGGCCATGTCCGGACGGATATTCATAAGATGGGAGATGCTTTTGCGGCTCTGGCCTTCAGCATAGGTCTCGAAAAGCTCACCAATCTGAAAGAAAAGCATGACAAACACGGCTTCAGGGAATTCCGTCTCCGTCCCGGGAAGAAAACCTATACAAAGAGCCCCGATGGTAGCCACGCTCATAAGGAAGTGTTCGTTGAACATTTCTCCTTTCACAACTCCTTCAAAGGCTTCTTTAAGCGTACCGTGACCGACACAAAGATACGGAACCAAATACACCAGCAGCAGCTGCCAGGTAGCAAGATTGCAGAACTTTTCCACAGCTACGGCTCCCGCAAGAAGCAGAGCGGTGACAGCAATCAACAATATCTGAGCTTTTATCCCGCCATGCTCATGATGATGCTCATGATGATGCTCATCCCGGTTATCGGGAACGCAGCAATTCTGTTTTTTTTCTTTACTCATGCCCATTCTTATGTCTGATAAAATCTTGAAAACTACGGTCTCTAAAATCAGGAATCACATAATCCGCATACCTCGAAACCACATCGACAGGGTTGGTGGTGGACAGCGCGACTACCGTGGCACCGGAATCCCTTCCGGATATCAGCCCGCTTATGGAATCCTCAAACACCACAGTATGTGCGGAATCCGCCCCAAGCGCAGCCATACCCTTCAGATAACAGTCAGGAGATGGCTTGGAAGCCGCAAAATCCTCGCTTGTAAGAATACGATCAAAAATATCAAGAAACTCCGGATGCCGACGATATACATTTGACATCTTTGTCTTGTCCGAGCTGGTCACCACAGCCATTCGCACCCCGCTCCGCTGAAGAGCGTCAAGAAACCGCCGCGCTCCCGGAATATACTCAAAAGGCATCTTGCTCTCATAGTCCATCAGCTGCGTAGTAATCTCCTCATGGTCTTCCCGTCTATAATTGTCCCCGAGTATTTTCACAAGTGTCTGTCCTTTGATGGTAATTCCGAAATCACTCACCCCCAGATACTTCTTTCCCATCTCATCCCAAAACTTGGTATAATCGCCCTCCGAGTCCAAAATCACCCCGTCAAGGTCGAACAATGCAATATAATCTTTAATCTCTGTCATAATTCACTTTTATTTTATTCTGATTACAGCGGCATCCATCGCAGGCACACTCACTGCGACTTCTTTTCCACCACATACCGGAGCTTCTTCCGGAATCAGGACATCTGTCCGAACCTCCATGCCGGAGAAATTGCAGAACACAATCCATGCCTGACGGCTGTCATACCTCATGAAGCAGAAATGTCGAGATGCGACAAAACCCGGACGGGACTTGTTACAATAGCACAAGTCCCAGCACTGTCCCTTGCTGAACACCGGTTTCTTGGCAAGCTCAAGCCACATCTTGTAGCGCGTCAATACACCCATACGCTCCTTGTCAAGAGGATGTTTGCCATTGACATACGAGTTCAACTCCACTATGGCCTCAGGCCTTGTCCAATTGAAAATAGAGGTGCGTCCGTTGTCGCTTTCCGCAGCATCGGTCCCCACTTCCTGTCCGAAATAGACCATAAAAGAGGCATCATTGAAAAGAAGGGACGCTGCAAGCAGGGGATAAGCATTTTCTGCGGACCCCATACAGAAACGGGAAGCAATCCTCTGTTCGTCATGATTCTCAAGAAAATTCAACATCCGAGGCTGCAAATCTGAGAGAAACTGCCAATTCCATGTCAGGGACTCCGCCGTATATCCGTCACGTCCGACGGCAAGCAGCCTGTCATACATCCCGGACTTGTCATAGAGAAGGTCAAATCCCACATACTCTACGAAACTGCGATAATTGCCCATATCATACACCTCCGCCACAAACACAGTCCCTGGATACTCCTGCTTGATCTGAGCAATCAGCCTTTTTTGAGGCTCCTGCGGCACCAATTCCACCATGTCGCAACGGAATCCGTCCACACCCTTGGAAGCCCAAAACCGGAGGACATCCAACGCCTCAGAATATGTTTCCGGAGCGGACCAGTCATTCTTTAAGGTATCGGTCCAGTCACCGTCACAATAGTCATACTGCCTCATCCCTCCACTATAGTCGCGGGACACATGATTCGGTATGAAATCTATCATGACCTTAAGGCCGCTGCGGTGCGCTCTACGCACCAAAAGCTCGAATTCATGCATTCTAAGCTCCTCATCATCTGCCATATATGGATTGACATCCTTCCAGTCCGAAACAGAGTAAGGACAACCGGGGTCACCCTTCACGAAGGGCTTGCCGCTCGCATGCCGGGGAATTCCGGTCAGCCAGAGATAATCCACACCAAGGGATGAAAGATAACTGAATGTCTTATTGTTCCACGATGAAAAACGCCCTTTTCCCCATAGCCGGGCAATAGCCTGATATATAATCAATTTCATAATTGTCAGAATGGATAACCTACTCCGAAATGAATGGCATGGTTGTCTCCGCCCTTAAACCACTGCGAAGGTCCTATCCACCGCGATCCGGCCGGTCTGGACGGCTCGTGCATCTTCACTCCGAAGTCAAGACGAAGAAGAATAAAATCCAGATTAACCCTTATACCTGCACCCCAGTCAGCAGCAATGGACTTCAGGAACGGTCCCGAAAGAGCATCCATACGCCACACATTACCGGCTTCCGCGAACAGGGCGCCCTCCAATTTCCAGAACAGACGGAATCTCATCTCCGCATCCAACTCAAACTTCAAGTCACCTGTCTGGCTTGGAATCACGAACGTATCGTCAACCTTATTGAATCCCGGACCGAGAGTACGCACCTGCCAGCCTCTCATACTTCCTGCTCCGCCGCAATAAAACTGTTTCTCAAACGGAAGCACGGACGAGTTGCCGTAGGCCTTGCCCACACCGGCCACAAACCGCATGGCAAGCGATGCTCCGTTCCATCCGCTTATGCCAAAAGACTTCCCAAGCTGAATCTCGGTACGGACATACTGATTGTATGGCAGGCCGAACAGCATGTGATGACCGTCTTTCTCGGACAGCATACCATTGAACAGAGACAGCACGTTGCCGGACAAGTCCAGAGAAAGCCGTACGAATCCGTACGGAGCTTTCGGCACGATGGACGCATCCGTCGTATAGTAAAGAGTGGACCCCATACCTAAGTCAAACTTGTCAGAATAGGAATCCCAAAGATATGGATTGGTAGTAAGCGTCTCCATGAAGCTGTCGCTCAGTTTGTAAAGCTTTACGACACCCAGCTGCACCGGATAGAACTGGTAATAGAATTTTTCGCCCACGCGTCCGGAATAGCCATAAGACATATTGGCAAGGGTGCGCCTGTATTCGGGCCTGTTCTGATAGTTGTACGATGCCTTCACTTCCGTCCTCGGGATAAAGCGTCCCTTTATCTTCGAAAGAGGATAGCCCAATGCCTTAGGAAAACTTATACCGGCAGACACTCCCCACTCTGACGACTTGACATTGGTTCCCGGCATAAACTGCAAATTGCCGGTAACTCCTATGTTCAGCCATTCCCCTCCTCCGAAAATATTCTTGTGATAATAACTCACCTGCGGAGACGCTCCTAAAAGTCCGGAAGAGTTGGAAGACAGCTCCAAATTGGCTTTGTATCCGAGCATATCTGTCCCGCTCAACTTAATCTTGCAGTCCACATAGGCGCTGTCCACCGGAGTCATCTCAATATTGACCCCGGAGAACATGTTCAATGCAGAGAACCGGTAATAAGTCGTATTCACCACATCCTCGCTATAATATTCCCCAGGCTGAATCTTATTGAAATCCTTCAGTAGTCCGGGCCTCACATAGATATTCGACGGATGCATTATATCCACATCCCGGATCCGGTATTTCACTATCGGAGCGGCGTTCTCCGGATTGTCGCTTCTGGTATATTCCTTGATTCTGTAATACAGCACGGTCTTTCCGGAAAGGGTGTCCGCTTCGAAGAAATAGTGATTCTTATTGAAATTGTAATATCCCTTGTTCCTGAAATATCCGGCACCCCTGGTGGTTTCGCTTTCAAGAAGTTTCTCCGACAGGTAATCTCCCGGACGCACCTTCATATTCATGCTGTCCCGGCTGAACTCTTGTGCAAACTCTCCCGAAGGAATGTCATACACTATCCGGTCTATGCGCCTTCGCTGCCCTGGAGTGACCTTGTATGTCACTTTGGACACACGCTTACGGGTCTTCACCTCCCCGACCACCTTGGCATCATAATACCCAAGATAATGGAGATGTTCCACCATACTCTCGCATGACCTGTCCACCAGCGTGGAATCAAACACTACCGGAGCCGTTCCGAAGAACTCCCACAACGCATTGATACCATGTCCGCTTCCATTGGACCAGTTATAAAGGGACACGAAAGGATTCCACCCGAAAACAGCCCCCGAAGGCTGCTGGCGTATATAGGACTGCAGTTCGGAAGTGCTTATTTTTTCGTTACCTTCTATCTTGACATCATTGGAAGCAAGACGCCTCTCCCCTTGAGGCACAAGTTTGGTAGTGCTGCACGAGGCGAGCATAAGCAGAGCAGCGTATATTATCAATCGACTTCTCATACTCATTGCCTTCTTCTGAATTCAGACAGAGTGACCGCGGTGGCTACGGCAACATTCAAAGACTCCGCGCCGCTCTTCCCGAACGACGGTATACGCAGTCCGCGGCTTATTTCATTCCGTACGACCCCGCTGATTCCGTTAGATTCGTTGCCCATGACCACCAATGCCTGCTCCTCAAGATTTGATGCATAAATATCTTCACCATCCAGCAATGTCCCGTATACAGGACGCCCCTGCGAAGTGAATGCGCGGCAAAGCTCCGGAATATCCGCTACCTCAGTGCGTACCCGGAAAATGGAGCCCATCGTAGCCTGAACCACCTTCGGTGCAAATATATCCGTACAATCAGGGGAAAGATACACGGTCTCCACCCCAAACCAGTCCGCAACACGCAGAATCGTACCCATATTGCCTGGGTCACGCACGGAATCCAACGCCAGACAAAGCCCGCCGGAGATGCCGCATTTCCCACAAGAACTCCTGTCTGCACGCATCCTGTCCGCAGGAATGCGCACCAATGCAAGTACCGGTGAAGGCGTAGCGCAAAGCGATATCCTCGACATGACGTTCTCCCCTATTTCCTCCATTCTATACACAGACTCCACCTCATAAGAGGAGTCAAGTGCCTCTCTGACAAGCTTCTCCCCCTCAACCACAAACAATCCATACTCGTCCCTGAACTTCTTGTCCTTGAGCGAGCGAATCATCTTTATCTGAGCATGTGTCAATTCTGTCATCTCTACTATTCTGCTTAACTTACAAACTTACACAATATTTTCGACATTTCGATGGAAAGATTTTGAGGAACAACAAAATACAAGTATATTTACATCCGGCCGGAAATGCCACCGCAACGATATGACAAAAGACATCGAATTATTGGTCTATAACCGCTTCAACGACCGAGGCTCAATCAGCAGCGTGAACCGGCTTCCTTCCTGGAGCGAAATGTTCAGAAAAGGCTCTTTCAACGCCCTTGTTCTGAGCGCCCTCCCTCAGGCAGCAAATGATACGATAGCCCGCCTCTGGTACATGCGTACGCTTTCGGTGTGCAACAGCCTGTTTCTGCTGCTTCCGGAGACTGTAGCCGTCCTGGAGCGGGAAGCGGAGCACGAAGACCCCTATGCACTTTTTGCGCTGGGAAGATACCATCTGTGTACCCAAAAAGATCCGGATTCCACTGCCCGGGCCGTCAATTGCTTCGAGAAGGCATGGGAAAGCGGGCTCATCGAAGCCGCTGTCGCCCTGGCCATGTCATACGACAGCGGAGACATCGGACTGGTCGACAGGCTGAAAGCCAAGACCTTGCTTGAAACAGCGCTGAAAGAAGATTGCGAATATGCGGCCAAATATCAGATATACAAGATGATATACGGCGTAAAGGGCAGCCCTCAGGCATTGCCGGAAGCCATGCGGATATGCAAGTCCCTTATCGACAAGCAGAAAAAAGACCTTGGCGAAGACAACGTCAACCCTATCTGGCACTACTATATCGGAATAGCCCAAAGAATGTCAGAAGGATGCACGCACGGCGCCGAGGAGATCAGGACTGCGGCAGAAGCGGGACTTATAATGGCATGGTCGGATCTTGCAATCGCCCTCTCACATGACGACGATGAAAACATGGTGGACAAAGCCGCTTTTCTGTCGACAATACGCCGTGGCGCCGCCTTCAGGGATGATTTGTGCATGTATTTTCTCGCCATGGCAAAAGTCGAGGATTTCGATGACATGTCGGAGTTCAGACAGGCTCTTGCCTCAAGACAGCTCCTCATCGACCTTGAGGGTGCGTACAACGGCGGCTCGAGCGAAGCGGCTGAAACTTTAGGCGACATATATTATTCCGGACAATACGGCTGTCCTCAGGACGACGAGAAAGCATTCTCATATTACGCCAAAGGAGCTCTTTTCTGCAACACGTCCTGCTACGAGAAAATGTTCGATATGATACGCGACCATTATATCGACAAGCCGCAGGAATTCAGGGACATGCTGGCACTGTACGGAACAAGGGCCGGCTCCAGAAGACTGCTCAGCGAGACCGTCATAGCCTACACATACGGAAGACTGACAGAATACGCCGCAGAAATCGAACAGCTGTATGAGCCGGTTTTCGACGATGAAGAATATGACGAAGACTTTCCTGATGATGACGGACGCTTCGATGCCTATTCATAGCGCATGATTATTATGAGTAAAGACAAGGAAATCACAAAGACAAATGCGGCCCGGCTGCTGGACTCCGTGGGAATAGCGTACGAGCTTATCCCCTATTCATATTCCGAAGACGACCTGAGCGCACAGAGCGTAGCCGCCGAACTCGGCGAGGATATCGATATGGTATTCAAGACATTGGTGCTGCGAGGAGACAAAAATGGTCTTTTCGTCTGCGTCATCCCTGGAGACTTCGAAGTGGACCTGAAGACAGCTGCCAGATTGTCAGGCAACAAGTCCTGCGAGATGGTACATGTGAAGGAACTGCTCTCTCTCACCGGATACATACGCGGAGGATGCTCACCTATCGGCATGAAGAAACAATATCCCACATTTGTCCATGAATCGGCGCTGCTATATGACTATATCTACATAAGTGCCGGCCAGAGAGGATTACAGCTGAAGATTTCCCCCAAGGATCTTATCGATTTCACAGGGGCGCAAATTTATCCGATTTAGAGTGACATCTTGTAGAAAGGCACAAACATTGCAACAGACAGCCAAAAAAGTTATATATTTGTCACCGTTATGGAAATCAAGACAATTGGAGTACTTACTTCTGGCGGAGATGCCCCGGGAATGAATGCCTGCATCAGGGCGGTCACCAGAGCTGCTATATATCAGGGTTGGAAAGTCTTCGGCATCTACAGAGGCTGGGAAGGTCTGATAGGTGGAGACATCAAGGAACTTACCACAGAGAGTGTCAGCAACACCATCCAGCGTGGCGGCACTATCCTGAAGACCGCAAGAAGTCAGGAGTTTCGCACCGTAGAAGGACGCCAGAAGGCTTACGAGAATATCAAGAAATTCGGAATTGACGCCTTGATTGTAATCGGAGGCAACGGGTCGCTGGCCGGAGCGCAGGTGCTTGCAAGCGAACATGACGTGACAGTCATAGGACTTCCGGGCACTATCGACAACGACCTTTACGGCACCGACTCGACAATAGGCTACGACACGGCGCTCAACACCATTGTGGAGTGCGTGGACAAGATCCGCGACACGGCGACAAGCCATGACCGCATCTTCTTCGTGGAAGTCATGGGACGGGATGCCGGATTCCTTACGCAGAACAGCGCCATAGCAGCGGGAGCCGAAGCAGCCATCATTCCGGAAGACAACACCGACATTGACCAGCTTGCCACATTCATCGGCAGAGGCATCCGCAAGAGCAAGAACAGCAGCATTGTGCTGGTATCCGAGAAAGACGGCGGCGCCATGCACTATGCCGAGCGCGTGCGCACGGAATATCCTCAATACGATGTGCGTGTATCCATCCTCGGTCACCTTCAGAGAGGCGGCACCCCGACAGCTTACGACAGAATACTTGCCAGCCGTCTCGGCGTAGCCAGCATAGAAGCCCTTACCGAGGGACAGAGAAATGTGATGGTAGGCATCAAGAACGATCAGATAGTGTATGTACCTATCTCCCGGGCCATAAAAATCGACAAGCCGATAGACAAGGAGCTCATCAACGTATTGAGCATCCTGTCAATATAGAATCACACGCGGCTCACTTCGGGCCGCACAGTCCGGGTCTCGCACCCGAAGAATCGGGGTATTAGCTCAGTTGGTAGAGCGTTAGGTTCGCAATCTAAAGGTCAGGGGTTCGATCCCCCTATGCTCCACAAGGTCAAGGATTTAAGGTCAGCTTAAGTCCTTGATTTCGTATATAAAGATGCTGTTCTGGATGGCTTTCCGGATGGCTTTCTGGGTGCCGTTTTGGGTGCCGTTCTGGATGCTTCGCCAGAGAAGGGACAGCAAGAACGACGCCCGCTAAGCAATGACCGCATCCGGTCGCTTCATTCCGTACCAGAGGAGCCTGTTCTGCGCACCGAATCTCTCTTCCGTACCGTAGAAGCCTGTTTTTTACACCGAATGCTTCCGAAAATGCGTCGCGTACCCTAGGAAGCCTTTTTGAGCACGGCACGCATATTCCGTACCGTAGGAGGGCGTTTCCGGTACCGAATGCCACCACGGCAGAAAGTAGAAGAGCATTGCTGCACCGAATTTCCCAAACTGCCAGAAAAGAGAAGGCCTAAAATATTGTCTAACGAGCCACACTGAGGCCAGCAGAGCCGCCTCCTTATTTTACTTTGTCTCTCATTAGATGAAACCATTTCATCCAATGAGAGCAAAACACAAAAAATCAGCAAATCATAAACGGCTTACCGTACCGGAAACGTCTATTACACCAGAACGCACAAGCGGTCGGAGTGCCTCAGGACTCTCCGACCGCTACTAAATCTTGCGCACCATTAAGGGCAATGGCGTCAGTACCGTCTGGCTCTACTCGAAATTGCTCTTGTCGATAACGATACCGAAAATCTTCTTGCCATCCGTCACGAGCGTCTTTCCGGTAAACTTCGGCGCCTTGGCGGTTTGTTCAAACTTACCGCTGGCAGCCTTCTTTTCGAAAAGCCGGAACTCGATTTCAGCATTGGTAAAGTCGGCTTCCCTATAATAAAAAGCAACCCCATCCGTATCAGGAACCCCAAGCACATGACCACTATAACTTCCGGAAAGGGAGTAAACCTGCGGACAGTAATATGCCGGATCAATAGAGAGTCCGCCTATCTCTTCTAAATATTTACCTGTAGTAATGTTTTTGGCATTAAGAATATAATTTGCCGCTTCCTTAGGATCAAGACCTTTTACCCGAATCTTGACTCCGGAATAGGTTTCCCAGTCCGATATGGTCGCTGTCAACTTATTGTCCGCATAGGTATAGTCAAGACGAGCTTTATAATACACAATATTGTTCTGACGCACTCTTAGACCACCGAAGAGATCTGACGGAGCCAGATATATTTGACCACCGTTATCAAATTTGGATTCATATTTGGTCAGATCGTTAAAGCCCTCATATAAGACCGTAAACTCGCCGCTTGGCCTGAGGCTTCGGCCGGTGGCGAGTTCGCTGGCAGTCCAGTTCGTCCCATCGTAGGTAATGACAAGATCCGGGGTCGGGTTGTTGGCCTGCTCGGTATAGTTCCAGTCGTCGAACCACAGGTTGAGCTTGTCTCCGTCTGCCCAGCCGTTCTTCATGGCCTTGGTGTCTCCGATACCTTCAAACCCGGCGATGTCAAGGTCAAGAATGATTGAGCCCTGAGGTGCTGGCACTATAGGAGTCTCGATAGATTTGTTGTATGATGCAGACAGCAATGCTGCGATTGCCGTTACCGCGATAATTGAAAGTCTCTTCATAACATTGTCCTCCTTACAACCATTCTTCCTCGGTGTTGCCACCGAATGGGTTTCCGAAATCCATGCCGCCGGTGCCTGGACCGCTGCCGCAGATGACGCCCTCAAGAGGCATCGAGATAATCTCCGCAAGAGGAGATTCGTAGTTTGTCTTTTTGTTCATACTAAAATGCGTTAATTATACATCTCTGTCTTTCCCTGAAAAAAGTTGACTCACAACAAAGAGTTAACAATGGCGTATT
>SAMEA104315429__coassemble_250_pt1 | contig 130040 bp, 116 predicted proteins | sample SAMEA104315429__metabat2_high_PE_047 | metagenome-assembled genome bin SAMEA104315429 (sample SAMEA104315429) | gut metagenome | biome: Monkey gut; feature: monkey-associated habitat; material: faeces | place: China | collected 2013 | reverse complement strand
CTTATACCAGTAATAATCTATAAACCCGAGTCAACCTAAATCAGGAAAGTACAGAAAACCCCCTTTTTCTGCACGGAAGGCGTTTTCAGAGGAACTCGGTGCTCAAAACAGGCTTTTCCGGTACAGAAGAGATATTCGGTGCCAAAAACAGCCTCCTCTGGTACGCGACGCATCTTCAAATGCCCGCAGAACAGCCGACTCCACAGACTGTGGACAGCCTACTGCCGCACCGGACGCATCTTCAGTGCGCGAAACGGCCGTCCCCCAAAAGTAGAAACAAAAAAGCCCGCTGAAAAACAGCGGGCCTAATGTGGTGCTGGCAGGAGTTGAACCGGCGACACATGGATTTTCAGTCCATTGCTCTACCACCTGAGCTACAGCACCAATTGTTGTCCCCAAACGGGATTGCAAAGGTAGTGATTATTTTTTATCCTGCAAATTTATTTTGCTATATTTTTAAAATATTTACCGCCGCCTTGAGATTGCGCAGTGCGGAAGACAACACCTTGCGAGGACATGCCACATTGAGTCTCATGTATCCCGTCCCTTCTTCTCCGAACATAGCGCCGTCATTCAGAGCAAGATGCGCATAATTCACGAAAAGATCAGTCAGCTTTTCCTGACTCAATCCGAGCTTTCTGCAATCAAGCCACACCAAAAATGACGCCTGAGGACGCACAGGATGAATCTCCGGAAGATTGGAAGCGAACCAGTCGCACACAAAATCCAGATTCCCTTCCACATACGAAAGCATCTCGCGTCTCCAGACATCGGACTCCACAGAAGAATACGCAGCCTTCGTAGCAACTATTGAGAAAAGGCTCGGGTCATCAAGCTCGCAGGCGGAAAGGTATCCGAAGAACTTCTCCCGCAGCTTGTCCGACTCAATTATACAATAAGAGCTGACCACTCCGGCTATATTGAATGTCTTGGACGGAGCCATGAAGGTAATTGCGCACTCGGCAGCATCTTCGCTTACCGAAGCGAAAGGAATATGACGACGACTTCCCAGCACCATCTCCGCGTGAATCTCGTCAGAAACCACAATCACTCCCCTTTCGTTACATATCCTGGCAAGGCGCTGAAGGCTTTCTTTCGAGTGGCAGACGCCGCACGGATTGTGAGGATTGCACAGCACCAGCATTTTAGTCCTTTCATCTATAAGGGACTCCAGGCCGTCAAGATCCATTTCGTATGTTTCCAGGGTCCCGTCCTCATTATATATAGGTATCAGAGGATTGTTGACAACCTCAAACCCGCAGGCCTGAGTTACGATTCTGAACGGGTGATATACAGGAGGCTGGATTATCACTTTGTCTCCTTCAGAAAGAAAACATCGCTGCGCAAGTCCGATTCCTTTTACAATACCGGGGATGTAGCATATATTTTCAGGCGGCACCTGCCATCCATGAAGATGCTCCACCCAGGATGAAATGATAGGGAAAAAGTCTTTTCCATTGAGGGAATAGCCCAGAACAGGATGTTCAAGACGCTCACGCAGAGCATTTAAGATAAAATCAGGGGTCTTGAAATCCATATCCGCCACCCACATTGAATACAAGTCACTCCGGCCGAAGTGCTCCTCCAGAGAATCGTACTTGACGCAAGCGGTCCCCCGCCTGTCTATCAATTGATCAAAATCGTACATAGTATCACAAAATTACACACAAAAAATAATAATTAAAATTCTTTTTTTTGTATCTTCGCGCCCAAGTTTGACTAAACTAGTTTTTATGTTAAAAAATGAAGAAACTACTTATTTCGATTGCAGCATTGCTGCTCTGCTCTTTTGCGCACTCGCAAGAGGCTGACAATCTCGGTAGTTACGCCGAGGTTAAGCTTATTTCGCGCCTTGATTTGAAACCATCTTACTATTTCGGCGATTCCGAAATGGGTTTCGACTTTGGCAATTCATTATTCTGTACAACATTCGAAGGTTCCGCGTCAGAGCATTTCTCATGGTTCGTATGCAACCAATGGGTAAGTTCCGACGGAATCAAGTGGCCTTACCAGAATCTGGGACGGTCGGACGATGTCAACTGGCTGAATTATTGCTATGCAGACATTTCATTCGGCAACTGGACTCTGACTCTCGGCAAGGACTTCATCAGCACCGGAGGATTTGAACTCGACAACTGGGACTGGGACGTCTATTCAGCAGTTTCATCCCCTTATTTTGACGGTCTTTCCTGCTATCAGTGGGGAGCCAAACTGAGTTACACCATTCCTTCCGAGACCAACACATTCAGCCTCCAGATGGTCTCTTCCCCTTTTGGAGAACACCCTTTCAGCAGCAAATTATGGAGTTATTCCGCACAGTGGAGAGCCGAATATGACTACTTCGCCACCATTTGGAGTTACTCTGCCATAGAGCGGGAGAAAAACCGTTTTGAGAACGTCATTACTCTCGGAACCCAGTTCTATCTGGGCAATTGGACCCTCACATTCGACTATTTCAACAATGTCGGATTCTACACCGAAAGCGATTGGAGCATAGCTCCGGGCAACACATACCAGGCCCGCGTCCAGTACGCACCAAGTGAGAAATTTGACATTGCCCTGCACTCCGCATACATGAGCGCAGACAAGAACGGACTTCTTCCGGCCAATTACAAAGCAGCCGCAGTAGCACAGTTCTACCCTCTGGCGGACTCAAAGGCTCTTCGCCTGCATGCCACCGCCGGATATGACTCGCTTTCAGACAGCATAAGCCTTATGATAGGCGCCAAATACGAATTCAGCTTCAAACTTTGGTAGGAAATGGTTCGATCAAACGTTATTCTTTCGCTGAAGAATGTCAGCAAAACATTAGGAGACAAAACCATTCTTGACGATATCAGCCTTGATATACGCAAAGGGGAATTTGTGACGCTTCTCGGACCTTCGGGCTGCGGCAAAACCACCACGCTCAGAATACTCGCCGGATTTCTTTCTCCGGACAGCGGCTCCGTAATGCTTGAAGGCAAGGACATAGCGTCTCTTCCGCCATACAAAAGACCGTTCAACACAGTCTTTCAGAGATACGCGCTGTTTCCGCATCTGGATGTATATGACAACATAGCATTCGGTCTCAAACTGCAGAAAACCCCTGTGGACGAGATAGACAAGAAAGTCCGCAAAGTACTCAAAATGGTCAGCATGACCGATTACGAGGACCGTGACGTGGAATCCCTGTCCGGCGGACAGCAGCAGAGAGTCGCCATCGCGAGAGCCCTTGTCAACCAGCCGCAGATTCTTCTTCTGGACGAACCGCTCGCCGCTCTTGACCTGAAGATGCGCAAGGACATGCAGATCGAATTGAAGGAGATGCACAGGAAATTGGGTATCACCTTTATATATGTCACTCATGACCAGGAAGAAGCCCTCACGCTGTCCGACACCATCGTCGTGATGAATGAAGGAAAAATCCAGCAGATCGGCACTCCGACGGACATATACAACGAGCCGCAGAATTCGTTCGTTGCAGATTTCATCGGAGAATCCAACATCCTCAACGGCCGCATGATATGTGACCGCAAGGTGGAGTTTGCAGGTCACGAATTCGACTGCGTGGACGACGGATTCGGAGAGAATGTCGATGTGGATGTAGTCGTACGTCCGGAAGACATCTATATCATGAACCATACGGAGGGCGCTCAGTTCACCGCCAATGTCAAGTCCTGCACGTTCAAAGGCGTCCACTACGAAATGTTCGTGGATACGGACACCGGATATGAACTGATGATCCAGGACTACAATGCCTTCGAACCGGGCTCCGAGGTAGGATTGATTATCCGGCCCAATGATATCCAGGTAATGCGCAAGGAACGCAGTTTCAATACCTTTGAAGGAGAAATCATTGACGAAAGCCATGTACGTTTCCTCGGAGAGGACTTCGAGTGCAAGCCTCAGACCAAATTCAACGCAGGTGACAAGGTGAGCGTGCGGGTGGATTTCGGCAAGGTGGAACTCACGGACCATCAGGAGGACGGAAAGCTCTGGGGAGAAGTGCATTTTCTTCTGTATAAAGGTGACCACTACCACCTTACCATCCTCACGGATGAAGGAGACCATATCTGGGTGGACACCAACGACATCTGGGACAAGGGAGACCTTGTAGGTATCAATTTCGCACCTAAGGACATAAAGCTCTGCAACACAAATGACTAAAAGAAGTTCATGGGCATTACCCTATTTCATCTTTTTGGTGTTTTTCGTGGTGCTGCCGCTGCTGCTGGTGCTGGTATATGCGCTTCAGGACGGCTCCGGACACTTCACCCTGAGCAACGTCACCAAGTTCTTCACTGACTCGGATGCGCTCAGCACGTTTGCCGTGTCCATAGAGATAGCCATAGAGACCACTCTGCTGTGCATACTGATCGGCTACCCGGCGGCATGGATCCTGTCCAACAAGGAATACAACCGCAGCGCAGTGACCATAGTGCTTTTCATAATGCCTATGTGGATAAACGCACTTATGAGAACGCTAGCCACGGCAGAACTTTTCAACGTGCTTGGAATACATCTTGGAAAAGGGACTCTTCTGTACGGAATGGTATATGACTACCTGCCTTTCATGATTTACCCTATCTACAACGTGCTCGACAAAATGGACAAATCCTACGCGGAGGCGGCCCAGGACCTCGGAGCCACTCCGTGGAAAGTGTTCTGGAAGGTCATTGTCCCTCTATCCATGCCGGGCGTTGCCAGCGGGGTGCTCATGGTATTCATGCCGACAGTGAGCACGTTTGCCATCTCGGAATTCCTCACCAACAACAAAATCAAGCTCTTCGGTACGATAATTCAGGAGAACATCAACTCCTCCATGTGGAATTACGGCGCCGCGCTTGCGCTTATTATGCTGGTAATCATAGGTTTGACAAGCTTCCTTCAAGGTAGCGACAAGAAATCATCGGAAGGAGGGCTCGTATAATGAAAAAGTTTTTAGCCAAAAGCTACATCTGGATATTGCTTTTCCTGCTGTACGCACCTATATTTTTCATTGCCATATTCTCTTTCACCGAGAGTAAGGTACTTGGCAACTGGACGGGATTCTCAACCAAATTGTACTCCAACCTGTTCACCGGAGACATGCAGGGCACCGGCACGCTTATGTCGGCAATCGAGAATACGCTCATCATCGCGGTGATAGCTGCCGGCGTTTCGACATTGCTGGGAACATTCGCAGCTATAGGCATACACAACCTGAGGGGACGTAAACGTCAGGCGTTGACATTCCTCAACAACATCCCGATGATCAACCCGGACATCATCACCGGTGTGTCCCTTTTCCTTCTGTTTGTATTCCTTCACGTATCCCAAGGCTACGTGACCGTGATTCTGGCGCACATAACGTTCTGCACGCCATACGTGGTGCTCAGCGTACTTCCGAAGCTGACCAGCATGAATCCGAATATCTATGAAGCCGCTCTGGACCTCGGAGCGACTCCGGCGCAGGCCATGCGCAAAGTACTGGCGCCTCTGCTGCGTCCGGGAATGATTTCAGGATTCATATTGGCTTTCACCATGTCTCTTGACGATTTCGCAGTGACATTTTTCACCCGCGGAACCATCGGATTGGACACATTGTCCACTTACATTTACACGGATGCCCGCAAGGGCGGTCTGACACCGGAATTCAGACCTCTTATAACAATCATATTCCTAACCGTTCTGATACTTCTTATAATCATCAATTTAAGACAAATCAGAAACGCCAAAAAACAAGAAAGATAAATGAAAAAAATTCTATCCATCATCGCAGCAGCGGCAATGCTCTGCGCCTGTGCAGAGGACAGAAGCCATGTCCTCAAGGTCTATAACTGGGCCGACTATATAGATGAAGAACTTCTCGGCGAGTTCGAGCAGTGGTATGAACAAGAGACCGGGGAACCTGTCAAAGTCATATATCAGACATTCGACATCAACGAGACCATGCTCTCCAAAATCGAGCTCGGTCACGAAGACTACGATGTCATCTGCCCTTCAGACTATATCATAGAAAGGATGCTTGAGAAGGACCTCCTTCTTCCGATAAATAAAGATTTCGGCAGCACGACCAACTATCTTGACGGAGTCGCCCCGTTCATGCAGGAACTTATGTCAAATGTGGCGGCCCACGGCAAGAATGCCAACGACTATGCAGTCCCTTACATGTGGGGGACCACCGGTCTGATATACAACCCTAAATTCGTCACCGACGAGGAGGCCTCGACATGGGAAGCGCTGAGAAATCCGAAATTCGCCGGCAAGATTCTCATGAAAGATGCTTTCAGGGATATATATACCTCCATGCTCATAGCCCTCAACAAAGACGCCATCGCCTCCGGGGAGAAAAGCATCAACACCATTGCACTTGACAGTTCCGACGAATCCATCGCACAGGTGGAGGCATACCTCAACTCTTTCAAGGACGGTGTTGCAGGCTGGGAGGCCGATTTCGGAAAGGAGCAGATGACCAAAGAGCGCGCATGGATCAATCTTTCATGGAGCGGAGACGCCCAGTGGGCAATAGATGAAGCTGCGGAGACAGGGGTCGAACTCAGATATGCCGTTCCGAAGGAAGGCAGCACGGTATGGTTTGACGGATGGCTCATCCCGAAATATGCCAAGAACGTCAAGGCAGCCAGCTATTTCATCAATTTCCTCTGCAAGCCGGAGAATGCCGTCCGCAATATGGACGTGATAGGCTATGTCAGCGCACTCGGCGGGGATGAGATTCTTGAAGAGATGGAAGATCCGGACGCTTTCGCTCCGCTTGACGCGTCGTATTTCTTCGGGGAGAAGGCGGACAGCGTATGTCTGAACCCTGTGATGTACCCGGACGCTTCCGTAATCAAAAGATGCGGAATGATGCACGACAGCGGAGACCGCACCGAGGCCCTTATGAAAATGTGGTCCCGAGTAAAAGGTGACAACGCAAATATGTGGACCTATGTACTTGTAGGCGGAGTGGTAGTGATTCTCTGCGCACTCGTCGCCACAAGACTTACTTCCGGAAAACGCAAGAAGCACGGAAGACGCAGGTAACAGATATTTGATAAAGATAGATTTTATTGCTATCATTGTACGATTAAAATGCTGTTGTTATGACAAAGAAAGGGAAAATTCTAAGCTGGATAGGCGCAATATTGGCCGTATCACTTGCAATATTCATCTATTTCAAGTTCTACTTCGTATTCGGAGAAGGAGTCAAGGCCGGAGAGTTGAATCAGATAGTTTACAAAGGATGGGTATGGAAGACCTATGAGGGACGCCTTATCCAGACAGGATTCAACAGTGCCAAGAAAGGCGGGAATATCCAGTCCAATGAATTCAACTTCTCGGTTACGGACAAATCCGTGGCGGATTCCCTTATGAGAAGCAGCGGCAAATTCGTCGAACTTCATTACAAGGAATACAACGGATGGCTGCCGTGGCGCGGAATGCAGCATTACATCGTGGACAAGATTGTCTCCGTGCGCGAAATTGACTCGGCGGCATCCGACATTCCTCTTGTAATAACAAATTAATGATATGAATAAAATTCTATACTCTCTTATCGCCACTTTTGTGGCGATTCCTTTTGTTGCCGGCGGACAGTCTGTCATAGACACTCACCCGGCAGGAAACCCAAGAGCGAGACTTCTCACCGTAGAGGAAATCGCAGGAGCAAAATCTTCTTCCGTATATCCGTCCAGGGTCAGACTCTACTGGGATGCAAGCGGAGAACTCTCAAAATCCGTCAGACGCGCATCGCCCGAAGACTACACGCTTCCTGTCTCCGACAAGGAAGGCGTAGTGTATGGACAGTCCGTAAGCCGAAATGAGTTCGGCGGGAGCAGATGGGTGATTCCTTCCCCCGACGGCAGCAGACTTGCCGTTTACCGCAAGGATGAATCGGGAGTAAGCCTGTACCCCATTTATGACATCCGCTCCAGAACCGGGGAGGCAAAGATGATCCGCTATCCTATGGCGGGCATGACTTCGGAAAAACTGGGCATCTGCATTTGCGACAAGTCCGGCAATATCCTTTCAGAATTGCAAGTCACGGACTACGACAACGAAAGATATCTCACCAACCCTACATGGTCTCCGGACGGCAAATACATATTTGTCCAGGTGCTTGACAGAGTACAGCACCGGATGCGGCTGAATATGTACAGAAGTTCTGACGGCTCGTTCGTCAGGACCGTTCTGAGCGAACGCAACAATGACTGGATAGAGCCGCTTGACCCGCTGTACTTCATAAAAGACAGCTACGAATTCATCTACCGCACGGACAACAGGGACGGATACCGTTCACTTTACATCTGCGACACTCTCGGAAAGGTCAAAAGACTCACCAAATGCAACGCTGACGTGGCGTATGTGGCCAATGACGGGAAATATGTCTATTACACCTCTGCCGAGGTCTCCCCTGTCGAGAATCACCTGTTCCGCCTGAAACTGAAGGACAGCTTCGGCCTCAACCGGCCACAGCGGCTGACTCCTGAGACAGGTTGGCATCAGATCAGCATGTCCCCGGACTGCAGCCGATTCATAGACAGATACAGCAGCCTCAATGTTCCTGGCGTCACTCAGGTGCGTGATTCCAACGGCAATCTGCTTCAGCGCGTATCCACCTCACCTGACCCGCTGGACATTTACGCACAGTGTCAGGTCGAGCTCGGCACCGTAAAGTCAGCTGATGCGCAGACCGACAATTACTACCGCCTGTTCTATCCTCGCGATTACGACCCTTCCAAGAAGTACCCGCTCATCGTGTACGTATATGGAGGCCCGCATTCCCAGATGGTCACCAACAGCTGGCTTGGCAACGTAAGGATGTGGGAAATGCTTATGGCACAGAAAGGTTATTTCGTGTATGTTCAGGACAACCGAGGTACACAGAACCGTGGAGCGGCCTTCGAAAAAGCCATCAACCGCGGATGCGGCAAGGCTGAAAGTGCGGATCAGATGGCAGGCATCAACAGTCTTTTGGAAAGATTCCCAAGCATTGACCGCAGCCGGATCGGGGTACACGGCTGGAGCTATGGAGGCTTCATGACTCTGACGCTTGCATGTGACAACCCTGGATTCTTCAAGGTGGCAGTGGCTGGAGGACCGGTAATTGACTGGAAGTGGTATGAAGTCATGTACGGAGAGCGTTATATGGACAATCCGGACACCAACCCTGAAGGTTACGAATCCACCTCGCTCATCCCGAAGGCGGACAAGCTTACCGGAAGAGTTCTGATTTGCCAGGGAGTGGAAGATGACACTGTGGTATGGCAGCATTCGCTGTCCTTCGTGCAGGCGGCTATAGAAGCTGGAAAGCCTCTTGATTATTTCCCATACCCGCTGGACAAGCATAATATGACAGGCGCGGCAAAACTCCACCTGTATGAGAAAATAACAGACTACTTCGAAACATATTTATGAAACGACTGATATGCGTAACTGTGTTCGTCACACTGCTCTGCGGCGGCATGGCGGCTCAGACCAGAAGCGAAACCAAAAGTTACGAGAAGGCTATTGCAAAACCTTCTCTCAAGGCTTATGACAAGTTCCTGAAGAAATATTCTTCATCAGTGCATGCAGGTGATATCTCGGCACGAAGGGACACCCTTCTCAGCATTTCACCCTATGGGTTTGACCAGGCGGCCAAGATAATCGCTGACTTTGTTCCCAATGACGGGGAGTCAAGGGCTTTCGGGTTCAGAAAGAATGCGATAGATCGCATATATGCTGTCAGAATATCCCCGGAGAGCGACCTTGTGGTGGACGCGATAGAGAAAAACGGGGATTCATGGAAAGCGCTTGACCGGTTCACGATGCCGCTGAATATGGATGAGGGACTGAAGATTTCAGGATTTGTGGATTCGTGCAGCACTTTCCGGATAAGAGACGAGTTCTTCTTCAGCTTCAACCTTCTCGCGGACGACAAGTCCTCCGGGAGCCAGAGTTACATAAGTGCCTGTTTCAGCCCGGACAGCTTCTTCTACGGCTCCGTATGCTTCAACGGGACGCCTCTTCCAAAGCAAAACGAGCCTTACCATATAAGGGGAAGGATTGACAGTTTCTCGGCTGAAACCTCCGCTCCGCAAATTAGGCTCATGGCAGCAAGAATCCAGGATAACCCTCTGCTTGAGAAAATCCCTGACAGCGAGTACTACACCTCATCCGCCATCCGGAAATGGATTGAAGAAAACCCTTCAGCCCTGAAGAACGCCAGCAGGCTGCATTTCCTTGGCATTGAGGACGAAAGCACCCTGGTCCAGCAGTTTGCAAAGACCAAAGGCAAGCAGGAATCTGCCAGATACACAGCCGTCATAATGGATATTCAGGGTTATACCGTGATAGTTGTCAAACAAAAATCCGACGGACAGTATGTGCTCGCATGGGCGGAGCCGCAGTGCAAGGACAAATACAAGGACAGACTGCTCAACAGCATCTATTTTACCGGGCCAAACACCTTGTCCATGCAGTATTACCACGGCAAGCGCACGTTCAGCTACAGCCTCAATCTCGCAAACAAACAGATTAAAAGATAGTCATGTCTCACAACCATAACCATATCTCCCCCATTCAATCTTTGAACTGGGTGTATTACCTTGCCATAGCCCTGAATTTCGGGTTCGTCATTCTTGAGGCTGCGGTAGGTATCGGATACCATTCCATGGGACTTCTTTCGGACGCAGGACACAAGCTGTTCGACGTCTTCAGCCTTCTCATCGCGCTGGTTGCCTTCAAATTGGCATCCAGCAAAGCTACAAGCAGATTCACCTACGGCTACAAGAAGACCTCCATACTGATATCCCTTCTCAATGCTGTCCTGCTGTTTGCGGCCGTGAGCATAATACTCGTGGAGAGCTGCCAGAAGTTCGTAAATCCTCCGGAGGTCAGCGGAGCCGCCATATCATGGACTGCCGCGGTAGGAATCCTTGTGAGCGGAATCAGCGCGCTGCTTCTCATGAAGCACCAGAGGGGCGACATCAATACCAGAGGTGCCTTTCTGCACATGGCTACCGATTCGCTCATTTCACTGGGAGTGGTCATCTCCGGAATAATCATCAACCTTACCGGATGGTATCTGCTGGATCCGATTGTCAGCATCATCATAGCCCTCGTCATTCTGCACAACACGGTGCATCTGCTGGGAGAGAGCTTCAGAATGAGCGTGGATGCCATGCCGGATAACATGGATTACAACACTATCATTGAGCACATCTGCTCGTGCGATAAGGTTGAAAGCGTGCATGACCTCCATGTCTGGTCCGTAAGCATCATGGAGAAGGCTCTCACGGCAAGGGTGCAGCTCAAGGATCTCAGCCAAAGCCGCGAAGCCGTTGCCGAAATCAAGGAAATTCTAAGGAAAGATGGTATCGACCATATTACGATAGAAACATTTTAATCATTTAAATACAGTTAGTTATGAAAGTTTTAAATCATGTTGTAGCAGCATTGGCTGCAAGTGTATTGCTGGTTTCATGCGCTTCCCAGTCAGGAAGCCTCTCCGGAAAATGGATTGTAAACGATGTGGACGGAAAGAGCGTTTCCGAGTGCGAGACCACTCCTTATCTCTCATTCGACGAGCAGGAAGGCAGCGTAAACGGATGCCTTGGGATCAACCTTCTGATGGGCTCATACTCTTACAAGAACGGCTCTCTGTCATTCTCGAACATGGGCTCTACCATGATGGCAGGAAGCCCTGAGGACGCAGATATAGAAAGAGCTCTGAGCGATGCTCTCGAGCATACTGCCAAAGCCAGCATTGACGGGGACAAGCTCAGTCTCTGCGACAAGTCCGGCAAAGTTCTCGTAACCCTGACAAAGGCTCCGGCAGAAGAGCACAACTGCTCCGCTGAGGAAGGAGAACATAACTGCGCCTCTGAGGAAGGAGAGCACAACTGCTCCGACTGCGAACACAGCGAACACAGCGAACACAGCGAAGAGTAAAAATTCCCGCTTACTACCCGATCACCGCTTTGCAGTTTGCATTTGCGGTGATTGTTGTATAAATTTGCAGGATTAATCTTCTGAATATGTTCGAAAACTTATCTGACAGACTCGAAAGGTCGTTCAAAATACTCAAAGGTGAGGGCAAAATCACCGAAGTCAACGTCGCTGAGACTCTTAAGGAAATCCGAAGAGCCCTGCTCGACGCCGACGTCTCATACAAAGTAGCCAAGGAATTCTGCGACAAAGTCAAAGCCAAGGCAATGGGTGCCAATGTGCTCACCGCCGTTAAGCCGCAGCAGATGATGGTGAAGATCGTGCACGACGAGCTCGCCGACTTCATGGGAGCGGAGCATTCCGAAATCAATGTCAAAGGCTCCCCGGCAGTAATTCTCGTGGCAGGTCTGAATGGTTCCGGTAAGACTACCTTCAGTGGCAAACTCGCTCTCAATCTCAAGAGCAAAAAGGGCATGCGGGTCCTGCTTGCAGCATGCGACACTTTCAGACCGGCGGCTATAGACCAGTTGAAGACTCTCGGAAGCCAGATAGGAGTAGAAGTATATAGCGAAGAGGGAGAAAAAGATCCTGTAAAGGTAGCGAAAAACGCCATTTCCAAAGCACGCAGCGAAGGTTACAGCGCAGTAATCGTAGATACGGCGGGACGTCTGGTGGTGGATCAGGAGCTTATGGATGAGATCAAAGCCATCCATGACGCCATCAAGCCTACCGAAAGCCTGTTCGTGGTGGATGCCATGACCGGTCAGGATGCCGTAGAGTCAGCAAAGGCATTCAATGCCGCGATTGACTACGACGGAGTAGTCCTCAGTAAGATGGATGGCGACACAAGAGGAGGTGCGGCACTGTCCATCAAGGCCGTTACCGGCAAGCCTATCAAGTTTGTCAGTGCGGGAGAGAAGATGGAAGCTCTCGATGTATTCTACCCGAGCCGTGTAGCAGACCGAATCCTCGGAATGGGAGATGTGGTATCCCTCGTAGAAAAGGCTCAGGAGCAGTTCGATGAGCAGCAGGCACGCGCTCTGAAGAAGAAAATTGCCAAGAACCAGTTCACTTTGGTCGATTTCTACGACCAGCTCAAGCAGGTTCAGAAGATGGGCAACATGAAAGACATCATGGGTATGCTTCCGGGAATGGACAAGGCGCTCAAAGACGTCGATATTCCGGATGACGCTTTCAAATCTACAGAAGCCATCATCCAGTCCATGACCATGTACGAGAAAGAGCACCCGGAGTGTCTGAACAGTTCCCGCCGAATAAGAATCGCCAAGGGTTCCGGCACATCCATCGCAGAGGTCAACAAGCTCCTCAAGCAGTTTGAGCAGACCAGGAAAATGATGAAGATGGCAGTGGACGGCTCCCTTCAGCAGAAACTCCGCTCCCTAAAGCGATAAACGCGCTTAGAAGAGCAGTTTCATATCCGCATCCATCATAGGACCTACAATATCCTCGGGAATGAAATGCCATTCTCCGAGGATTTTTTTGTCCCCGGTATTGGACCTGTTCAACTCCCCTACTTTAAGGATATAATTGTATATCATATCCCGCAGTTCCGGATAACGGGCCACTACCCTGCCTTCAGACTCAATGTCCTTGATGCCGGCACCCTCAGGCATCAGTTCTCCGCCACCATTGGCGCGGTATGAGGTCATTGCCACGTTATACCAGGCATCGAGGTCAAAAGTACCTCCGCCGGCAAGAGATTTTATGTTTACTCGACTGCCCGCAGGTTTGGTCACATCCACGGTATAGACAAGACCGGCAGCCGAATCGAAATTATAGCTTCGCCCCACAAAAGACCATCGCGAAGTGCCGGTACGAGCATCAGCAGAAGGCTTGATTCTGAGAATATGGTCTCCCGGAGTCTGAATCCACGTATCATAGGAATACTCCAGATAGTTCTTAATCTCACGTCCTGTCATCTTTACCACAAACATCTGATTCTCATACGGATATATGGTAAACATATCGTTAAACACCAGTTCCCCGGATTTCACCGTACCATCGAACGTAAGCGGAGCGGCAAACGAAATCTGCGCTTCAGGCACCGAAATTTGGACGGTGTGTACCAGATTGATATAGTCTGACATCCCTTTGTAGGCATCTCTGGTACGCATATCCATGGCAAGAGTTCCCACTCTTCTGTTGGTGAATTCCCGGACCATGCGATACTCGCTGTCGAAATGTGCCACCATTTCCTCGTCCACCTTGCTCTTGTCCATACGTACGACCCGCGCGCAAGTCCGTTTGGAGCGCAGTCCGCCAAAGCGCTTGTCCGCCGTAATCTCAGCATATCCAACATTCCCTGCTTTCGCACCACTGTTGAGCAGCGCGATACCATTATGCTCCACAGCATACGGAGCATGGTCGTGAGCGGAGACTACAAGATCCACTCCCCGCAGAGAATAAAGAAGGTCAAGTCCCTGATTTTCAAGAACTCTACCATCACCTTTGCCAGTACCTGAATGCACGGCGGCAATCACCACGTCCGGCTTGTGCTCCGCTATCACTTTATCCACCCACTCCTGCACGCAAGGCACGAGGGAGCGAAAATCCATCCCCGACCACACGTCTTCCGACAACCAGGCTTTCATATTGGCATTGGTAAATCCAAGCACTGCAACCTTCATACCGGCGCGTCTGAAAATCTTATATGCCGGGAAATAAGGCTCCCCATCGGTAGTCCTCACGGCATTTGCCCCCAAAAAAGGAATTCCCTCGTCCCGAAGCTCAGCGTCAACCTTGTCATACACGGCATGGCCGGTCTCCACATCGTGGTTCCCCACTACAATGGCATCATACCCCATATATGACACAATCCGCGGGAAAAGATGTTTCCCGAGAGTGTCCACATAGTTGAAATAATAGGTGGCATTATCCCCCTGAAGACAATCCCCGGCATCGATAAGAAGCACGTTATCACGCCCAACCGCAGTTCTGAGACTATCCACATAGTATTTTACTGACATCAGGCTCGTCCGGTCCGGAGCGCCGTCAATATAGTTTCTATTGAACCACGCACCATGCACATCTCCGGTGGTCACTACATACAACTTATGCTCTCTGGCATCAAGAGAAGCCGTCCACGGCCAGGACAGCATCGCCGCCATCACGACGAACCAACTAAGAATCATCTTTTTCATGACGCAAAATTAGTAAATAATCCATACATTTGTGCTATGACAAAACTATATACCGAGGTTCGGACAGAGCGCCGAAGCGACATCAGCATCACCCTGGCAAACAGGATTGTAATGCTCGGAAGCTGTTTCAGCGACGAGATTGGAGGCAAGCTCCGTGACGCCGGATTCCAAGTTCTCTGCAATCCGTTCGGCACCCTTTATAATCCGGCATCCATAGCATCAGCCGTATCCAGACTCGACGGCGACACGGTTTTCACAGTTGAAGACTGCGTACAGATGGGAGCAGGAGCAGAGAGGATATGCAGTTTTGAGCACCACAGCTCATTCGCTGCCCTTACGGCCGAAGATTTTCTGGACAGAGCCAACAGTTCGCTCGTCCGGTCAAGGGACTTCTGGCACAATTCGGACATAGTCATCATCACGCTCGGCACATCGTTCATCTGGAAGCACAAAGGCAAAGTTGTATCCAACTGCCTGAAACGCCCGGCAAAGGAGTTTGACAGGTCCATGCTCTCCTTCTCGGAAACTGCCGCCCTACTGTCCGGCATCGTAAGGAATCATCCCGAAAAGCGGTTCATATTCACAGTCTCCCCTATACGGCATCTCGGGGACGGAGCACATGCCAACACCATTTCAAAATCATCCCTGCACATCGGACTCCAGAGCGTTCTGGAAGCATTCCCAGAGAGAACCACATACTTCCCGGCATACGAAATACTGCTTGACGAGCTTAGAGATTACCGTTTCTATGCCAATGACCTCGTACATCCAAGAGATATCAGCGTGGATATTATCTGGAATCGTCTGAAAGAATTCTGCATTCCGGAAAACGAATACCGACGCCTTGAAGCGAACCTCAAGGCATCGGCAGCGTCCCGGCATATTTCCAACACCGGCAAATAATACAGCATCTATTTCAGGACTGGCTTCTTGATACTTCCTATCCCCTTTATATCCGAGTCGAAAGATTCCGCCCTCAGTTCGGAAAGGTCGATATCTCCGGCCCCGCTGATAAGGACCTTTGCATCCTTCGCTTTTCCGGACACATCACAACTTCCCGCCCCGATGACCTGAATATCAAGAGACTTGCAGTCCAGGTTATCAATATCAATATCCCCGGCTCCGTTGATTAAAAGTCGCACGTCTGCAGCGGACATTCCGTCCAGCTCGATTTCGGCCGCTCCGGAAGACTGCAAATCAAAATCCCCGGTAGAGATTTCGGACTTCGAGGTAAAGGATTGTGCTCCGTTGAGTTCCACCTTGGAAAGCTGACGGGTGCTGACCCTTATCTCAAGCTTGCGCACATTCCTGAAAGAATATTTGCCGGCATTCGATATGGTAAGAAGCCCTCCCATATCGTCCGCTGTACTTTGAACATTGATCTTGTCCAACGTACCGGACTTTGCAATCACTTTCACCGAAGGCTCGCCCTGAGTAAAGACAATATCCGCAGGAATATTGCATCGGATGGCGGTAAAATCCTCCACTTCATATTCCTTTTCACTTAATTCGCCGCTGTCCTCAATCTGAACTCGCTCCTCGTCACCTTTTGAATCATATTTGACAAATGCGCAGGATGACAACGCTGATACTGCCAACAAAGCAGCCAATGGGCATAAAATGTTTTTCATATATCTGAAATTATATCAACAAATCTTTTATATCAATTCCTAAAAGAGACGCTCTGCTCTTGAATGCCGGAACTTCCTCCTCCATGAATTTTTTCCTCTCCGAGTTCCGAATGACATCCAGTGCATCGCCTGCCACAAAGAAGCCTATTCCCCTTTGGTTGGATATCACACTGCGATTGGAAAGGACTTCATACGAACGCGCCACGGTATTGGGATTCACTCCTATCCTTGCGCCCCATTCACGTACCGAAGGTATTCGATCCCCCGGCTTGAATTCTCCGGAGAGAACTCTCTCGCAGATATTGTCCGCTATCTGTATGTAGATAGGCTTATTATTGTCGAACTCCATCATAACTCTAATGTTTTATAGTTCTGAGTCTAAAGAATATAGCGACCGAGAGAACTACCAGTTCAAGAATCATGGTAATGTTGACCCAATTGTTCAGAATACTGACTGCACGTCCCGGATCTCCGCTAATTTCCACCTCGTCGATAAAAAGCTCAAAGCTGTCGGCGCTGATAAACGAGAAGAAAACACTGCTGGATACTACCCCGATTGCCATACAGGCAAGAATGGTCTTGGCGATCTTGGCCCGTTTGAAGAATATTGCACCGAGGGTAAAAGTAAGTGCATTGCAAATCCACGACATTATGAGCGGGTACCCCAGATTAATGCTCAGCTGAGGGCCGCACTCAATGTCAAAAATATTCACGCCGTCAAGAATGGAAAAAATAGTCTCTCCATACGCATACGGGAACAGCAGCGACAGAGCCGTATCACTCACCATAAGAAACACTGTCATCACTACCGGAATCACAATGGCTGTAATAAGCATCATGGACAACCACTTCTCAAATGTCGATGCAGGTATCAGAAGCCAGTCGGAGCCATAGCGCCTCTCGGTAATCCGTCCGTAGAGCTTGACAGGGGAAGAAAGCAGCACTATGCAGCAGGCTATCAAAAAAGACATTACCCTGACAGGAGATCCTAATACATAATTGTTCGCACTGGACATCCACGCAATTATCTGGTAGAATGCAAACATTATGACCGGTACGAGCCCCACTACAACCATGGAAAGACCGTAATTGTTTTTGGCATTGCGGAGATCATACATGAAATACGTAGAAAACCGCTTGATATCGAATATATTGTTCATAGTATTATCCCTTATTTGCTTGTAAACATTCCTTTAATCAGTTCTTTATTCTTGTGGACCGCATTGAACAGCGCTTCAATGTTGACCTTGCTGTCCTGGTTCCGGACATTGGGATACACTTGAATGAACCCTCCCGGCAGTTGCTCGGAATATAGACTCTCCTGGTGAAGTTCGGTACCATAGTCAAAAAACAGTTTGCGGGAAATCTCTTCGAGAGAAGCGTTGAGAAGCACATCCTGACGGTCAAGTATGATGATAGGGTCTATCACATTCTCAAGGTCCCGCACCTGGTGAGTGGAAATCACTATTGTGGAATCTTCCGAAGTGTACTTGAGAATGGACGACCGGAACTGGGACTTGGACGGAATGTCGAGTCCGTTGGTAGGCTCGTCAAGGAAAAGATACTTGGTGGAGCAGGCCAGGACAAATGAAATATAGGTTTTCTTCAACTGACCTGTGGACATCGCGCTGAGCTTCTGATTCACGTCATTTTCGAAATCATTCATTATCTCCACGAACTTGTCAAGCGAGAAATTTGACCAGAACTTTCCTCTGGACTTGGCCCAGGAATAAGCCTTGTCATACATTGGCGCCACATCATCCGGAAGGTAGAACATCTGCTCAAGAAGAGAAGGCTCTCTGTCATAAGGATTTGCGCCATCCGCATCAATAGAACCGACCTGCGCCTTCTTGAGACCGCAGAGAAGAGTCAACAGCGTGGTCTTGCCCACACCATTCTCCCCAAGAAGACCATAAATCTTACCGTCCTCGAGAGTAAGATTGATATTTTTCAGCACCTGGTCCTTGCCGTAGCTGAATGCAAGATTATTGACTTTTATCATATCTTAATAGCGTAATAGTTTATTAGTACACTGCAAAGATACGACAAATTTCCGTACGCGCAAATTTTTTTCAAATATTTGACATTTCCCTACCCCACAAGTCTATGAATCTTTTCATATCTTTGCGTGGTTTTTAGAAACAATTTCAATGGAAATCTACAGAAGAAAGGTCAATTACTACGAATGCGACAGGATGGGCATCACCCATCATTCCAATTATATAAGGTACATGGAAGAAGCCCGCATAGAGTTGCTTGAAAAGCTCGGCTACGGCTTCGACAGGATGGAGGCCGAAGGAATTAGCTCCCCCGTTGTCAGCGTGGAGTGCGAATATAAGAAAACCACCACCTTCCGCGATGAAATAGTCATAAACGTGGGACTCGAAGACATCTCGGCGCTGAAAATGAAATTCAATTACCGGATGACAGTAAACGGGGCACTGGTATGCAAAGGCATCACCACCCACTGCTTCTTCGATAAAGGGAAACCCGCCGTACTCGACGAGAGATTCCCCGAACTATGCCGCAAACTCCGCGAAATGGACTAGCATAAGAGGCTCGTCACTTCCGGTTCATCGCCTGACGGGCGCGGAGTTCCCAGGTACGCAGGCTGTCCTTGTAATGATTGTTGGCATTGACCTTCTGAACGTCAAGCGCCGCATCGGAGTTATCTTCCCAGCGACGGCAGTCGTACATCACCTCGTAAATTCGCCCTATACGGTACTCTCTTGAAATACGAAGAGCCACGGCATAATCCTCCCCGTACTTCACGGTCGGAAAATTGATGGTGCGCAAAAGAGGTGTCCAGAAGCCGCGAGGAGCGCCTAAGCCATTGATTCGCAGCGCATTGTTGCGTCCGTTATCTTCTGTCCATTCGCGATGGTCGATTACCCCGGGAGGAAGCGGCCGAAGGTCTATATCCGTAATCTGATAGGTTCCTATCACCATGGCACAGTTCTCCTTACGGAATGCGTCCACAAATCTCTGCACCGTGTTCTCATCGGAATACATGTCATCCGAGTCAAGCTGCAGAGCAAACCGTCCGCACTTGGGATGATGCACGGCAGCGTTCCAATTGCCTCCTATGGCATGATAGCTGTCATCCTGCGCGATATAAATAAGCCGCTTGTCATCAAACCCGCGTATCACATCCACCGTTCCGTCAGTGGAATTGTCATCCACCACTATCACATTGTATCTGAAATCCGTCTTCTGTGACAACGCAGAACGAATGGCGTCCCCTATCGTGCGCACCCTGTTCCGGCACGGAATCACCACCGACGCTTCATATTCGAACTCTCCCCCTTCACTCAGGTCAACATCCTTGAAATGAGGCTCAAGATAGCCTCCGACTGCCTTCAAATGCGCAGTGCAGACCTTTTCCATCTCTATCTGTACTTCCCGGTTGCGAGGATTCACATAGTCAAACAACTTCTCTCCGGAAGCCCTCAAATCCTTCTCCAGCTCATAGTACAGAAATTCCCCTATGTGCAGCGGGGCGCAGATTCTACTCACCCGAAGCCGCAGATCATACATCGCCGCAAACTCATATTCGGCGTCCATCTCACTCACAACATCCTTAAAAACGGATGTCCGGTACAACTGCACGCCGCCAAAATCAAAATCATCCCTCAACGCGCCATCCTGCCAGTCAATAACCGGGGCCGACTCCACATTTCCGTCCTTGTACACAAAACGGTCGGAATAAACCATCGCCGCACCCGTATCCCGGGCCACGGAAACCATCCTTTCCAAGCCGAAATCCACCCACCGCAGCTCTCCCTCTCCGGTGTACAACAACAAATATTCAGAATCACACGCGCAAGCTATCTCACGAAGACGTTTCGTAGAAGTACGGGCGCATACGTCAAATCTCTCTACCATTTTCATAATAGTGCAAACTTAAACAAAAAATACTAAATTTGTATCCACATAAATGCTTTCCGTATGGAGAAAAAACTCGTAATAATCCCTACCTACAATGAAATTGAAAACATTGGGAAGATAATCGCCGCGGTGTCTGACATCGAGGGCGACTATCATATACTGGTAATCGACGACGGTTCGCCGGACGGCACCGCAGACGCGGTCCGCTCTATCCAGAAGCAATGTCCGGACAGGATTTTCCTCATAGAAAGAAGCGGAAAGCTCGGCCTTGGCACGGCGTATGTCGCCGGATTCAAGTGGGCCCTGGAGCATGATTATGACTATATTTTCGAGATGGACGCCGACTTCTCACACAATCCGGCCGATCTGCCAAGACTGCTTGCAGCCTGTGTCGAAGGTGGCGCGGACATGTCTGTAGGCTCCCGTTACTGCGACGGAATCAATGTGGTAAACTGGCCTATGGGAAGAATCATGATTTCCTATTGTGCTTCCATCTATGTACGCACGGTCCTTGGATTCAGAATATTTGACAGCACGGCAGGATTTGTCTGCTACTCTCGCAAAGTTCTTGAGACCATAGATCTGGATGCCGTCAGGATGAAGGGCTACGGATTCCAGATCGAACTCAAATACACCGCCCACAAACTCGGCTTCAAGATTGCCGAAGTGCCGGTCGTATTCGTCAACCGCAAGGAAGGGACTTCCAAGATGTCAGGAAGCATTTTCGGAGAAGCCTTCTGGGGCGTTCTCGCTCTCAGGTTCCGCAAGTTCAAAAAAGCAGGCAAATAATGAAAGAGTTGTACATTGACAGGATTGCCGACATCATGGGCATCAAATCCTGGCAGGTGGAGAATTGTGTCGAGATGTTTGCAGACGGTGACACAATACCTTTCATCAGCCGCTACAGGAAGGAAAAGACCGGTGGCATGGACGATGCCCAGGTTGCAGAACTCAAACACTACATAGACGTCTTCAATGAGATGGAAAAGCGCAAAGAAACAGTTCTCAAGACCATCTCGGAATCAGGATCCCTTACGGAAGACCTGAAAGAGCAGATAGAGAATTGCGTGAACTCCACCGAACTTGAAGATTTGTACCTTCCCTTCAGACCGAAAAGACGCACACGGGCCACTGCCGCCAGGGAACTCGGTCTCGAGCCGCTTGCAGACCTGATGTGGAATGTACGTTCACGCTACCCGTCATCCGATGCCTCCAAATTCGTCAAGGGAGATGTCGCAGACATCGAAGCCGCTCTTGCCGGAGCAAGGGACATCATTTCCGAGCGGCTCAGCGAAACAGCCGCAATACGTGAGAACCAAAGGTCCATCTTCCGTAAAAGACATCTCTGCACCAAGGTCACCAAATCCGGGAGAGAGAATCCGGAAGCGGACAAATACAGAAATTGCTTTGACAAGTCATATCCATTGGACCGCATCCCGGCACATACACTTCTTGCAATACTGAGGGCTGAGAACGAAGGATTCCTCAAGGTATCCATAGATACGGACGCTCAGAGGAGTTGTGACAAGATATACTACGATTTCTGCAAAGCGCATGCTTTCCCTGGAGGAGAACTTGCAGAGCAGATCAAACTTGCCGTCCAGGACTCATTCAAACGGCTCATCGAGCCTTCCATCAGCGCAGAGGTGATACGTGAGGCCAAGAGCAGGGCCGACATCGAAAGCATCAACGTCTTCGGGGACAACCTCAGGCAGCTCCTCCTAGGAGCCCCGGTCGGGCAGAAAAGAACCATGGCCATAGACCCGGGATTTCGCAACGGATGCAAAATAGCCTGTCTAAGCGCAGAAGGAAAGCTTCTGTATCATACGATCATATATCCTCACCCTCCACAAAACGACAAGGTAAAGTCAATCATGGCGGTGCAGGAAATGATTGGCAAATACAAGATAGAAGCCATCGCCATAGGAAACGGCACCGCATCCCGGGAGACTGAAGATTTCATAAAGCGCATCAGGCTTCCTGAAGGATGCAAGGTTTGGACGGTAAGTGAAGACGGAGCTTCCATCTACAGCGCATCGGAAGTCGCCAGAAAGGAATTTCCGGACGAAGACGTCACTGTCCGAGGCGCCGTATCCATAGGAAGGCGTCTTATGGACCCTCTGGCGGAACTTGTCAAAATAGATCCGAAGAATCTTGGCATAGGTCAATATCAGCATGATGTGGATCAGGGCCTGCTGAAGGAGAAACTGGACAATACCGTTGAAAGTTGTGTCAACTCCGTAGGCGTCAACCTCAACACAGCCTCACCGTACCTTCTCTCGTATGTCGCCGGAATCGGGCCGTCACTGTCAGAAAGCATTGTATCATACAGGGACAAAGAGGGTGCATTCATCAGTAGAGAAGATCTCAAGAAAGTCCCGCGACTCGGCGCAAAGGCGTTCAAGCAGTGTGCCGGATTCCTGAGAATAAGGGAAGCCGGGAACCCGCTCGATGCATCGGCAGTTCATCCTGAATCCTACGGGATTGTGGATGCAATGGCCAAGTCACTCGGCGTCAGCACCAGAGAACTGGTCGGCAATCAGGATTTGTGTTCACGCATCAACGCACAGGACTTCGTAACCGACCAAGCAGGACTCCCGACCATCAATGACATCATAAAAGAGCTTGCCAAACCGGGACTCGACCCGCGTGAACAAGCAGGAGAATTCTCGTTTGCAGAGGATGTCAGAAGCATAGAAGACCTTAAGACCGGTATGGAACTTCCGGGAATAGTGACCAATATCACCAATTTCGGTGCGTTCGTAGATATAGGTCTGCATGAGAATGGTCTCATACACGTCTCCAAACTCGGTCCCCGTGGCACAGATCCCACCAAGGTCCTTAAGTTGCATCAGCACATAACGGTAATAGTGGAATCCGTTGATCTCGACAGATCGAGAATCGCTCTCAGGCCGGCCGGCAAATCCAAGATATAAAGGCTACAACGGGATGTGCGCCTGATTTCGGACGCTATCCCCTGTCGGGAGCGTCAGTCTTCAAGGGAGATTTCCCGAAGTTCGGCTCTATAGGCCATAAGCAGACGGGACTTGGATATGAATCCAAGATATTTCTTGCTGTCCGGATCCACTACCGGCAAACGCCAGGCCCCGGTCTTCTCGAACTTGCGCATCACCGTATCCATCTTTTCACCATAGTAGATGTAATCCGGCGGCGTTTCCATAATGTTATAGACATGTATGCTGTCGTATTTGTCCGGGCTGAACAGATATTTGCGGGCGGCAGCCACATCCACCATTCCCTGAAATCTTCCATTCGAATCTATAACCGCCAGCACAGCAGCTTCCGAATCGGATATTATGCCCACAACATCACGCAGTGTGGCATCTATCTGCACTCGTGGATATTTGTCCCTGATAAGGTCCTTGGTCTGAAGCAGTGTAAGTACGGCCTGATCGTTGTCATGGGTCAGCAGGTCTCCGCTTTGGGCGATACGCTTGGTATATATGGAATATTTCTCAAAAATACGCACGGTCCCGAACGACACCGTAGATGTAAGAATCAGCGGAATCAACAGTTCATATCCACCTGATATCTCCGCAATCAAGAAGATCGCGGTCATCGGGGCCTGCATCACTCCCGCCATCAAGGCAGCCATTCCCACCAGGACGAAGTTCTGCTCCGGAACACTGAAGCCCACAAGATTGAAACATCTCGCCACGATGAATCCCAGTATGGCACCGGAGAACAGCGTAGGACCAAATGTTCCTCCCACTCCTCCTCCGGAGTTTGTAAGGGTCATCGCCACTATCTTCAAGAAGAGAATCAGTGTGAAGAATATCGGAATACCCCACTTGTAATTCATCATGAATGAAAGCATGGTCTTGCGCTCAAGAACTATTTCATGCCCGTTCAAAAGACTGTGAAGGGAATCATACCCCTGCCCGTAAAGTGGCGGCAAAAGGAATATGAGCAGTCCCAATCCCACAGCGCACACTCCCCATTTCACATAAGGGTTTTTGAATTTCCCGAGTTTGTCCTCCAACCACAGCGTTCCGTTGGTAAAATACAGGGAAAACAGGCCGGCAGCCGCTCCGAGCCCGATATAGAACGGGATGTTCGGCATCGAGAAGGGTGTAAGGTTGCAGGCGAACACAGGGGTCTGTCCCCTGAAGATATATGCTATCACCGTGGCGGAAATGGTAGAAATCAGCAGCGGGAGCATGGTCTTCATGGAAACGTTGAAAAGCAATATTTCCATTGTGAAGAGCACACCTGCCAGCGGGGCCTTGAATATCCCGGCCACAGCACCTGCAGCACCGCATCCGAGCAGCAAGGTAATGTTCCGGTAGGAAAGCTTGCACACCCGTCCAATGTTGGAACCTATGGCTGCACCGGTATATACTATAGGCGCCTCAGCTCCGACGGAACCACCGAAACCTATGGTAAAACTGGAGGTCAGCACAGACGACCACATATTGTGGGGCTTGATCTTGGACTCGTTCCTTGATATGGCCAGAAGGACCTTTGTCACTCCATGTCCGATATTGTCCTTCACGACAAATTTCAGCAGAAGCAGGGAGACAAGCATTCCCACACCTGGCAGGACAAGAAAACTGAACTCGTAGTCAAGCGAGCCCCAGATGTTGCCGTTAAGAACATAACTTATGAGTTCTATAGCGAAATCAAGAATGACAGCGGCGCACCCAGAGAGCACGCCGACTATAAAACTCAGAAGCAATATCTTGTTCTGATCGGATATTTTAAAATTCAACCTATTCACCGGAATCCGCAGGATCATCGTCAGAACCGTACTGGGAAATATTGTCGTCCGGAATCGCACCCTCATCATCGACAGGATCGGATGTTGCTCCTGCAACTTCTTCAGTCTCCGCCTCTTCCTCTCCTTCAAGCCAGTTCTTGATATCGTCCGCATCATCTATCTTGACCTTAATCTTCACAAGATAAATATCTTCCGGAAGCTCTATCAACACTGCATAAAAGGGAGTCCCGTCCGGCTTGTTATATTTGGTAAGATCCGGAAGATAGTCACTGAAACCCTTCGGATACTTCTCTGCAAAAACCTCTGCCAACTCACGTGGCATATTCTCATAACTGATAATGTGTCTTTTCTTATTGTCCTGCGCCATACTAATGCATTTGAGACTGCAAAGATGATACTATTTTCTGAAAAACAAAGATTTTTGTTCTTTTTTTCTTTCGGGGTCATGTTCCACGAATACCTCTTTCATCGTACGAGGGTCAAGACCCGTGCAGAACATAATGGATGAAGTGGTCATCGGAGTAGGCATAAAATCCTGAACCTGCTCCATCCAAATGCCCTTAAGGGACTTATTGGAAGCCAGCTTGCGCATATCCTGGAGCGTACATCCCGGATGAGACGAGATAAAATACGGCACAAGCTCCGTGTGCGTCCCCTCCTCTCTGTTGATCTTGTCAAATTCAGCACGAAGCCGTTCGAAAAGCCTGAAAGAAGGTTTCGCCATATAATACAGCACCTTATCTTCAGTATGCTCAGGTGCCACTTTAAGTCGCCCGCTGGTATGGCGCAGCATAAGCTCACGGAGATATTTCTTTCCGCTCCCATCGACAAATCCTTTCTCGTCAAGAAAAAGATCGTACCTCACACCGCTTCCGATATACGAATGCCTTATACCTTTCACGGCATCCACGCGCCGGTAAAGCGCAAGCACCCGCTCATGATTACGATCCATATTACTGCATGCAGAAGGGAAAAGGCACGACTTCCTCCGGCATACGGCACATCTTGACGGGTCTTTACCATGCATACCGTACATATTGGCCGTAGGTGCCCCGAGATCCGATATGTTCCCCCTGAATTCCGGCATGGCGGCAAGTTCTCGCACTTCCTTGAGAATGGACTCTTCGGAACGGGACTGGATAAATTTACCCTGATGCGCCGCTATGGTACAGAAATTACATCCCCCAAAACAACCCCTGTGGGTAATGATGGAGTCCTTGATCATGTCATAAGCCGGAATCCGCTTTCCTTTGTATCTCGGATGCGGTTTTTTGGTAAAAGGAAGATCCCAGAAAGAATCCATTTCCTCGGTTGTTGCCGGAGGAAGAGGAGGATTTACCCTGACATAACCATCTCCCACCGGTTCCACCAAGGTCTGAGGCGTAAGCATATTGGCATGAATCTCGATCTGATGGAAATTCTCCGCGAACGAGCGGGGTTCTTCAAGGCACCGCTCGTAGGAATGGAGCACAAGCGCGCCGTCAAGCTTACATGTACCCTTACGGTAGAACGCCAGTTGCGCAATATTCTCCATCTGCCTGAGATTCCGTCCGCTTTCTATTGCCCTTGTCAGCTCAAGCATCGTGCGCTCCCCCATCCCATAACAGAGCCAATCCGCACCGCTGTCCACGAGAATCGACGGATGAATGGAATTATCCCAATAGTCATAATGGGCAAGACGTCTGAGCGATGCCTCGACGCCGCCTATGACCACAGGCACATCAGGCCACAGCCGCTTAAGTATCTTGGTATATACTGTGACTGCCCTGTCCGGCCTTCTTCCGAACTGACCGTCAGGAGTATATGCGTCTTCATGACGCAAACGTCTGGCGGCGGTATAATGGTTGACCATGGAATCCATGGCCCCTGAATTCACTGCAAAATACAGCCTTGGAGCTCCCAGTTTGCGGAAGTCCCTCAGGTCATCCTTCCAGTTCGGCTGTGGCACCACAGCTACCCGGTAACCGAATTTTTCGAGGTATCTGGCTATACACGCCGTACCGAAACTCGGATGATCCACAAAGGCGTCACCTGTAAAGAAGATCACGTCGATGTAGTCCCATCCGAGTCTCTGGACTTCCTTTACGGAAGTCGGTATATTACATTCGCTCAGGCAGTTCAATTCCAAGAATATTCATACCTCTACGAAGTACTGAAGCCAGGGCGGATATGAGAGCGAGTCTCATCGCACGCAAGTTGGCGTCAGTCTCCTTGAGGATACCCGTATCGTGATAGTACTGATTGAATTCCTTGGCAAGTTCATAGCAATAATTGGCTATGAGTGCAGGAGAGAGTGCAGATGCCGCCTCGGAGACTTTCTGCGGGTAGGAAGACAGAATCTTTACCAGACGTATTTCCTTTGCGCTCAATTCGGCGCTATCCGGCATAGATATACTGAATCCCTGCTCCTGCGCCTTGCGGAGGATAGAACAGATTCTGGCATGAGTGTACTGGATGAAAGGACCGGTATTGCCATTGAAGTCTATCGACTCTTTAGGGTTAAAGAGCATCTTCTTCTTAGGATCGACTTTCAGAATGAAGTACTTGAGAGCACCAAGTCCAATCATGGAATACAGCCTGTCTTTTTCCTCTTCCGAGAGTTCTGCAAGCTTGCCGCTTTCCTCTGATGTAGCCTTTGCCTCGTCGTACATCTTGGCGATGAGATCATCCGCATCCACAACCGTTCCTTCCCTTGACTTCATCTTTCCTTCCGGAAGTTCCACCATTCCGTATGACAGATGGAATATCTGATCCGCCCAGTCGAACCCGAGCTTTTTGAGAATCAGCTTGAGCACCTGGAAATGGTAATTCTGCTCATCTCCTACCACATATATGTGTGAATCCAGCTTGTATTCCGAGAATCTGCGTTCTGCGGTACCGAGATCCTGGGTAATATACACAGATGTACCGTCGGAGCGGAGAAGCAGTTTGCGGTCAAGTCCGTCGGAGGTAAGGTCACACCATACCGACCCGTCCGGATCTTTTACAAAGACTCCCATATCCAAGCCTCTCTGTACGAGTTCCTTACCGAGAAGATAAGTATCGTGCTCATAATAAGTCTTGTCGAAAGTGATGCCAAGAGCCTTGTAGGTCTGCTCGAATCCGGCGAACACCCACTCGTTCATCATCTCCCAGAGTCTTCTTACCTGAGGGTCGCCTTCTTCCCATTTCACAAGCATCTCATGCACGTCATCCATGACGGCAGGATTTTCTTTTTCCATCTTGGCAAACTCCACATAGCAGTCACCTACCAGATGGTCACCTTTCTTGCCGGTACTTTCAGGCGTAGCTCCGTTAAAACGCTTTTCCCACGCATACATGGACTTGCAGATATGTACTCCGCGGTCGTTTACAAGCGTGGTTTTGATAACGTCATTACCTGCGGCCGCAAGCAGATTTGATACGGATGATCCGAGAAGATTATTGCGCACATGCCCGAGATGAAGCGGCTTGTTGGTATTAGGAGAAGAGAATTCCACCATGATTCTGCGTCCGGTGGAAGGCAGTTTTCCGAAATTCTCGTCAGACACCACTCCTTCCAGAGACTCCTTCCAATAGACCTGAGACAGACTCAGATTAAGAAATCCCTTTACCGAGTTGAATGCCCGAATCTCGGAGCAGTTGGCCACAAGCCATTCGCCGATGGCATTACCGCTCGCATCAGGAGACTGGTGTGTAATACGAAGGAGCGGGAACACCACAAGGGTATAATCCCCCTCAAATTCCTTACGTGTAGGCTGAATCTGAAGCGCAGACGGCTCAACTTCAGCCGAATATACTGCCCTTATAGCCTCTGAGGCCTTAAGGGCGATAAACTGTTCCGCTGTCATTACCCGAGATATGATTTAAGCAGTTTACTTGCAGACGGCTTCTTGAGTTTGCGTATAGCCTTCTCTTTTATCTGCCTTACTCTCTCCCGTGTAAGATCAAGTCTTTCACCAATCTCTTCGAGAGTCATTTCCTGGCAGCCGATACCGAAAAACGACTTGATGATTTCACGCTCCCTTGCGGTAAGAATCTGAAGGGCGCGCTCAATCTCTGTACCGAGAGACTCATTGGTAAGTCCTCTGTCGGCACTTGGAGAATCGTCGTTTGGAAGGACATCAAGAAGACTGTTGTCTTCACCCTCCACGAACGGAGCGTCCACACTGACATGTCTTCCGGAAACCCTGAGAGTATCGGCAATCTTGTCCTTAGGAATATCTATCATGTCCGCAAGCTCTTCCGTGGAAGGCTGGCGTTCGTTTTCCTGCTCGAATTTTCCGAGAGCCTTGTTAATCTTGTTCAGGGAGCCCACCTGGTTAAGAGGCAGTCTCACAATACGGCTCTGCTCGGCAAGCGCCTGAAGAATGGACTGACGAATCCACCATACTGCATACGAAATAAACTTAAAGCCTCTGGTCTCATCGAATTTCTCCGCAGCCTTTATAAGTCCGAGGTTGCCCTCGTTGATAAGGTCCGGAAGGCTGAGTCCCTGATTCTGATACTGCTTGGCTACAGATACCACGAAACGAAGATTGGCCCTGGTAAGTTTTTCAAGAGCTTCCTGATCGCCCTTTCTGATACGCTGGGCAAGTTCCACCTCTTCCTCAGGTGATACCAACTCCTCTCGTCCAATCTCCTGGAGGTATTTATCCAGAGATGCACTTTCGCGGTTGGTAATTGACTTTGTAATTTTTAACTGTCTCATATATTTGTTTATGTTTTTACTACACGCAAAATCGCGATCGGGACATCCCGACCGCGACTTATATATCTCAGCACGAATGTCTATTCGTCCTTTCCGAAACCGAAGTATCCAGGTCTTCCTGAGGCTGTAATGCCTTCAATAAATACGGATCTTCTGCTCTTCTTGGCTATGTTTATCACATCCTGCGGCTTGCTGACCTTCTGATCATTTACATACAGGATGACAAAGCCGTCCTCTACGCCCTGCTTGGCAATCTTGCCGTTGCCTACAGAAACAATCTCCACGCCCTTGGCGGCCGCCTTAAGACTGGCACCGTAGAACATTACCGTACCATCCTCTGCCACAGTACCGTTGACAGAACTCTCCTCAAGGAATACTACAGGAAGCTCCAACTCTTTCCCGTCACGTATGACTTTCAGGACAGCCTTGTCTCCCGGATGAAAACTGTTCACTCTCTCCTGAAGGGAAGCAGGTGACTTGATAGGATGAGAATCGATGGCCACAAGCACATCCTTGCTCTTCACACCAGCCTTGTCCGCTGCTCCGCCCTTAACGACTTCGTGTATATATACGCCGTCAAGAGAAGAAAGTTTCATTTCCTCGGCAGTTTTTTCATCAATTGCCGACATTGAAACTCCGAGTTTCGCTCTCTTCACAGAGCCGAAGTCTATCAAATCGGACACAACCTTGTGTACGATATTGGAAGGTACGGCAAAGGAGTAACCGGTAAACGAGCCCGTCGTAGATATGATGGCGGTGTTGATACCCACCAGTTCACCAGCCTTGTTCACCAATGCTCCACCGGAATTTCCAGGGTTCACTGCGGCATCGGTCTGAATGAAAGACTCAATCTTGAATTCTCCCGTATTGCTCATGGAACGGCCCTTGGCGCTGACTATGCCGGCCGTAATGGTAGAGCGCAACTCCTCTCCGAGAGGGCTTCCGATAGCAAGAACCCACTCCCCGAGACGCAATTCGTCAGAATCCGCGAACTGAAGCACAGGAAGCCCGGTCTCCTCTATCTTGATGAGTGCGACATCGGTAGCCGGATCGGTACCGATAACCTTGGCGTCGTAGGTCTTGTTGTTGTTGAGCGTGACCTGAACGGATGTCGCGTTGTCCACGACATGGTTGTTGGTAACGATATAACCGTCCTGACGGATTATAACTCCGGAGCCGCTCCCCTGGCGCACACGCTCGGAAGACTGCATGTTCTCATCTCCGAAGAAAAAGCGGAAGAATGGGTCAATATACTGCTGCTGACGGCTTTTCACCGTCACTTTCACATACACGACCGCCTCTACTGCATTCTCGGCAGCGTATGTAAAATCCGGATAGTCCGACAATGACAAATTGACAGTCCGGGTGGTCTGCCCCTGCGGAGTCACATTTTCCAGAGTCTGAATGTCAGGCGTCGCCGCCTTGACGATTCCGAAGGCAGCCAAACCGCTCAGCAGCACTGAAGCCGCCACTGTAATGATGTTTTTATTCATATCATTCACTTTTTAGAATTATCTGTTAAACGTTCGTGGCGCACATATAAGCGCAACAACCCAAAATTGTCAAATAATATGCCAGTTTTATTGATATAATTACTAAATTTGTACTCATTGAACATTTATAGTACGAGATATGGAATTCAGCATTTCAAGCGCCAGCCTGCTAAAAGGCATTATGGATGTATCCAAAGCGATACCGACCAAGACAGCACTTCCCATTTTGGAGAACTTTCTTTTTGTACTGAAAGACAATATTCTTGAGATTACCGCTTCAGACCAGGAGCTCACGCTTCGCACAAGCATTGAAGTCACGAATTCCGTTTCTGATGGAAGCATCGCTGTACCGGCAAGACAGCTGATTGACCTTCTGAAAAATCTCCCGGACCAGCCGATTGAAATCAAAACATCCGGAAGCAATGCAGCGGAAGGGTCATTCGAGTGCATTTGGAACAGCGGAAATTCTTCACATCCGTATTTTTCCGCCGCCGACTACCCTGAAATCAAAGGCACGTCGGACAACGCGGTCAAGGCAAGTTTCCCGGCACACACTCTGTGTGAAGGAATCAGCAGTACCATATACGCCACTGCGGACGATGAGATGAGACCGGCAATGAACGGTATCTTCTTCGACATGGATCCGGATTCCACGACACTCGTGGCCTCAGATTCACACAAGCTCATCTGCTACACCACCAAAGATGCCCGGATAAGCGAGAAATCATCATTCATACTCCACAAGAAGCCGGCTGCAATCCTCAGGAGCATTCTTGACAAGGAAGAAGGAGATGTTACCCTGGAATTCGACTCCAGTATGGTTGTCTTCCATTTCGGCAACACCATGATGGTGTGCCGCTTGATTCTCGGCAAGTTCCCTGATTATCGCAGGGTGATTCCTCAGAACAACGCCAATATTCTCAGAATAGACCGCGCCCAGCTGCTTGACACCGTCCGACGCGTGGCCGTATGTGCCAACAAAGCGTCCAACCATATCAAAATGGATCTTTCCGAAGGACAGCTTGAGATCACGGCGCAGGACCTTGGATTCGCTCTGGCTGCATATGAAAAGATTCTCTGCGACTACAAGGGAGAGAACCTCAGCATCGGATTCAAGTCCTCGTTCCTTATAGACATCCTCAACAACATAGACTGCACCACTCTGGTCATGAAGTTCGCAGATGCCCGCAGGGCGGCGCTCATCATTCCTTCCGAAGAAGAAGAGAGCAGCAGCAAGATTTGCGGCATCCTCATGCCGATTATGGTATCATAAGACTATCGAGATGGAATTGAACCTTGACAAGCCCCTTATATTCTTTGACATAGAAAGCACGGGGCTGAATATACCTGCGGACTCCATAGTGGAGCTCAGTTTCGTAAAAGTTCTTCCCGGAGGAGAAACCCGCATAAAGACATGGAAGATTAAGCCCTGGGACTACGAGAAGCAGTGCCAGAGACCCATGAATCCGGAAGCATCCAAAGTCAACGGTATCACTGATGACATGCTTGTGGACTGCCGTACTTTCTATGAGTATGCTCCTGAAATAGCCGAATGGCTCAAAGACAGCAACCTTGCCGGATTCAACTCCGCCAAATTCGATCTCCCCATGCTTGCGGAAGAGTTCGAAAGAGCCAAACTCGCCGGACTTGATTTGAAGGTGAATCTTCATGAGCCGCTTATGGTGGATGTCCAGAACATCTACCACACGATGGAGCCGCGCAACCTGAAGGCAGCATACAGATTCTACTGCGGAGGAGAGGACTTTGACAACGCCCACACGGCCGAAGCCGATACCATTGCCACATACGAAGTGCTCAAAGCTCAGCTTGACAGGTACGACACCCTCAAGAACGACGTCAAATCCCTGGCATCATATGCACCCAAAAGATATGTGGATTTTGCGGGCACTCTCGTGTATGACGACAAGAACGAGCCTGTCATCAATTTCGGCAAGCACAAAGGCAAACGTGCGCGTGACGTATTCAAGAATGAGCCCAATTATTTCAAATGGATACAGCAGAGCAGTTTCACCCTTGAGACCAAAGCCCAGTTTGCAAGATTGGAGCAGGACTATACCAGAGAGACGCTTATGTCCGCTGACAAGTTCAATGTAAGACCATTCAAAACGGAGAATCACCGATGAATATAGTGGTATTCAGTTCCGATTCCAATGTTTTCGTTCGGCCGGACACAACTTGGGAAAGAGACAACGAAGACCTTTATGTTCCGGAGTTCATCAACACCATAAGTTGGACTCCGGTGCTTTTTGCAAGGATATCCAAGCCGGGACGCAGCATATCATCCAAGTTTGCGTCCAGATATTATGACGGCATAGGATACGGAGTCCTCCTATACCCAGAGGACCTGATAAGCAAGGGTCCGGAAGGGTTCGCAAGTGCCTGTTGTGTGGATCACACCTCCTTTCTCACGTTTCCTACATATCCTCCGACAAGACTTGAAGGACAAGACGGCAGGTTTGAGCTGAGCAAAGACGGCGCCCCGCTGCTTAGTTACGACAATGGTTCGAGCCGTATGATTGAATCAGCCATAGAGGAAGTTTCCAAATACTGTTACCTTCGCATCGGAGACATTCTGGCCATAGAAATCGACAGAAGGAGCACATTGTGCAAAAGGGAAGACGACCGGTGCCACATAACAGGGACATTCGGCGAAGACTCCATACTTGATTTCAAGACAATATTTTAACATACATCATTAAGTTTATGAAACTAATTCCTATATACACCTGGAACAAGGGTATTCTCAATTTCAACCACAAGAGTGACAGGCTCTCCAAAAAGCCATGGTTCCAAGGCGTTCTGCTGCTCACTTGCGTAGCCCTGGCCATGCTTTTGGCCAATCTGCCTCTGACCAAAGAGCTCTACCACAGCATCCTTGAGACCAACATCAGGGTCCATCTCTTCAGCGACAATGGCACTGTGGATGTGTTGTTCCCGCGCGATATGACCATAGAGAAGTTCATAAACGACATTCTGATGGTCGTATTCTTCTTCACTGTCGGGCTCGAGATTAAGCGTGAAGTTTCCTGCGGAGAACTTTCATCAGTCAAGAAAGCACTGCTTCCAATCATAGCTGCATTCGGAGGAGTCATCGCCCCGGCAGTCATTTATACAGTTATCAACCACGGCACGCTCGCCGCATCCGGATGGGGTATTCCTACTGCCACCGATATTGCATTTGCGGTCTGCATCCTCTCCATGCTGGGCGACAAGGTACCGGTATCGTTGAAGGTATTCCTCACCGCGCTTGCCATAGCAGATGACCTTATAGCCATATTGGTAGTGGCCCTTTTCTATGGAGGCAACATCAATCTTGAGCTTCTCGGCATGGCTGCCCTCGTGATTATCGTAACCCTGCTTCTGAGAAAAGTCGGAGAGAAAAAGATGTTCCCATACATTGTCTGCGCATTTCTTGTGTGGGTTCTATTCTACTACAGCGGAATACACGCCACCATGTCCGGCGTGGTAATGGCATTCCTGATTCCATCCGCACCGCGATACAACAAGGCGCAATATGTGCGCAAGCGCAATCACTATATAGCCATGCTGGAAAAATATGAAGGCATCGACAACGAGTCTTTCCCTAACGGACCTCAGAAGCATTGTCTGCGCAGACTTGAAAAAGTCGCACATGGAACGATGGACATGAGCTACAGAGTGGAGCATTCTCTCTCCCCTTGGGTCAATTTCCTTATCATGCCTATCTTCGCCCTCGCCAACGCCGGTGTGGAAATCAGCGACGCTTCATATTTCAACGTATTCAACTACAGTCCGGAGCTCGGTAGCGTATCCATGGGTATTTTCCTCGGATTGCTCCTTGGAAAGCCTCTCGGCATCACGCTGTTCAGCTGGATAGCTATCAAACTCAAGATCGGTGCCATGCCGGATAAGGCCAACTGGGCTCTTTTCTTCGCGGTCGCATGCCTTGGAGGTATCGGATTCACGATGTCCATTTTCGTGGACACGCTTTCATTCGCCAACGCTCCTGCCGACATCATGATGCATCTCAGGGATGCCGGTAAGATTGCGGTTCTTCTGGGCTCCGTATTCTCCGGTGTGTTGGGAACAATTCTAATACTTATGTTTTCCGGGAAAAAGAAGACGGCTTAGGCGCAAATAATTCAAGTCATCACATAAAAACTCCGGTACATATTCTTGGTATCGGAGTTTTTTTGTATATTTGCAGTCTGTACGCCACTTTAGCTCAGTCGGTAGAGCAGCGCATTCGTAACGCGCAGGTCGCCAGTTCGAGCCTGGTGAGTGGCTCATTAAAAGGATGGCTAAGAGTCAAAAGACTGATAGTCATCCTTTTTTAGTCATTCCATTTACTGCCCGCAAACCATTCACACACGCATTTTCACCAATAAAGCAACTAATTTCATGATGCATTGCAACCTTTTACCCGCTTTTGAGGTCTAACATGCAGAACAAATCAAAAACACAACCATTATGCAAGAAATCATTATTTCCACTCTGGTTCCTATCAGCATCTGCGTGGTACTGCCATGCATCATTGTTTTCCTCATCACGAGAAGCCGCAGTCACATGATTGACAAAAAGACTGAGGTCGTACTTAAAGCCATCGAAAGCGGAGCGCAACTGGACCCTAATATCTTCGGAAAAGAGCGCACGAAATCCACAAAGCAAAAAGTCTTCTCTCTCTGTACCTCCGGCATGATTACCCTGGCAATAGGAATCGCCCTTTTAGTCATACCATTTTGGGCCGAGAGCGCAATATCTAAGGTGAACGCCGTCCTGTTCCAAGTTCCGGGCTGCATATTGGGATTCCTCGGTATCGCACTTCTATGTGCCTATTTCATCATGAAGAAACAGTTCTCCAAGGAAATCGAGGAAGAAGAAAGACAGCTGTCAGAGCAGAACCAAAAGGCGCACGAAGACGCTTAGATTATCAATGACCGAAAAACAATTCATAGACGAAATCAGCGCTGTGCAGGAGCCTTTACGGAGGTTCCTGTGCGTGCTGTGCGGCGGAGATGCGTTTACGGCCGATGATATTGCACAAGACGCCTGCATGAAGGCATGGCTTGCTATAGGCAAGTTCCGAGGTGAGTCCAAGTTCTCAACCTACATCATGAGAATAGCATACAACTGCTGGTGCAGCCGCAGCTCCAAACCTCAGGACAGCAGCATCGACACCGACAAGAATGTAGCCCGATACGGGATATCTCCTGATTCGGCCGATGAGCACTTCAAATACCAGTCATTATACAAAGCCATTTCCGAACTGAATCCCAACGAAAAGGCGGCCATTCTGCTGTTTTACATGGAGGACAAGGAAATAAAAGAAATAGCTGTAATAATGGATATGCCGGAAGGAACAGTCAAATCACTGCTTTCCAGAGGCCGCACCAAACTAAAAATCAAACTGCAGGACAATGAACGATTCTGAAATCAGAGAGTTTTTCCACGCCAACCGACCGACTCCGCTTAAAAGAGAAGAGTTTATGGCGCAATTGGAGCAACGCATTTTGCTGGCAAACGAAATCAAACGCGAGCATGACAAGCAAATAGCGTTCTATAGACGCATGTCGCTCATAACGCTCATAGCAGGTTTACTCATTGGTGCCGGCATCACTGTGCTGACACTCCTTCGTCCCGTGAGCCTTCCGCAATTCAACACGGCAATCCTGGTCACCATAAGCACTTTCATCTGCAAATGGTGGTATGTATTCGGTGCCATATTAGGCACGGTCGCTGTCGGACTACTTCTGTTTCCGACAAGATGGAATCACTCCTCCCTCTAAGACTATACGATGTATTCGTAGAATTTGGCTATTGACTCCATGCCGTAAAAGAACTGCTTGAGAAGATAGCTCTCATTCGGAGAATGTATGGTATCTCTTTCCAGTCCGAATCCCATCAGAAGCGGATCCACCCCAAGAATCTTCTGCACTTCCGCAAGGATTGCAATGGAGCCGCCGCCGCGGGAAGGAACAGGTTCTGCACCGAACACCTCTCCGATAGCGCGTGAGGCAGCTTTGTATGCCGGAGAATCAATAGGGATAAGGAATCCGTCACCGCCTTCCATAGGAGTCACTTCCACACGCACGCTCCGAGGCGCCAATTTCTTGAAATATGAAGCAAACGCCCTGGTAATTTCAGCACTGCGCTGATTAGGAACCAGACGCATTGAAATCTTGGCATAAGCCTCCGAAGGAAGAACCGTCTTGGCCCCCTGGCCAGTATATCCGCCCCAAATACCGCACACATCCAGACAAGGCCTGATACCGGTCCTTTCAAGCGGAGTATATCCTTTCTCCCCGCGCAATTCCCTTACCCCAAGGAAATCCTTATACTCTTTCATATCGAACGGTGCACGAGAGAGCATCTTCCTGTCTGCACGAGACAACTCCACCACTTTGTCATAAAAGCCGGGAACAGTCACCTTTCCATCCTCATCGAAGAGTTTTGAAATCATCTCGCACAATACCTGTATAGGATTGGCCACCGCTCCGCCGTAATGTCCTGAATGCAAATCCTTATTCGGTCCGACGACTTTGACTTCCAGATAGCTCAAGCCCCTCATCCCACAGTTGATGGAAGGAACTTTCTCGCTTATCATAGTCGTGTCACTTACAAGACACACGTCAGCTTTAAGCAGTTTCTTATGTGACTTTATCCATGCCGGAAGAGACGGACTGCCAATCTCCTCCTCTCCTTCAAAGAGAAACTTGACATTACAGTTCAGTTTTCCGCTCTCCACAAGATACTCGAATGCCTTGATGTGCATAAAAAGCTGTCCCTTATCATCATTGGCCCCCCTTCCCCATATAGCGCCATCCTTGATGACTGGCTCGAAAGGATCCGTATTCCACTTATCGAGAGGTTCCGCCGGCTGAACGTCATAGTGACCATATACTAATACGGTATATGCCTTAGGGTCAATGATTTTCTGCCCATACACCACAGGATTCCCCATGGTTTCACATACCCCGGCTTCATCGGCACCGGCCTCCACGAGAAGATCGGCCAGCGCTTCCGCACAGAAATACATGTCAGCCTTGTGCTCCTCCTTCGCACTTATGGAAGGGATGCGGAGAATTCCGAACAATTCTTCGAAGAATCTCTCCTTGTTCTGTTCGATATATTCTTTCATACCGTATATCAATTATGTGATTATTTAAGTCTCAGCTTCAACCCGGACAGAATGGTATCCGGACGCAGTTCCATCACTGCCGATTCCTCCCCCGCCATACAGAATCCGCACTTAGGACACAGTCCGGCCTCATAACCGGCACAAATGTCACTGCGGGTACCGTCGGCAAAAATAAAATTGGTCATCCAGCAGCGCATGATGAAATCATTGTCCCGCATTTTCTTGAGACCGCTGCGAGAGTTCATGATTGGAAATCCCCTTTTCTTGTAGTCAAGAATCATGTCTATGACTTCGATCCTCTTGTCATGAGGCAGTTCCAGCGATTCTGTCCCCGGGAACGGAGTATGAAAATTAAGGGATATGCATTTGAAAGCAGGGTTCGAAGCCACGTATTCTATAGCCGCCCCTACAGAATCATAATTAATGCTGTTTATAGCCATATTCGCAGAGAGGTTCTTACAGCCGCAAGTAGCGACATTCTTTTCCAGTCTCTCGAATGTGCCCTTGCCTCTGATACGCTCATGAGCCTCTCCCACTCCATCCATCGACACCCAGATACTATCGGCAACGGTACCGTCAAACGGCAGCTGGGCGTTTGTAGTAATGGTGCATGATAAAAAGCCTATGGACTTCGCCAGACGGCATAGGTCGTTGACGTTTCGGTCCCCGTCTCTCCACAGAAAAGGCTCCCCGCCCTCGAAATCCACAAATCTGGAGCCAAGCGAATAGCAATATCTCAACTCTTCCTCTATCTGGGCGAAAGTCTTGTCATTTGGCAGTTCATGATTATATACACTGCAATGCTTACAACTCAGATTACATCTGTCAGAGATAAAAATCACGCTCTGGAGCGGTTTGTGACGCCCCAGCACTGCACGAATCCACCAGAAAGGAAGATATGTAAATTCAGAAAACTTACTCATATAAATATTAAAACAAGTCTCACTACCAATACTATAAGACAAAATCCGCTGAGAATATTACGAGCCGCCATCCAACGCATCAGGAACCAGTCGATTCCTCTGGCCCTTACCCGTTCCCAGTCCCCCATCGGACCAAGCCACGGAAGAGGTTTTTCCGGCACGCCCGTCTCGCCCCTGTTGTACGCAGCGAGCGAACGGCACAGCCAGATAGAATTGGGAATAAGCAGCAGCACCGTAAGATACAACGCAGACATATCCTTAAGCAGGACCGCCACAACCACTATAAGGTACGGAAGGAAATTGATAACTACGGCAGCTGCCATATTCGCCTTGTCCGAGCCGAGAAGCCGCGCCAAAGTCATTTTATTGGACGCCGCATCGCTTTCCCGTTCTATAAAACTATGCGTAAACAATATATTCAGCACAAGCAGTCCTACAGGCACCGAAGCCAGCACAACTTCCATCGTAACCGCCCCGCAAGCCGAGTAATATACCCCCATCATCAGAAGAGGTCCGAAAATCACCCCGATGACAGGTTCCCCCAAACCTCTGTAAGCCAGTTTGAGCGGCGGTGCGGAATAGAACCACCCGAGAAATCCTGTGAGCACGGCGACTACAACTATCCACCAACTGCCGCACATCCCCGTGAAGCCATTGGACAGAGTCCTTACCAAAAAGATAAGCGCTCCACAGAAAGTTGCAACTCCCCCGAATGAGAATATCGCCCTGAGCAGACCTACCGGCGTCACACTTCCGTCCGTAAGATAAGGATACTTTTCAGTCATCGCACGGAATCCCCTGCGGATCACCTTGTCCCGGTCAGAGAGCATATCTGCACGATAATCAAAATAATCATCAGCAAGATTCATTCCCAAATGGGCGCACATCACTCCTACAACTGCCAGAATAGCAAGCCACAAATTAAATCCAGGCTGTCCTACTGCAAGCACCACTGCAAGCAGAGCCGGCATACTGCTCTGCATCAGCGAGACAGATCTTGCATTATTCAACCACTTCTTCAATCCCATATTATAACAACGGAGATGTCAGCCGCGCAAGAGACTCTTTAAAACGTACAAACCACGAGCGGGCGACCCACTTCTTCGGATCCACCAGCCATGAGTGTTCCTGGTCTCTAAGGAATGCGGCCTTGGTTTCCTTAGCTACCTTTTTGTCATATATAAAGGCATTGATTTCAAAATCCTGCTCATAACTCCTCACATCCATATTGGTAGAACCAATGGTAGCTATTTTGTCATCGGAAACTATTGCCTTGGAGTGCATATAGCCGTTATCATAGAAATACACCTTTACTCCCGCTGTGATGACATCTTTCACATAAGAGCGCGATGCCAGAGGCGGCATTATTCCCTTATCGCCATGATAAGGAATCATTATCCTCACATCCACTCCAGCCAACGCCGCATTTCTCAACGCCAAAAGTACTGGTTCCGTCGGAATAAGATACGGAGACTGGATGTAAATATATTTCTTGCTCTGAGCAATCATCTGGGTGATTCCCTGCATGATTACCATCCATTCATCCATAGGTCCGGATGTAGCCACCTGCATAAGCACGTCCCCCTGCGGCTCTATCTTAGGGTAATAGCGATCATCATCAAGCACCTGATGGGAAGTGAACTGCCAATCTACAAGGAAAGAAGTCTGCATCTCGGATACTGCAGGGCCGGTGACCCTTATATGCGTATCCCGCCATACACCGCCTCGTATTCCGACAGAATACCTTTCAGCAATGTTCATTCCTCCTATGTAACCGATTTTACCGTCAATCACAACTACCTTTCTGTGGTTGCGATAATTGGTGTCACTTGATATGAAAGGTATCATCACCTTGATGAAAGGCTGCACTTGAACACCCTTGCTGCGCATCCTGCGGAAAAACGAACGATGCCCCAAATTGGCCGCATCATCATATTGGACTCTCACTTCAAGTCCTTCCGCCGCCTTGCGCACAAGAATTTCTTCAATCTCCCTACCTATCCGGTCATCTTCAAACTTGAAGAACTCGAAATGTATATGGTCGCAGGCTGAGTTCAAATCTGCGAGCAGATCCGCAAACATCGCATCGAATTCGGTATATTGCTTGACGGAATTACCTCCTAAAGGAAAGGCCATATTGGCGGAACGAAGAAGGTTCATCAAATCCTTCTGGTCCTTGGATGGAGACTCGCATATCTCATCCTCATAAAGACTCTCCGTGTGACTCTTCAATCGGCGGAGATCGACGTCAGACACCAGCCTTCGGTGCTTCTTGTCAATTCCAAAAAGGAAATATATCACAAGGCCGACTACCGGCAGGAACACCAGAACCATAAGCCAGGCAAGAGTCTTGACAGGATGCTTGTTTTCCGCTATCACCAGTACTATGGTGCTCAGCAGAATCAAGACAAACACAATCTCCACCCAGATGCTCATGGATTACCAGGTTTTAGGATCTATCTTGTCGTAATCACGAAGATCGTTGAACATAGTGACGACAAACATCACTGCAAGTATGAGAGAAATGGCCGCAGCAACGATATCAAGTGCACTCAATGAGGCAGAAAATCCCAAAAGGCTGACATTCGCAGAGAATTCGCGCAGCGGTTTTATGAATATGAACAGAGTATTGACTATTATAATGATAAGTCGGAACTCTGTAGGTCCAAGCCTGGCATAAGTAAGCCTGAATTCATGCTTCAGATGAGCATTGATGCTGACATTTATGGTAAGCAGCAGATACAGCACCAGCACGCAGAGAGCAAGCGAAAGATGCATCAGCGAAGACAATCCGGCGCCGATAAACATCAAACTCTCGTTGATGCCGTCAAGCATATGATCGAGATAATAGCCGTATACCGGACGCTGATGCTTGCGCACTCGGGCGAGCGTACCGTCCAAAGAATCTCCAAACCAGTTGACTACAAGTCCAAAAGAGGCCAGCCAAAGGAAATTTATATCCCTGGTGGAAAGCACAAATCCGGCCGCAATGATCACCGCACCGACAAAGCCGATTGCAGACAACAAATCGGAGGATACCCACTTGGGGAGTCTTTCCGCTATCCATACCAGAACCTTTTTTTCGACAGCATTCAAAAATGATGTCTGTATCCTTACTGCTTGTTTCGTTTCCATAGATGCGAATATACAAAATATTTTTTTCAGAAACCAAATTTGCCTATATTTGTCTACCATTACACATAAAATCCATACACAATGAAAACCAAGTATTCAGGCACACAGACCGAGAAAAACCTACTGGAAGCCTTCGCAGGCGAATCACAGGCACGCAACAAATACACCTATTTCGCCTCAAAAGCCAAAAAAGAAGGTTATGAGCAGATAGCAGCACTCTTCCTCAAAACTGCAGAGAACGAAAAGGAGCACGCTAAACTCTGGTTCAAGGAATTGAACGGAATCGGCGACACCGCAGAGAACCTTGCCGCAGCGGCTGAAGGCGAAAACTATGAGTGGACAGACATGTACTCAGGATTCGCAAAAACCGCCGAAGAAGAAGGCTTTACGGAACTTGCAGCCAGATTCCGCCTTGTCGCCGCGATAGAGAAACATCACGAAGAGCGCTATCGTGCCCTTCTCAAAAATATAGAGACAGCGTCAGTATTCGAAAAAAGCGAAGTCAAGGTATGGGAATGCCGCAATTGCGGGCACATTGTAGTGGGAACATCCGCTCCACAGACATGCCCTGCATGCAACCACCCGCAGTCTTACTTTGAAATCAACGCAGAAAACTATTAGTCCGCATGTCCCGCAAGTTCTTACCGGCACTCCTGCTGTCCGTTCTTTTGTCATCAAGCCTCCTCGCACAGGAAAAGATCCCTTTTGGAGAGGGTGACATACATGTTATACCACTGTCGGAAAGCGCTGTCCGCATACGTTACGAGAAGGGACAGGAGTTCGATCTCCCGAACCTTATATACACTGACAGCAAGCCAATAAAACATAGAAGTTCGTATAATTCCGATGGCACTGCAACAATCCGGACAGCCGGATACACCCTCACCGTGAATCCCGCAGACCGCTCGGTAAGAATATCTGACCGCTCCGGCAGAGTCGTATTCTGCGCAGACAGTCATGATTTGGTAAAGGGCAGGCTTTATGATAAGGATATCTCCCGCGCAAGTCTGGGAGTAAAGACAGACGAAGGAGAATTCATGTATGGACTTGGACAGTTTCAGGACGGATACACCAATGTGTGCGGCCTTTCCAGAAGGCTGACCCAGGTCAACACCCAGATTTCACTGCCTATGTACATCTCCTCCAAAGGTTATGGACTGCTGTGGAACAACTATGGCCTGACGGACTTCAATCCGTCAGAACGTACCATATCGCTTTCCAGAGTTGAAGACAGCAAAAGCAAGGGAGAAATGGTAGATGTCACCTCCACCACCGGAGGACGCAGGGAATTCAGAACCGGAAGTACGTTCACCGCAGAACTTGATGTCCCCCAAAGCGGCAGATGGTCTCTTCTTCTGGACTGCGGACGCACCATGGCCAGACGTCATAACCTTGTCATCGACGGAAAGACAATATTCGACCAGCGAAATCTCTGGCTTCCGCCTACCTGCTCTGCAATAGTCTATCTCGAAGCCGGCAAACACACAGTATCAGCCGAAATGGAGAAAGACGACACCCCTTCCCTTGGATTGTGCCTTGTGGACGACACCACGGTTTTGTCTTCCCCCGTAGCGGACGCCGTGGACTACACCGTATTCTTGGGAAATGCAGACGAGATAACAGCATCCTACCGCGCTCTCACCGGAGCAATTCCTATGATGCCACAGTGGGCTTTGGGATACATTCACTGCCGCGAAAGATATCACAGCTCGGAAGAAATAATCCGCAGCGCCGAGGCATTCCGCGAGAAGCAGATTCCTTTGGATCTGATAGTGCAGGATTGGCAATGGTGGGGAGACAACGGTTGGAATTCAATGGTGTTCGACAAGAAAAACTATCCTTCTCCAAGAGCACTTACCGACAGCCTGCACGATATGAATGTCAGACTGATGCTTTCGGTGTGGTCCAAAATAGACAAGAGCTCCATTCTCGGAAGGCAGATGCTTGAAAAAGGATATTATATACCGGATACCGATTGGATAGACTTTTTCAATCCCGCCGCCGCTCAGGCATACTGGGACAATTTCAGCGACAAACTCCTGAAACCTTATAGAATCGATGCTTGGTGGCAGGACGCGACAGAGCCGGAAAACGATGATTTGGTCGGTCGCATGGTCGCAGGAGGAACTCTACATGGCGAACTGGTGCGCAACTGCTATCCGCTGCTTGTCAGCAAGACCGTCTATGAAGGATTCCGCAAAGACGACCCGGAGCGCCGAAGCATGATTCTTACAAGAAGTGCATTCCCCGGGATGCAACGATACGGCGCAGCCACATGGTCCGGAGATGTCGGCAATGACTGGAATACTCTCAGGACACAGATTAGCGCAGGACTCGGAATGATGTCCGCAGGACAGGCCTGGTGGACTTATGATGCCGGAGGGTTCTTCCGCCCAAGGAACCAATACTCGGACCCGGAATACATCGAGCGGATGACCAGATGGATCCAGACAAGCGTTTTCCTTCCGCTGATGAGGGTTCACGGCTACATGAGTGACACCGAACCTTGGAGATACGGCCCAGAAGCGGAACAAAGGTTCAAGGCCGCCATACAAATGCGTTACAAATTGATGCCGTACATCTACAGTTGGGCTTCCAAAATCAGTTTTGAGGGCAGCACCCTGATGCGGCCGCTCGTATTCGACTTCCCGAATGACCGCAAAGCCCTCGAACAGCAGACAGAATACATGTTCGGAGACGCCTTCCTCGTATGTCCGGTCACCGAAGGGAACATACACATAATGGAATGCTACCTGCCGGAAAACGAAAACGGGTGGTATGACCTCAGGGACGGGAAACACTATTGCGGAGGAAGATTCATCCGGACTGCCGTAAATATGGACGCCATACCGGTATTTGTACGCGCCGGTTCAATAGTTCCTATGGGAGAGGATGTACAATATGCGGCCCAGAGCATTGGAGGGACTCTTGACATACATGTCTATCCGGGAGCCAATGGTTCTTTCACCTTATACGAGGACACCGGAACCGACTATTCATACGAAAACGGCGAATACAGCACCATCGAATTGAAATGGAACGACTCTCGCAAGGTTCTTGAAATAGGCGCAAGAAACGGAAGTTACACCGGAATGCCGGCACAGAGAAGCATAAGAGTCACCGTAGGAGACAGCACAAAGGAGATCTCGTACAATGGACATAGAGTAAAAGTCAGATTCTAGTCAATTCGAGCGCTCCGAGAGATAGTTTTTAGTATATTTGCACCCGCAAAAGAAAAGGTGGGGCGATCTGCCGCTCTTTATGAGAGGAAAGTCCGGACAGGAAAGGGCATCCCGCTGCGGAAATCGCAGGTGGAGGTGACTTTACGCACGCCGTAACAGAAAATAACAGCCTTCGCAAGAAGGTAATGGTGAAAACGCGAGGTAAGAGCTCACGACGTCCGGCAGCGATGCCGGACGGGTACGGCACCGGGACCTGCAAGACCAAATATACTGGCAATTTGAGGGTTGCCCGCCCGATGACAGGGGGTAGGTTGCGTAGATAAATGGCAGAATAAAACAGAAACCGGCTTACGGCTCCACCTTTTCTTTTTTAATCTTACGCATGACTTTATCCCTGCGGCTATCCTTTCTCAAAGCAAACTTCTCGGCGAAGCCATCCTTCAGAAGAGGGAAACGCTCCCGCATCAGCTTCATCACATGCGCCATATAAGGCTCCTTGTGACGGTCTCTCTTATCTGCATACATCTCATTGAAACCCACAAGTATACCGGTCTCCTCCACATCAGAGAACTCGTCATTGACCGCAGTTCCGAACATTTTCATCGTAGGAGAACTGTTCATATAGGTATTGATAAGAGGAGGAATGCTCGTACCGAGTGCCCGCACGGCATTCTTAAGATTTCTGTAGTCGCTCTTGAAATCATCGTCCTTAAGAATCAGGTCGAGCAGACGACCGTCAATCAAAGGCATCTCAAGATTGTACGGACGCACAAGTTCATCCCTGTCACCGAAGTGCTTCCACAGGAAATGAACAATAAGATCCCTGCATGACCTGTCATAGCTCGGATACATGGTCATCTTGCCGAAAAGATAGACTATCCCAGGGTGCTGCATCATCACGGCACCAATACCGTCCCAGAGATTGTCAAGAGCAAAAATAGCCTTGGCTCCGGCTTTGGAACTCTGGTATTCCGGAGTCACGAAAGACCGGCCAAGCTCTATTACATGAGGCAGATAATCCCTTATGAACGCATCCGAGAAATGGAACATGTGGGACGTAGCGAGATGAGGCTGTCCGTTCTCCTTTATCCTGACATCCGTACCAAGTATATAACGATAGCCGCCAAGCATGGCCTCGGACTCCGGATCCCATATCACAATCTGCTTGTATGGATTTTCCATGAGATCGAACTCATCAAGGTCCATTTCCATACCGGAGCCGCCACCGGCCTCACGGAATGATATTTCCCTAAGACGTCCTATTTCCCGGAGTACATTGGGCGCATTGAAAGCATCTACGATGTAAATCTCATTGTTGGCTTTGTTGGTGTTGCAAAGCTTTCTGTCAGGAGTAAGTTCGGCTTTAAGCAAACTCACGTCCACGGGATTGATAATCGGCTTCATATCAGAGTTCATATACTGTTTTCCTCACTACAGAAGCCCACTCAAGGGGAGTTCTGCTATTGTCAAATGTCTCGGCGGGAATCGGCTTCCCGAATATCACGGTAAATTTGGAATTCCTCGCCTTGTAAAACTCATCCGGCAAAAGGAACATCGCAAGATTCGTTTTCAGTTTCAGAATCGTGCACAGACGCGCCACGCGATAGAAACGATTGGAATTCCTACCGATGAAATGAACCGGAACTATGGCTCTTTTGGACTCTTTGCTCTTGACAATGAATGTCTTGGTCCATGCCCTGTCCTGAATAACCCCGTCAATCTTGCGGGAACACAGACCGGCGGGAAAGATTATCATCTGCTTGCGCGAGCCGAAAGCTCCGTCAATCATCTGAGGAAGATTTCTTGACTGGCTACCCTGTACGTTGATAGGTACACACAGCGGAGCAAGAGGCTTTATGAACATCAGAAAGTCATTGACCAGCAATCTGACATCTCCGAACTTCTGTCCCACGATTGAGGCCAGTGCAACACCGTCCACCCCGCCCAGAGGGTGATTGCTCGCAAAGGTATAGAGAGTTCCGTCATCAGGAACATTTTCCAGGCCGCGCACGGTGAGTTGCACATTCAGTTCCCTGATGGTATCGGTACAGAAATCCACCCCATCACCACTTTTTGCTATAATGGAATTCAAAAAGTCCTGATGAATGAATCTCTTGATAAGACTCACAAGAAAGCCAGGGACTTTTTTCCCTTTGGCTTTTTTCGATAAGACCTTATTTACATCAATCAGACGGTCTTCTGACATTGTTTCAGGTTTTGGTAGTACTCTGCAAATATAATAAAAAATCAAATTACACGTTCTGCGGCAAGATCGTAATCATCCGCAGCGACGATGCGTACTTTTATCATATCGCCGACCTTGACGTCTCCGGCGGCATCCTTTACCAGAATTTCCCCATCCACTTCAGGACTCTCAAATTCGCTTCTGCACACAAGAGTTCCGTCCACAATATCATCCACAAGCACATCCACTACGGTTCCAACCCTTGAGTTGTTATATTCAAGAGAAATCTCCCTCTGGAGATTCATAAGCACATCAAGCCTGCGGTCTTTCTCCTGCTGCGGGATATCATCCTTGAAATGGGTGGCATCGAACGTACCCTCTTCCTCCGAATAGGTAAATGCTCCCAGCCTCTCAAACCGCGCATCCCTTACAAAATCCAACAGTTCCTGAAAATCAGCCTCACTCTCCCCAGGATGTCCCACAATCATCGTCGTCCTGAGCACGATTCCCGGCACCTTCTTCCTCATTCTTTCAATCAGGGCCCTGGTACCGTTTCCATCTATATTCCGGTGCATATTGGAAAGTACGGTATCGGAAATATGCTGGAGAGGAATATCCATATACCTGCACACTTTCGGATTATTCGCCATACTGTCAATGACATCCTCCGGGAAATCTGCCGGATACGAATAATGTATGCGAAGCCTCTCTATCCCCTCTACGGCGGACAGACGCTCAAGAAGTTCCCCAAGAGCCCGTCTATGATAGATATCAAGCCCATAGTAAGTCGTGTCCTGAGCAATGATTATCAGCTCCCTTACCCCTTTCGATGCAAGCGAACTCGCTTCCTGGACGAGCACCTCCATCGGTACGGAACGATGCGCCCCGCGAATGAACGGGATGGCACAATAAGAACAGCGCCTGTCGCACCCTTCGGATATTTTCAGAAAAGCATACGGAGCCTGCGTACCAAGCCTTTGGTGCCCGACATGACTGCTTTCTACCCCAAGGTATCCGAGAAGACGGTCCAAATCTTCATCACGAGCACCAAACCATGCATCCACTTCCGGGATCTCTTCCTTCAGTTCGTGCATATAACGTTGCGAAAGGCATCCGAACACAACCACCTCCCAGACACTCCCCTCTTTCTTACGCTCCACGGACTCAAGTATAACACTGATGGATTCCTCCTTGGCATCACCTATGAAACCACAGGTATTGATAAGCAGACAATCTACCGGAGAATCATCCTCTACAATAACGAAATCATCTGCCGGCAGGGAAGCCAGCAGATGTTCTGTATCAACGGTGTTTTTCGAGCACCCGAGGGTAATCACCCTAAGCCTCTTCTGACTCTTCATCGTCATTTACAAAATCCAAAGAAGCATACTTCACGATTTGACTGTACCAGTCAAGAACCTTACGCATGTGCGAAAGATAGAATCTGTCCGCATCATAATCAGGGATAGCCTTGGCGAAAAAGTCCAGAACCTCCTTGTCGGAAGCCTTTGCTGAAGGTGCTTCCGCATCACCGAGAGCCGCCTTAATGGCAAGGAACACGTCCGAAAGCTTCATCTCCCCTTCACTGGTATAAATTGCTATGTCGGCAAGCGTGGTAATCCTGCTGGAACCGGTAAATACCGTTCTTTTCTTATCTGCAAGATTTTCTGCCACCGCACCGTTTCTGGCCTGAGCAAGATATCTGTAGAGTCCGTGCTGTCCGGACACTGAAAGAATTCTTCTTAAATCTGTTTTCATAAATCCTGTTTCAATTTTATTAACAATGTCTCCAACTTGTCATATAAACACTCCTTGTCGGAATTATTTTCCACCACAAAGTCAGCGCGCGAACCGTCAAAACTCTGTAAAGCATCCCGCTCGGCAACTTTAGGATTACGCTTCTGCCTGATTTCCCTGTCTGCAGTGACAAGAAGCACGGTATCATACAAATCATCAAATGCTTTCTTGTCCAATGCCACAGCGGATTCGATTACTACAAGAGGAGCATCGGCATTATCCGCCTTCCATGTCTTGATATCATCCACCACATACGGATAAACCATGGACTCCAGTGTCGTCCTTTTCCCGGCATCGGTAAAAATCACGCCAATGTCCTTCCACCTGATACCCAACCTTTCCTCAATACTGCATTTCAGTCCGGGAACCAGCGAATAAAGCATCTTGGTGCGGGAATCACAGTCATATACAGGAATTCCGTTTGCACTGAAAAACCTGCATACTTCCGATTTACCGCTGCCTATCGGCCCTGTCACAAGAATGGTACGCATCTAGTTGATAAGACAATCCACAACTTCAGGCTCTGTCGTATAGTTTATCACAGCGGAAGACATTCCGCTCGCTTTAACCACACAACGCCCTGTTATCGAATTTGCGAAATCTTTGTAATCCACATACAGCGAGGCATTAAGACACGGATCCACGGACAGAGGGAACACACATTTCAATACCACGTCAGCAGTTGAAGGAAGAACTGACATGGTAACACCTGAAGGTACATTCTTCACTTCAATCCTCATTTCCTTCTTCACCTCCACATAACGGCTTACTGCAAGAGAGTAGGTCACAGACTCGTGCGAGAGTCTCAAAGCCTTCGGCACCTCCAGTTTCACCGAGCCATGCAAATCCGTATTAATGTCATAAATCTCGAGCGGCTTGGTCAGGACCCTGTCCACATTGTCCAGCCTCAAAGGTTCTCCATAAACATATACGGAATCAGGCTGAAGCGACATCGGGGAGATGGCCATATATTGGGACCGGAAATCAAGATATCCCACGTTCACCACCGGCACCTTTTTGAAACTGACGGACGGGAAAGTAAAAGACAACCCTTCCAAGATGAAAGACTCTACGGTAACACCATCTCCGAAGATTGCTGTCGAGTATTTATACAGGCTGGAAGAAGGTATGGAATACTTGTCCTCTCCTGAATACTTCAGATCGGACGGAGAAAAAGTCACAACCAACGGCCGCTTGTGTTTCAGAGCGAACATAATGTGCCTGAAACCGGATGCGCGCAACTGTGCAGTCACGGTGGCATCGGTCGTCGACATCTCCGAATGAGCCTCAATATTGCTTTTCGCCTGCACCGGCACGCTCACAAGGCCGACATAAGAACCGGACAGATTATGAATCAGCCAAATAGCCGACGAAAGCAAAAGACAAAGGAGAAACTGTACCCAGTTATTCCGCACTATTTGGATGCAGTGGTATCCTTATTGATGCAAGACTTGTCCACACGAATCTTGACATCTCCATCTACCTTGACAAGAACTGAAGTCTCGTCTATATCAGCGATAGTTCCGTATATTCCGCCTGCGGTGATTACCTTATCTCCTTTGGTGAGAGACTTACGCATCTCTTCAATGGCTTTCTGCTGTTTCTTCTGAGGTCTGATCATAAAGAAATACATAACCGCGAAGATAAGAACGAACATAATAAGCATGCTCCACAAGCCGTTACCTGCTGGCTGCGCAGCTGCTGTCTGCAAAATAATAGTCAACATCGAATTAAAATTTAATTGTGATTATTAATAAGTCTATCCAAAAGTCCATTCACGAACCCGCTGCTTTCAGGGGTGCTGTAGAACTTCGAGATTTCTACATATTCATTGATTATGACCTTGACCGGAGTCTGAGGAAATGCCTTCGCCTCTGCCATTCCGCACACAATCAATGCCAGGTCAGTGGCACAGATGCGATCCCTGTTCCATTTGGGAGTCAGCGCAGCTATATTCTCCGAGAAAGCATCGAAATTCAAATAAGCCGACCGCAAAAGTCCGAACACGAACGCTTTGTCGCTGCTCTTCGCCTCATTGCCCGGAAGATCGCTTACGTATAGCGGCGGCAAGGACCATCTCCCCCCTTTTCCAAGTTCACGAACCGTGCGGCAACACCATCCGAGAGCATATCCCAGGTCGTCATTCCAGTATATCGACATATCTTCGAGAATGTCTCTCAATTCCTCATTGTCTTCAAACTCACGCTCGAAGATTTTGGCCCACAGAGAAGCATCAGCCTCAAGTCCGCTTTCCTCAGACTCAAGATAATCCTGAAAGTACTTCGACTCCCTTACGCTTTCATACAAATGACGGAGAAACACATCGTACTGCTCCCAACTGAACTTCTTGCGCTTGAGAAGTTTCTGGAAATCAGGATCTTCCGTAATAAGAGGAGTTATGGAATTCTCCACGAATTTCATATTCGGGTTCAACTCCTCCTCAGTAGGAGCAAACTTGTTCCGTGCGGCTTCTATTCTGGCCGAAGCCTCGGCAACCAACGGCCCCGTAACTGAAAGCAGAAACAGATACAAATCCCGGGTAGCCTCGCATGTCATATCCAGCAAAGCCTCCGCCTCCTTGAGGGTCATACTTGAATTTTCCGCATATCCATAGACCGTTTTAAAGGCCTTTGTGCGAAGAATACGTCTATTGAGCATCTTTTTGGACCAATATTCAAATTTTATCGTACAAAGATAACAAGTAATCCACAAATTATTATAATTTTGCATTAGTAAAGTAACATTTTTTTCGCTAAGGCGAAATACAAATTTTTAAATTATGTACAGAGACGATTACGACAAGAAGCGGTTTGACAGCCGCGACGGGGAGGATATTTATTCAAAACCGGTAAGAGCCGGCAAACGCACATACTTCTTTGATGTAAAGTCCACCAAAGACAACAAGGACTTTTATCTTACAATTACGGAAAGCAAGCGCCGCAGCGGTGCGGACGGCAATTTCTCATACGACAAGCATAAGATTTTCCTCTACAAGGAAGACTTTGAGAAGTTCGCCGAAGGCCTTCAGGATGTCGTTACCTACATCAAGGACAAGTGCTTCAATGGAGAGATTCCTGTAAGAGAAGAGACAGATTCAGACATCAAGTTCGAAGACCTTTAATGGCGGCCATACTTCTCAAGGACATCACCATTGACGGTTCTCTGAAAGACATACTCATCCAGGGCAGCCGCATTTCCAAGATAGGCGAAGCCGGTGACAGCGTTGGGTGGGAGATATCCGGAGACATAGAAACAATGGACTGCTCCGGGATGGTTGCCATCCCGGGGTTTGTCAATATGCATACCCACTCCCCTATGTCCCTTATGAGGGGAATTGAGGAAGATGTCAAGTTCCAGTGTTGGCTCCAGAAAATATGGGAAGTCGAAAAGAATCTCGACCACGACTACGTATATTGGGCCACCAAACTTGCATGTCTTGAGATGATCAAGACCGGCACAACCACATTCAATGACCAGTATTGGTTTTTCGAAGATTCCGTACGGGCAGCCACAGAGATGGGAATGAGGATTGCCACCGGATATGACGTGATGGACAAAGGCGATCCGGCTGAAGCCGAACGGCAGAAAGAGCAGTGCGAGAAGAAAAGTGCACCGTTCCTTGGCTCCGGGAACCCTTGTCTCATTTACGAAATAGCTTTTCACGCGATTTATTCTGTAAGCGAGAATATGATGCTGTGGGTAAACGATTTCGCCCGCAAGCACGATTTGAACATCCACATACATCTCAGCGAGACTCTCAAGGAAGTCGAAGACTGCAAGGCTGCACATGGCGGACTTACTCCGGTGGAGTACCTTGACAGACTCGGAATATTGTCAGACAGAGTGCTTGCTGCGCATACCCTATGGGTCTCCCCTTCAGACATAGAGATACTCGCCAAAAGAGGAGTGCACTGCATCCACAATATCAACTCCAACGCCAAACTAGCTTCCGGATACCGGTTCCCGTACAACGAACTCAGGGATGCCGGAGTCAACGTGTGCATAGGAACTGACGGATGCGCTTCTTCCAACAATCTTGATATCCAGGAAGCGATGAAAACATCTGCCCTGTTCCAGAAAGCATGGAGAGATGACCCTTCCGCCCTCCCTATACCGGAATTGATGAATATGGCGACAGTCAACGGTGCCAAAGCACTGAGACTGGATGCAGGACGGATTGAGGAAGGGGCCGTAGCGGACATAAGCATAGTGGATACGGACAATTCATTTTTCCTTTCTCACGGCTCATTCCTTGCAAACTTTGTATATTCCGCACACTCTGATTGCATCGACTCGGTAATATGCAACGGAAAGTTCCTGATGAGACACCGGGAAGTGGAAGGAGAGAAGGAAATCCTTAAAGAAGCAAGAAGAGTACTCAGTAAAATTTGATTCAAACCACGATAGTTTAATATGGAAGATAAGAAAATCTACACCAGCAGGCTCCAAAAATGCGCCGACTATATCAAGAGTGTTGTCGGCAGTGAGCGACCTGTCGCCGCTATAGTGCTTGGCAGCGGATTGGGCAAACTGGCAGACAGGATTCAAGACAAGACAGTAATTCCGTACTCCGACATCCCGGGATTCCCGGTATCCACCGCAGTGGGGCACAAAAGCAACTTCATATATGGTAAGCTTGGCGGCAAAACAGTTGTCGCCATGCAGGGAAGATTCCACTACTATGAAGGATACCCGATGGAAGATGTCACCATAGGCGTAAGGGTGATGAAACTCTTAGGAGTTGAATACATCTTCGTGTCCAACGCAGCCGGTTCCTGCAACCCTGACTATAAGGTTGGAGATCTGGTCATCATCAGAGACCACATCAATATGATTCCAAACCCGCTTATTGGCCCGAATCTCGATACATTCGGAGAGAGGTTCCCGGATATGACCTGTGCGTATGATCTTCAGCTTCAGGCGCTTGCCGAAGGAATATGCAGCAAGATGGGCATCCCTGCCATGAAAGGCGTCTATCTTGCCAGCACCGGACCAACCTACGAGACTCCTGCCGAAGTAAGATTCTATCACTCCATCGGAGCGGATCTTTTGGGCATGTCCACGGTTCCGGAAGTCATAGTGGCCCGCCACTGCGGATTGAAAGTGTTCGGCATGTCAGTTGTGACCAACTCTTCCAATTTCCTTAATGTCGAGAAGAATTTCAATGACGGCAATGACGTCGTGAAGCAGGCTGACCTTGCATCCGAGAGAATGACGGAGCTCTTCACAAGGATGATAGAATCCCTATAGAGAGTTCTCCTTTTAACCACAAAAGAGCCCGGACGTTCAATTGTTGACGCCCGGGCTCTTTTCATATATTCTTCTTCCGTTTACTTGGCGATAGCTACAGACCTCGTCTCACGGATAACAGTAATTTTCACCTGACCAGGATAAGTCATTTCATCCTGTATACGCTGTGCGATTTCCGTAGAGAGATTTGCAGCCTGTGCATCTGTAACCTCCTCGGCACCGACAATCACACGAAGCTCCCTTCCCGCCTGAATTGCATAAGACTTGGTAACTCCCGGATAAGAAGCTGCAAGATCCTCCATGCCTTTAAGGCGCTTGATATAAGACTCGATAACCTCTCGGCGTGCACCAGGACGGGCTCCGGAAATAGCATCAGCTACAAGAACGAGAGGAGCGTAAATGGAAGTCATCTCCATCTCTTCGTGGTGGGCACCTATAGCATTGCAAATCTCAGGACGCTCCTTGTACTGCTCCGCCAACTTGGCACCAAGAATTGCATGCGGATACTCAGGCTCATTCTCGCTGACCTTGCCAATATCATGAAGAAGACCTGCTCTGCGGGCCACTTTAGGATTAAGTCCAAGCTCAGAAGCCATAGTTGCACAGATATTGGCCACTTCCCTTGAATGCTGAAGAAGATTCTGTCCGTATGACGAACGGTACTTCATCCTTCCTATCAATTTTACAAGCTCAATATTGAGTCCGTGAATGCCAAGATCTATGCAAGTACGTTTGCCCGTTTCAAGAATTTCATCCTCAAGCTGCTTGCTGACCTTGTTCACAACTTCCTCGATACGTGCAGGATGTATACGTCCGTCTATTACAAGCTGGTGAAGGGCAAGTCTGGCAACTTCCCTGCGCACCGGATCAAAAGCAGAAAGAAGTATGGCGTCAGGAGTGTCATCCACGACAATTTCAACTCCGGTGGCTGCTTCGAGAGTACGGATATTCCTTCCTTCGCGACCGATGATACGTCCTTTCACCTCATCGTTCTCAATAGGGAAAGTAGTTACGGCGTTCTCAATGGCTGTCTCAGTGGCCGTACGCTGGATAGTATTGATTACTATTCTCTTGGCTTCCTTGGCGGCATTAAGACGAGCTTCGTCCATGGTATCATTGATATACGCCTGTGCCTCGGAACGCGCTTCAGCTTTCATGTTCTCCACAAGCATCTTCTTAGCTTCTTCAGCAGTCATGCCGGCCACATTCTCCAGTTCGCTGTTGACCTGTGCGGTAAGCTTGTCATATTCCTGCATCTTCGCCTCAAGCTTGGTGCGCTGCGCATTGATTTGACCTTTCTGAGACTCAAGATCCTTCATTTTCTTGTTAAGTTCTCCTGCCTGCTGATTAAGCTGTCCTTCACGGGACTTTATACTGTTCTCACGGTCACGAAGTTCGCTATTCTTACTATTGACGCTGGCCTCGTATTCGCTTTTCATCTGCAGGAACTTCTCCTTAGCCTGAAAAACCTTCTGCTGCTTGATATTCTCCGCCTCAACATTGGCTTTTTCTATGATTGCATCAGCTTTTCCCTTAAGGATAAAGCGGGTAACCAATATATACACTGCAAGAGCTCCTATGGCTCCTCCGACAGCTGCAAGTATTATGTATAAAATCATATATATAAATTATTATGTGTCAAACAAAAAACAGTATCTGCAAAACTGCAGATACTGTAAGAAAAGCCGTCAGCCGAACTTTCAGAAAAAGCCTCTGAATAAGATTTGGGCTCCGCCACGTCTCAAGTTTCCCGAATTGTCGGGCATACCATCCTCGCATCGAGTTTACCCTGTTCCGAAGAACTTGTTGTTTTCAGAAGATGGGCCTGACGGCTACTTTTCCTTAGTCCCTCTCAGATAGGTCTTCAACTGATCGCCCAAAGAATCTATATCATTCTGTAGCAAATCAAGTTGTTTATTGGCATAGAACTTACCGGCTCCCTCACGAATGGCAATCATTACCATCTTGTCTTCCACATCAGCCCCGGGAAACCTCACGTTGTAATCAGCAAGCATCACATCCACCTCGTCTGCAGCCAGACGCATCAATTGCTCCATTTCAGGAGTCTCAGCCACCAGTTCATACTCCTTGCCGCCGATTTTCAGTTTGATACGCTGTCCCATATCACTTCTCCAGCAGTTCTATACATTTATCAATCTCTCTCAACAATTTGTCTATCCGCTGCCGAGAACCCCCCGTGTCGGTATCAGCCATAAACGCATTCATAAGATGAAGATTGTCTATCTGTAAATTCAAATCAGTAATCTGCTCTTTGCATTTTCGGACATTCTGCTCTGCTTCAGAAAGCTTGACGGCCAAGGTCTCCGCCCTGTACCGCTGCTCCTCATATAGCGAAACCAATCGTGCTATATCATTTTTAACATCATCCAGCATAACTATCTGTCCGAATATACGATTACAAATTTAATCAAAAAATTCAGACATAACAATCCGTAATGTTTTTTTTCTACCACACACAACAAAAAAGGGCAACCTTTCGGCTGCCCTCAGATATAATTTCAAAAGAATTATTTCTTTCTGATGATAACGGTTCTTGAAAGAACGTCGTTGTTGAAGAAGATAGCGTCAACTCCGCCGTATGCCTTCTTCTCAAGCTTCTCGGCAGGAACGCCTTCAGCTACGAGAGCATCGTAAACGGTCTGGGCACGCTTCTCAGAAAGTCTCTGGTTGGTCCTAACGCTACCGGTCTTCTTGTCAGCATAACCAGCAACCTCAAATACGGTGTCATCCTTGCAATTCTTGATAGACTCAGCATAAAGCTTGATGCGAGCCTTATCCTTGCTTGTAAGGGTAGCCTTGCCAATCTCGAAGAAAATAGCGGTAGAAGAAGGAACCTCATTGTTGACAAGTTTCTCAACCTGCTTGATAACCTCTTTCTCTACAACCTTCTCGACAATCTTTGGATTCTTCTCAAGAGCCTCGTCAACGATAGTGTTGACAGCCTCCTGTGAGAGGTATCCTGCAGCGGCAGCAGTAGCAGCGGCACGAGCAATCTTGCCTCTCTTTCCGCCGATGTTCCATACACCGTTTACAGCGAAACGTGCGGTACCGGAATTTTTGCGGTAAGCATCAGCGTCACCGAATACTGAAGGAGTAAGGCCGAAACGAGCCTCAACACCGAGAGCAAATGACTTGGTGAAGTTATAAGCAAGACCAAGACCTGCAGTAGCACCTACGCGAAGCTTGAAGTCGTCGCACTCCTCAACAAGCACCTTGTTTGCATCCTGAACGTCTGAGAACTTGGTTCCGGTTCTGGAGAAATTAACGGTAGGACCAGCGAAGAGATAGAAATCGAACTTAGCAAGATCATCAGCAAAAAGGTTGCTGATATTGAACATAGCGTCTGCATTGAATTCTCCGAACTTCTTGTTGTTATAAGCACGAACAGCACCGCTGAGATCAGTTGCGTTGCCTTCATTTGCATCAAGAGTCTGGAAAGGACCTCCAATCACACCACGCACACCCCAAACCGGAGTAATGTACTTACCGAACTGCAAGTTGGCATAGAATGCAGGAGTGTTGAAGCCAGGAGTCATCGTAGAGATGATACCTGCGCCACCACCTACAAAGAAATCCTTGCACTTGTCGTCATCCTTGGCAACGGCTGATACTGATACAGCAGCCAATGCAAGTGACAGAGCCAAAAATTTAAGTTTCATATCTTTTTCTATTTTAATTCTTAAAAAACACTACTTACAGAAGACTACTCAGGAAGAACGATTCCGCCACCAGCGTTTGCGCCACCGTGACCGTGACCGTGTCCATATACATAATGTCCGTGTCCCTCAGGATTTGCAATTTCCTCATACTCTACCTGATTAGAGAAAACTGAATACTCCAAAGAACCGACCTTGGCACCGTCAGCAAGAATCTCCACAGTATGCTTAACTGATGTAACTGTCTGGAATACAGTGTAGTAAGACCATGCAGACACTGTGAAGTCGTACTTCTCCTCAGTAGTGGTACCCTCTACAGCCTTGTATGCATCTACATACGCCTTGACAACATTGTAAACCGGAGATGAGGTCTCAGGAAGAACGACTGTGCTCTCATCTACGAACTGACCAACCTTGGATGTGTAGGTAACAGTACCGTTAAGGAGATACTCTGTAAGGTTCTTCGCCCAGCTCTTACCGGCATGATCCACGAGAGCGTGGCCGTCACCAGGATTGAAATAAGCAACCTTTACAACTGGAGCAGCAGGAACATCGTTTACCTTGAAGGTAATTTCAGACACTGCCTTTCCGACAACGATATTCACGTCATATGCAGCAACACCGCCAGCACGAAGAGCAGCGATATTGAGCTTTGTAGAGTAAGTCGCGCCTTCGAATTTAGCGTTGACTGTGAGTTCACGCGCAGTGAGAGACTTGCTACCAAGAATGGTAATTACATTACCTTCTACAGTACCCTCAGAAGCAGAAACTTCAGCAGATACCTCTGTAGCAGGATTGTTCACGTCAATAGCATGAACAGTTACGGTAACCTTTGCTGGAGCTACCTCGAAAGCGGTTTCAAGATCCTCCGGCTGGCAAGCCACCAAAAGGCCAGCCATTGCGAAAAATGATAAAAGTTTTTTCATCATTAAAGTGAGTATTAAATCATTAAACAAATTACTTCTCAAAGTGCTGCCAATAACAGCACACTATACAAGCGCCAAATTTAATCAAAAAAAATTAGAAAACAAAATTATCTTTCAAGCAAAAGTCTATCGCACACTATTTTGCATGTCTGTCTATGAAGAAAGGATTGTATGCGTTCTTCCATAGAATATTGTCCGACGCCTCCGTACGGAACTCCTTGTAATAGTACAGCTCGTTGTTGGAATTGTACGACATTCCCATAGACGTGGACGTACTCACGCGCGGAGCATAACCCCGCCGTTTCATGTTGTATGGCGGCAACGATACCTGGAAGCGGAACCCTACATTGAGCGGGGCTTCCTTGGCCTTTTCGGCATACAATCCTACCGAGCACCTGTCAAAATGCCTTATCATCTCGTATTTCAACCCCACGTCCCCAAGCAGAAACTTCTGGAGCCGGAGAGTAAACTGCGTATCCAGCGAAGGCATATAATAATTGAGCGCCACGTTCCATCTGAAATAAGGATGCCGGCCGAATTTAAAGATAAACCCGTCAAAATAGCAGTTCGCCAGCATTGCAAGCTGGGTATCGACAGAGAGCCTCTCCCCCGGGAAATAATACCATGCTTCAAGCGCGAGCCCGTAACGGTTGGACGAGAACACACCGGCCGTAACCTTTCCGAAAACATTCAGATGCCAAGGATCCCTGAAAGACTGGGAGAGAGCCATCATACCCGGATGAACCTTGCTTTCAGCATCACCGAAACCGTCATTGAACAACGGATATTTAAGCTGGTACGACAGTTTCATCCCGGGCCACAAAGACACCTCCACTGCAGGGCTAATCTGCCAGAGCGTCTGATAGACTTGATTGATAATCAGATTCTTGATGGAAATTTGCGGATAAAAGAGAATATTCGTACGCCCTATCGAACTTGCAGTCCGGCGCTCCACTTTGACCACATCCCAGCTTTCATCAAGCCTGCGGGTCGTACTCCATCTGCCGGACGAAGGGTCAAACGTCATGGTAAGCTGAGGAACGTTCCTGTCCGTACAAATCACCTTTATCTTGACCGGATTTTCTTCAAGCGCGTCCTCCAATATTCGCCTGGCACGGGACAAGCCTTCCACCGGAAGCTTATACGAGTCACACGACAGGGACACCACCACATACTCTTCTGTCTGAGCGGCTCTGATGTCAGCGAATCCGGCATTTTCAAGTCTGCACACAATATCATCGATATCAGCGGCCGCAAGAACCGCTGTCTGAACGACAAAAAGGACAAATATCAATAGTTTTCTCATCATTCGGGCATTGTCAATGAAACCAAGCGTTCCGTAGTCTTAAGACTTCCTTTAATATAGGTATCGTGCCTTATCATACCTATCCCGGCAGCATACCACGTATAAGCATAAGAGACAACGAGTTTTCCCAGTCGCTGACTCTTGTGCTCCAACACTACGACACAGTCGAAAGTCCCCGCCGGAACAGTAATACGCTCCCGTCCCACCACCTTTCGGTCAGTAACGGAGACCTTGCACGGCAGGCCCGCCACCGTAACCTCAAAAACAGCATCTTCAAGCACATCCCCCTCTTTCATTGATGACGGAAGTACCGAGAAACATGGTTCTCCCTTAATCATGGAATCCGACACATAGTTGGAAGCTACAGACTTAAGAGAGGCGGACAAGTCCATCCCTATATCACCGTTCGGAAAAACAAGCATCTCCAGCGACACCGGCCCCCCATACATCAATTTTCCGGATTTTCCCCGGAACTCGGACTTGTAGCTGACCCGCTTCCCCTTTTCCGCTTCCGACACGTCAAGTATGGACACTTCCTGAGTCCACTTCAATTTATTGTTGTCCGCAAAACGCCTCTCATACCGCATCACCGCCCCGGGCCGCTCACAGAAAAACGGCTCCTTCGCATCCTTATCCAAAGGAAGCAGAGCAAGCAAGACGACACAGTACAGAAGAAAGTGCATAGAAAGCCTAGAATATCTTATAAATCAGACGAAATGCAACATGCGGATAGAACATGAGCATTTTCTCCACCTTATCTTTTTCAAGACCTGGCATTTTCGGGGTAAGATCCGGAGCATCAGGATTGAAATCCACCTGATTTGCGGACGACAGGGACACTTTCCCATGATACCACAACCCAAGATCAAACTGGAAGCCCAAATGCTTTTTAGGCATACTGCGTCCGAAACCCAGTCCCAGATAAGGTCTCACTTTCGCAACCTTGAAATCAGCATCGAAAACAGCTCTCCCGTCCTCCTCACGGATTTTATAGGTCGAATCGAACATGTTGAAAGAATCGGCCGTCACATCAACAGGAGAATATCCCGGAACATCGGCATATTTGCTATTAATCGCATTTATTTCAGCCTTCATAGCGTTCAGTTCCGTCATAAACGTCTTATCAGTACGGACAGTCGAGGAAAGGAACTTATCCCCCATTCCCATATAGGCACCGGCCGTAATATGAAACGAACTACTTTTAAACGGGTAGAATTCGAGTAGGAGACGGGCTGAACTTAGGTTCAAGGTTGAAGACGCAGAAAGGGACAAATCGGAAAATCTGGTATTGATACGGTCATCCAGACCGCTCTGCATCAGATAATCGTTGGCCTTGATTATTTCATTATTGACCGGCTGCATATCTCCGCTGAAAGAAAACGGGTAAGTCAATGACGGCGACGTAAGTCCGCCTTTAAGCACGATTCTATTGGTAACAATCGGAACAGCCACTTCCACTCCAAGTCCGGTAGTGCCGGCTTCAAACCCTATAGCAAGACTTTTGAATGCCTGCTGGGCATTCAAACCAAGAACAATGCCGAAAAACGCGGCGACGGTAACAATAAGTTTTTTCATTCTCATCATATTTAATTGTCTCTGTTTAGTTTCACTTTAAATCTGGCTCCGAAGTTAATCCATCGGAAATTCTGAAGCTCCAGCATCAATTCAAACCTGCGGTCCCACACGGATGCTATCATACCCATATTGACTGTTCTGGCATCATACTCCGCAATCAGCTGCACTTCATCCAAAAGCCCCCTGTCAACAAGCCACACGGGACGCCAGGTGACTGCAACCCCCGGACCGTTGAGCGGATAGTCGTCTCGACGATTATACAAATATGCCAAATGGGCGTCCACTCTTCCCCACTGTGTCGGAAATGTCTTGGACAATGCCACATACATACGGTTGAAATATCCGTTGCCCGTACCTTCCACTCCAGCGCTTCCGTCTATATATCCGTTCCCTGAAGAAGCTGTAGTGGGGTCACTTATCCCGACAGCAAGCGCAGGTATCCACCCCAACCCGAACTCCCCTTCCTTGAGTATCTGGAATTTCCCGAGGAAATGACGGTCCTGATTGAACAATATCATCGTACGGTCGGATTCTTTCCCGGACTTTTTCCCGTTGAATATGGTACACACGTACCCGACCTCCAATCTATCCCAAAACGTAACGTCGAACCCATAGGCAAACGTATTGTAGGACCATCCTGACGTAGGCAAGGAATGTCTGTTGAGGAAATTATTGGTTATCATAAACGTACCGTCATCCTGCATCAGGGCCGTGGGCATCTGAAGCAAGCCGCTCGAGCTGTCGGTAAATTGTGCACGGGCCAAAGAGCAGGACACAAACGCTATAACTATGGACAAGAGTAATTTCCTCATATGCTATATCTTGCGAAGATACAAAAAAAATATCGTACCTTTACAAATAAAATAAAAACACATCAATGGCCGATAATTATCTGGAAAAAAGAGAAGAGGAGCTACGGCGCGGAAAACCTTCTGTAAGACTGGCAAATCCGTCGCTTGACACGCTCATCACCCGCATATCAGGACATACCGAAGCGACGGACACAAGTTATGTCGTAAAGGAAGCGCAACTTGAGGCCATCACAAGAAGCGCGGACAGGCTCCGGGGCGAATGCTCACTGCACATGGACGAAGCGTCTGCAAGCATTCAGGCGCACTGCCGGGAACCTTTCATTCTCGGACAGAAAGTGCTGGCTATGGAACTGAAAGCGGCAGAATTGAAACTCTCCTGCCGCATAGAACAAAATACCCCCGAAACGGTCACCCTGACTCTGTACAGGTAATTATTCCTGCCGCCCCGGGTATTTTTCAAGAGCTTTTCTAAGCACAACAAGGGCACGGGCAAGGTCTTCTTTGCACAAGACATAAGCAATCCGGACCTCCTGGCGTCCCTCACCCGCTTCCGTATAAAATCCCGAAGCCGGAGCCATCATCACGGTTTCCCCTTCATACCTGAATTCATTCAGACACCAGATACAGAACTTCTCGGCATCATCCACCGGAAGTCTGGCCATAGTATAGAACGCTCCCATAGGAATAGGAGAATACACTCCGGGGATCTTGTTCAACCCATCTATGAGGAAATTCCTCCGGTCAAGATATTCTTCATACACGGCAGACAGATATTCTTTCGGCACTCCTATCGAAGCCTCAGCCACAATCTGTCCCAGAAGAGGCGGAGAAAGCCGCGCCTGGCAGAATTTCATCACCGCTTCATGGACAGCCTTATTCTTGGTACACAGGCATCCTATTCTGGTGCCGCACTCCGAATATCTTTTGGAGACAGAGTCGAAAAGCACCACATTCTCCTCAATACCTTCAAGATGGAAGGCCGAGATATAAGGCATTCCCGTGTAGATAAACTCCCTGTACACCTCATCGCTGAAAAGGAAAAGATTGTGCTTCTTCACGATATCTCTCAGACGCTGCATTTCCTTACGGGTATATAAATATCCCGTAGGGTTGTTAGGGTTACAGATGAGTATCGCCCTTGTGCGATCCGTTATCTTGGCCTCAAACTCCTCCACGGACGGAAGCCGGAATCCATTCTCAATGTGAGTCTTGACACTCTTTATCACAGCCCCCACAGAGATTGCAAACGCCATGTAATTGGCATAGAAAGGATCCGTCACGATAATCTCATCCCCGGGATCCAGACAGGCAAGAAACGCGAACAGCACCGCTTCGGACCCTCCGGCTGTAATGATAATCTCATCCGGAGACAGGTATATTCCATATTCCGCGTAATACTTGACCATTTCCGTGCGGAGAGACAGGTATCCGTCCGACGGACTGTACTCAAGTATGGTCCTGTCAATATTCTTAAGCGCATCCAAGGCACACTGGGGCGTCTTGATATCAGGCTGTCCGATATTGAGATGATACACCTTGACTCCATTTCTCTTGGCCGCGTCGGCATACGGCGCGAGTTTACGAATCGGTGAGAACGGCATGCTCTCTGCCCTATCTGATATTTTCATGGCACTATTAGTTCTTTAGCATTAACACAAAAATAGAAATTTTTGCGTAAGTTTGCATAAATAACACAAATAATCAATAATGAATTTCTTATTTTCTTTTCTTTTAAGCTTCGCGACCGCGTTTAGCAGTCCGGACGGAAAACTTGTAGTCAAAATAGAGCAGACTTCGGAGCCCAAACTCCTGTATTCGGTCGAATACTGCGGCCAGCAGATGCTCTCCCCCTCCGAGTTGGGACTCGAAGGCAATTTCAGGGACTACAGCTTCTTGACTTTCAAGAGCCAGACAACTGAAGACATCAAGACCGACTACCACCTTGACAGGATCAAACAGAGTCACGTGACCAAGGACGCAAAACGCACCATTGTCCGCTGCGAGACCCCTGACGGACATCCTCTGGATATAGAATGGTACGTAAGCAACAACGATGTCGCATTCAGGTACAATATCATCAAAGATTCCGAAACAGGCAGCATCCGCATCATGCAGGAGCAGACCAGTTTCAACTTCCCTGAAGGCACCACCACATACCTCTGTCCACAGAGCGATGCCATGGTGGGATGGAAACGCACCAAGCCAAGCTACGAAGAATATTACAAGCCAGGAGCGCTTCTGAGCGAGAGTTCCGAATTCGGTCACGGCTACACGTTCCCGTGCCTTTTCAAAATCGCCGGAGCGGGATGGGTTCTTGTCAGCGAAACCGGAGTTGACAGCAAGTATTGCGGGTCAAGACTGGGAGACTACCGCAAAGATGCCGGATACCGCATCGAATTCCCGATGCCGGAAGAAAACAACGGAAACGGTACATCAGAGCCTGCGTTCTCCCTTCCGGGAAGCACCGCATGGAGGACCATCACAGTAGGCTCAGACATAGCTCCGATAGTGGAAACGACCATAGCCTTCGACGTAGTCGAGCCGAAATATGAAAGCGCCCACAAATACAATTTCGGAAAGGGCACATGGAGCTGGATTCTCTGGCAGGACGCAAGCATCAATTACGATGATCAGGTAAAATACATAGACCTTGCATCGGCCATGAATTTTCAGTACTGCCTCATCGACAACTTCTGGGACACTAATATCGGACGTGAAAGAATGGCGGAACTTGCAAAATATGCGCGCTCCAGAAACGTGGACTTATTCCTTTGGTACTCATCAAGCGGATGGTGGAACGACATCACACAGGGTCCTCTGAATATAATGAGCGACCACATCGCCCGCAAAAAAGAGATGCGCTGGCTCCAAAGCATAGGAGTGAAAGGCATCAAGGTTGACTTCTTCGGTGGAGACAAGCAGGAGACAATGGCCATGTACGAAAGTATCCTCAGCGACGCGGACGACTGCGGGCTCATGGTGATTTTCCACGGCTGCACAATTCCAAGAGGATGGGAAAGAATGTATCCGAATTATGTTGGAAGCGAAGCGGTAAGAGCTTCTGAAAACCTGATATTCGGGCAGTACGAATGCGACCGGGAGTCTATCCACGCCAGCCTTTACCCATATATTCGCAACACTGTGGGATGCATGGAGTTCGGCGGGACCTTCCTCAACAAGCGTCTGGAGCGCAACAACGGCAAGCCTGACGCCAACGGGCGTGTCCGCGGCACCATCAGACGCACTACAGATGCGTTCGAACTGGCTACGGCAATACTGTTCCAGAATCCGATCCAGAACTTCGCCATTGCCCCGAACAACCTCGAGGACGCACCGGCAGCCGCCATTGATTTCTTGAGGGAAGTGCCGACAACTTGGGACGATACCCAGTATATAAGCGGCGAACCGGGCAGGAACGTCGCCATAGCAAGAAAGCACGGGGACACATGGTATATCGGTGCGGTCAACGCCTCCGAAGAGACATTCTCACTTGACGTCAAGGCTCTTGAAGCCCGTTTTGGCGGCAAAGCTTCAGTGCTCGGAACGGTTAAGGACGAACTGAGCAGTATCACCGGCTATAAAAAGCCTCTCAAGATCAAGGCAAATGACGGACTGGTAGTCGTAATCAGATAGTATTATCCTCATCCGGAATAGACGCACTGCCGAAATCCGCAGAACGGTCTCCGACGCTGCTTTTGCCGAATTCATAATCATTGCCAGGAAGAATGGCATTAAGAATGATACCGACAAGAGCAGCGGTTGCCAGGCCGCTGAGCGAAGTAAATCCGATGCTGATGGCATCATTGGAGCCGTATTTGATTCCGATGGCGAGCACAAGGATAAGAGCTGCAATCAGAAGATTACGGGAAACGGTGAAATTCACCCTGTTCTCCACGATATTACGAACACCCACCGCTGATATCATACCATACAGAACCAGGGACACACCGCCAATGGTAGCCGTAGGCATAACTCCCACAAGCGCGGCGAATTTAGGGCAGAAAGACAGCACAATGGCCAGCACGGCCGCAATACGGATAACCCGGGGATCAAACACACGGGTAATATTCAGTACTCCGGTATTTTCTCCGTAAGTGGTATTGGCCGGGGCTCCGAAAAGAGAAGCGATGGAGGTGGCCAAGCCGTCTCCCATAAGCGTGCGATGCAGGCCCGGGTCCTCAAGATAGTTTACCCCCGTCGTAGAGGAAATTGCACACATATCGCCGATATGCTCCACCATAGTTGCCAGGGAAATAGGCAGAATGGCGATTATCGCAGCCACTATCAACCCCCAGTCCGGATTCTTGAAAACAGCAAAAGAGGTGTTTTCCCAGGCAAAAGGAAGTCCAACCCATGCGGCTTCCTTCACGGATGTGAAATCCACCTGCCCGAAGCATGCGGCCACAACGTAAGACCCGAGCACTCCGAGCAGAATCGGGACAATCTTTATCATCCCACGCCCCCAGATATTGCATACCACTATTATGGCTACGGATAGAATCGCTATCCACCAATTCTGGCTGCAATTCTGGATTGCCGATCCGGAAAGGGTCAGACCGATAGCTATGATGATAGGGCCTGTAACTACCGGAGGGAAGAAACGCATCACTTTCTTGGCACCGAAAGCCGCAAAAAGACCGGCCAGCACGAAATACATGAACCCTGCGCAGAAGACTCCGATACACGCATAAGGCAGCGACTGCGCAAGCGTCATTCCCTTGGCCATACCCATTTGGGTTACAGCCGCATAGCCGCCGAGAAAAGCAAAGGATGACCCAAGGAAGGCAGGCACCTTCATCTTGGTACACAGATGAAAAATGAGCGTACCGATTCCGGCAAACAGCAGAGTCGCAGAAACGGAAAGTCCGGTAATCACCGGAACCAAAATAGTTGCCCCGAACATAGCAAAGAGGTGCTGTAATCCGAGAATCATCATTTTACCCGAGCCAAGAGTTCTGGCGTCGTAAATTGTCTGGTCTTTTTGTATTTTAGCCATAATATATAATTAATTATCTTGTTTCTTCCGCCAGAACACCGAAGTGATGTCTTCACCCTTATAATAAAGCCGCTGGTTGGTAGTCGGCTCATTGAGGGGACCGTATTCCGGGATGTACGGACCTATTTTCAGAAAATCAAACAGCTCCGCCAACTCCGGCTCCACTTCCTTTCTGCCCGAATAAAGAGCAAGTTCCATGTGCGGATAACGACTGCGCACATAACCGGCTATTTCCTTAAGAGCAGCAAGGTCGTTGCCTTCTCCAAGAAAGAGAAAGCAGTTGGCCCCGAAATTATCAGAGATTATCTTATCCACTGCCGCATGATTCAACTCCTCCCCGATATCTTTCCTTAAGAAAGGAGAATGACAGCCACGGCAATTACCCTGGCAGTTGGAAATCTCCACTGCCAGGGTAACTCTGTCCGGAATCTCTTCCAGTACTATATCGGTAAGCGCAGGAATGTATTTGATCATTTCACTTCTTCAGGAGCATAGAACCTGTGCTTGGCCTCAATCTGCCTAGGTTCAGCAAATGAAGACACTCTCTTGAGATAACCGATGACTCTTGTCAGATAATCGACGTTTTCACTTCCGCATTTCGGGCATTTGGTAAGAGTATCCTTGCTAATGTACCCGCAGTCATTGCAGATGGTGTTCCTGACATTGAATGTAAAGTAGTTGGTCCCGTAATGGGCTGCCACCTTGAGAAGCTGTCTGTACTGCTCCTTGCTCAAGTGCTCCTGAAGATTCATGTGCAGGGCGGAACCTCCGTCCAGATACTTGACATAGTCCTCTCCGTGGAGCTTGAACTTGTCAATTATGGATACCATATCATCCTCAGGGTTATAGAAATACGAGCTGTAGAGATTGTGCTTGGAAGACACGAAATAGCCGTCCTTGCTGTCCCACTTGTAGTTCTTCGCGGCAAGATTCTCGGCCGGTACGAACTCGGTGTTGAACATAGCCTCGGGAGTGCGGTCCTTGCGATTGGAGATATTGATGGTCTCAAGAACCTTATTCACAAATTCTCCGTATGTAGGATTAGGAGAAATCTCCAGTCCGAGGAATTCGGCGGCCTCGGTAAGTCCATTCACGCCGACTGTAAGGTACTGCTTCTTCATATCGATGAATCCTGCATTGTACACGTCAAGCATGTCCGCCTTGTAGAAATCCTTTATAATCTCGTTGAAGGCTATCTGGTATTTGTGCACACGCTCGGTCATCTCGGTGAGGGACTTCGCTATGTAGTTGTTGTACAAGTCCTCCTTGTCATAGAAGTGCGACGAAGAGTTCAAAGGCTTGCCCTCTGGAAGAGAAACGCCCCTTCTCTCGCGGAAATACCGGCGGACCGCATCCTGAATAAGCCTGTTGAGATTAATGGTCATCACAGACTTGGAACCTGTGGCCACAGATGCCGTACCCATGGAATACTGGTGGGTCGTATGGTTGTGGGAGGTGTCCTCCTTGTCTTCCAGGTCCTTAAGGCTGTTGCGAAGCCGGCAGCAGCTGGACAGAGAGTCCGGGCTGTTGGATATATAGCAGAAGAAACTGTGTCCCTTGGACCACATCTCTGACGTGAAGTCAGCATAAGCCTCATCGGAATAACCATCTCCGCCATCAGTCAGAAGAGCCATGGTCTCCACAGGGAAAGTGAGGAGATAATTGCGGCGCTCTTCATTGAACCAGTTCATAAAATGCCTCTGAAGCCAGTCAAGAGTCTCCCACTTAGGCGCCGAACCGTCCGGGAAGCGGAACTCTCCGAATACTCCCTGGAAATAATTCTTGTCAAAATAACTGATGTTCCAGAATACGGTCTGATATCCCCTGTTGCCGGCAGGCATGTTCATGGAATGCACAACCTGCTGGAAATAATTGTCGATTACCTTTACAAGGGTCCTCTTCTTGACATTCAACTCCACCACCTCGTCAAGACGGTCGATGTAGTCATCCCCATAGTCCTTGCGGATGAAGTAGTCAAGATACATAAGGAACTCCGGAGTGGCCACGGCACCCATGAACTGTGAAGAAATGGAATATACGAGGTTGATGAACTCTCCACAGAAAGACTTGAGGTCGGTAGGAGCTATGGAAACCCCGCCCAACTCCTTCAGTCCGCTCACGAGGAAAGGATACATGGTAATGGCCACGCAATAAGGGAATCCCGGGGTTCCGCTCTCGTCATGCTTGTACAGCACATGAGAGTTCAAATCCTTAAGGTACTGATCCGCAAGAGCCCTTCCGTAAAGAGTCTTTATCTTGTCGCACATGATGTACCTGTTCTGCTTGATGTTGTTCTCCTTGTAGAGCTCATTTCCAAGCGTGACGATATTCTTCCGCGTGACATTTGCATTGGAATCGAATTTGGAGCCGGTGGCGGCATTGGATGCAGCGATATAGTCCTTTATAAAATCGCGCTTCTTACGGAGATCGATGTCCGCATCGAACTTGTCAATGTACGCGTGGGCCACACGCTTGTTGATGGACATAAGCGACTCCTCCACCTGACGGCGGATTTCCGCGCTGGTAATCCCTTCGTATATGTAAAGATTATTGATAATTGACACCACGATAGCGTCATCACAATACTCCTTCGCAGACTTATATGCCTCGTGTATTCCACGTGCCAACTTAGCTTTATCAAACTCCTCGATCGAGCCATTGGTTTTACGTACATCCATTGTATTTAATTTTAAATTATTCTAGATTATTCATAGCTAACTTCGCAAATTTAGAAATAAAGTGTGTCATTGACCAACAACCGGACATCAAGTTATCAACAAGTTTTCAACATAGCCACATACCACTTCCAAATGCACGCCGATGCTAAAAAAGATAAGCGAACAACCACGCGACACATAGCAATTATCAATATATTTTACTACCTTTGTGCTGATTGACACAACTCTTATATAATGAAAAAAATTGACGTTGTACTCGGACTCCAGTGGGGCGACGAGGGAAAAGGCAAGGTGGTCGATGTTCTGACCCCTGACTACAAGGTAATTGCCAGGTTTCAAGGCGGCCCTAACGCCGGACACTCACTTAAATTCGACGGAGAACATTTTGTACTTCACACCGTTCCTTCCGGCATCTTCAGACCGGATACCATAAATATAATAGGCAACGGCGTGGTAATCGACCCTGTCATCCTGATGGAGGAAATCAAAGACATTGAAGCCAAGGGAGGAGACATCTCAGGGAAGCTGCTCATCTCCAAAAGAGCACACCTCATACTCCCTACCCACAGGATTCTTGACGCCGCAAGCGAAGCCGCCAAAGGCAAGTCCAAGATCGGTTCCACCCTCAAAGGCATAGGACCTACCTATATGGACAAGACAGGCAGAAACGGACTCCGCGTAGGAGATATCCTGTCCCCGGAATTCAAAAAGAGATACGAGACACTGAAGAACAAGCACATCGGGATGCTCGCACAGTACGATTATACCTATGATGTGTCCGAATATGAGAAGAAATGGTTCGAATCAGTAGAGCAGCTCAAGAGGTTCGAGTTCATCGAAAGTGAGCTCAAGGCCAACGAGTACATCAAGAACGATGTTCCCGTACTTGCAGAAGGCGCACAGGGTTCGATGCTCGACATAGATTTCGGAACCTACCCTTTCGTCACCTCTTCCAACACCATGTCTGCGGGCGTATGCACCGGACTGGGAGTTGCCCCATGCCATGTCGGGAAAGTGATAGGCATCTTCAAAGCCTATTGCACCAGGGTCGGAAGCGGTCCTTTCCCTACCGAGTTGCTTGACGAGACCGGAGAGGAACTCAGACGCATAGGCAACGAATTCGGAGCCACCACAGGACGCCCTCGCCGCTGCGGATGGCTGGATCTGGTAGCTCTCAAATATGCCGTGATGATGAATGGCGTGACAGAGCTCATAATGATGAAATCGGACGTACTCAACACATTCGAGACCATCAAGGTAGCCACAGCATACAAAGTCGGTGACGCGGTTGTGGATTACTTCCCGTTCGAGTGCAATGACAACATCACTCCGGTTTACAAAGAGTTCAAGGGATGGAATACTGATATCTGCTCAGTACGCAAATATGAAGACTTCCCTGCGGAACTGAAAGACTACATCGCATTCATCGAAGCCGAGACCGGATGCCCGGTTAGAATCATTTCCGTCGGTCCAGACAGAAGCGAAATCGTCATAAGATAGCCCCCAAAGCTACCCTTTGATATCGACATTGAAGCCCTCTTCTATGAGATCGGCAACAAGAGAACGCATTCTCTCCACAGAGAATTTCTCAAGGCCGGCCATAGGAGTCGGGCGATCAATGGTATATACCATTATCTCGCGAGGATGAAGTTCCCTGACAATTTCTTTCCACCCTTCCAGCACCTCCGGGCTTGAACTGTCAAATTCCGGACTTTTCAGGAACATGGTCTGAAGTATGAAATCCCCGTCAAATTTCTTGAGAGAATCGATCGTTCTTCGAAGACTGTACCCCGGAGCGGGACGGTCAATCAGCGCGACAAGTTCATCTGTCGGAGCATCTATTTTCATTATTGGAGAATCCACCTTGCGAAGAGCCTCCAGCACCTCGGGAACATGCACCCGCGTAGCATTGGAAAGCACCGACACCCTGGCACCCGGGAAAAACTCATCGCGCAGCCGCAGGGTATCATCTACTATCTGAGGAAACTCCGGATTGAGTGTCGGCTCCCCGTCTCCGGAGAACGTAATGGAGTCTATATGCACTCCCTCCCTTTTGAGAGCGGAGAGTTTGTCTTCAAGGGCGCTGCGAACGTCAGCCGCAGATGGAAGCCGTTTGTCGTCCCGACCGTCCTTATTCCATCCGCACTCGCAGTAAATGCAGTCGAAAGAGCAGATTTTCCCGTGCTCCGGGAGCAGATTAATTCCCAAAGATGCACCGAGCCTTCGGCTGTGAATAGGCCCGAATACCGTATCTTCCCTTAACATTTCGTATCAGTTTCTTCACTATCGTCACGATAGAGATATGTAGGATAGTTGCCGTTGAAACATGCAAGGCAGAGTTCCTCCCTTTTCCCGGCCTCAAACAAAGCTTTCTCGGAAAGAAAGGCTATGGAATCCACGCCCAAGGACTGCCGCACTTCCTCAAGAGACCGTCCGGCACACATAAGTTCCTTGCGCGTCGTGATATCTATGCCATAATAGCAAGGTCCCGTAATCTGAGGGCTGGCGATACGCAGGTGAACCTCCGTCGCCCCGGCCTCGCGCAACATGGTGACTATCCTTCTGGATGTGGTGCCCCTTACGACGGAATCATCGACAAGTACGATTCTCTTGCCGTTGACAATGGTCTTTACAGGAGACAATTTCATCTTCACTCCCTTATCCCTCATTTCCTGAGAAGGCTGGATAAAGGTTCGTCCTATGTATTTATTTTTGATAAGCCCCATCTCGTAAGGCAGGCCGCTCGCCTCGGCGTATCCCATGGCGGCACTCAGGCTGGAATCCGGAACTCCGACCACGATATCGGCATCTGCAGGAGCCTCTTCATAGAGGAGTTTTCCTGTCACTTTCCTGAAACTGTGGACATTGCATCCTTCTATATCACTGTCCGGACGGGCAAAATAGATATATTCCATGGCGCACAGGAAATGATGCTGGAAAGTCGAGTAGTTGTTGGACCTTATCCCCTGATGATCAATGGTAACTATCTCTCCAGGCTCAATATCCCTTATGAACTGCGCTCCGATGACATCGAACGCACAAGTCTCGCTGCTTACTACATACCCGTCTCCCAACTTTCCCAAAGAAAGCGGACGCAATCCATGCTTGTCCCGACAGGCATAGATACGGTTCCCCGTCATGATAAGAAATGCAAACGCTCCCTCGATCATATTTAGGGCCTCCTTTATGGCAAGTATGCGCGGACGCTTACGCTCCCTCGGGTCTTTTCGTATCAGGTGCGCCAGAATCTCGCTGTCCGATGAAGACTGGAAAAGAGTGCCCCGGTCTTCAAGATAACGGCGCAACTGCTGGGAGTTGACTATATTGCCGTTGTGCGCGATTGAAAAGTCTCCGGTATTGTGATGGAAGAGGAAAGGCTGGACGTTGTCAATCCCTCCGCCTCCCGTAGTGGAGTAGCGGACATGACCTATCGCCATGCTGCCCTTAAGAGTGGAAAGGTTGCCCTCGTTGAAAATTTCAGTCACAAGGCCTTCCCCCTTGATTCTCTTGAGGTTACCTTCATCATCACGGGATACGATACCGCATCCTTCCTGTCCCCTGTGCTGCAGGGCGTGAAGACCGTAATACACCAGATTCGCGGCATTCTCGATTCCGTAGATGCCGAACACTCCACATTCTTCGTGGATTTCGCTGTCAAGACAATTCATATCCGACAAATTTAGTAATTTTTCATGTATATATTTTAAGGCTTGAGTAAAAATGAGTACATTTGCAAGCAGAAAATTTTCCTCATTTTATGAAAGCATTAGTTAGTACTGATTTCAATTTTAAGGGCCAGACAGCCAAGTATCAAGGCAAGGTCCGCGACGTGTACAGCATCGGAAGCGATTATCTGATCATGGTGGCAACTGACCGTATCTCGGCATTCGATGTAGTCCTCCCTAAAGGCATCCCTTTCAAGGGGCAGGTTCTCAACCAGATAGCCTCAAAGTTCCTGGACGCTACGGCCGACATTATCCCTAACTGGAAAATCGCTGAAATCGACCCTATGGTGACAGTAGGCTACAGATGCGAACCTTTCAAGGTGGAGATGGTAATCAGAGGTTACCTGACCGGACACGCATGGAGAGAATACAAGGCAGGCAAACGCACCCTCTGCGGAGTTGCACTGCCGGAAGGAATGGTGGAGAACCAGAAATTCCCGGAACCTATAATCACCCCTACCACCAAAGCTGACGAAGGACACGACGAAGACATCAGCAAAGAGGATATCATAGCCAGGGGACTTGTATCCCGTGAAGACTACGAGCAGCTCGAAAAGTACACACGCGCACTGTACGAGCGCGGATGTGAGATGGCTGCCGACAAGGGACTCATCCTCGTGGACACCAAATATGAATTCGGAAAACGCGACGGCAGGATTGTCCTCATGGATGAGATTCACACCCCTGACTCGTCAAGATATTTCTACGCCCAGGGATACGAGCAAAGGCTCGCCGCGGGCGAAAGGCAGAAACAACTCTCAAAGGAATTCGTACGCGAGTGGCTTATGGCCGGAGGATTCCAGGGACGCGAAGGAGAAGTAGTGCCTGAGATGACAGATGAAGTGGTAAACGGCATCACTGAAAGATATATCGAGCTCTACGAGCACATCACCGGAGAGAAATTCCAAAGAGCACAGTGCGACGACCTTGCAGAGCGCGTCCGCACCAATATTGAGAAATTCCTTTCAACCCGCAAATAATATGATAGAAAGATATTCACGAAAGGTCATGAGAGATGTCTGGACTGAAGAGAACAAGTTCAGCGCCTACCTCAAAGTCGAGACCCTCGCATGTTATGCATGGAGCGAGCTCGGAGTGATTCCGCGCGAAGACGTGGACAAGATACGTGACAACGCCACATTCTCCGTAGAGCGCATCAAGGAGATTGAAGAGCAGACAAGACATGACGTGGTAGCCTTTACCAGAGCGGTAAGCGAAAGCCTGGGAGAAGAGAGAAAATGGGTGCACTACGGACTCACATCCACGGATGTAGTGGATACGGCCAACGGCTATCTCCTCAAGCAGGCGAATGCCATCCTTCTCAAGGACCTCGAAGACTTTCTGGAAGTACTCAAACGTCGCGCCAATGAGTTCAAAACCACTCCGTGCATAGGACGAACCCACGGAATACATGCGGACATCACTTCTTTCGGGCTGAAATGGGCTCTTTGGTATGAAGAGATGAAGCGCAACATCGACCGTTTCAAATACGCATGCAAAGGCGTAGAAGCCGGCAAAATGAGCGGTGCGGTCGGCAATTTCGCCAACATTCCTCCTTTCATTCAGGACTACGTATGCGAGCATCTCGGCATAGACTCCGCCGAAATCTCCACTCAGGTACTCCAGAGGGATCGTCATGCATTCTACATAGCCACACTCGCCATCATAGCATCCACCCTCGAACAGATGGCCTTTGAGGTCCGCAACCTTCAGCGCACGGAAGTACGCGAGGTGGAAGAAGCGTTCCGCAAGGGGCAGAAAGGCTCCAGCGCCATGCCGCACAAGCGCAACCCTATCAGCAGCGAGAATATCTGCGGATGCGCAAGGGTCATGAGAGGATATATGGCCGCATCCTGCGAGAACGTGGCCCTGTGGCACGAGAGAGACATCTCCCACTCGTCCACCGAGCGCATAATACTTCCGGATGCCACCGAACTGCTGGACTACATGCTCACCAGATTCAAGGGAATACTCGACAATCTGGTAGTATATCCTGAAAGGATGCTCCATAACATATACCTGACCAAGGGCGTGATTTTCGCCCAGAGAGTGATGAATGCACTTATCGGAAAGGGACTGTCACGGGAAGAAGCATACGATACCGTGCAGCCGATAGCCATGAAAGCATGGACAGAAGGTCTTGCATACAAAGATCTCCTCAAGGCTGACTCAAAGGTGATGGGGCTTCTTTCAGAAGATGAACTGGAAGGATGTTTTACTCTTGACTACTATTTCAAGAACGTAGATTACATATTCAAAAGAGTAGGTTTAAGCGAATAAGCCTGCAATATAAATATTAGGATTGTGGAGTGAAGGGAATCCGGTCAAATGCCGGAACTGTGCCCGCAGCTGTAGTTTCCATCCAAATCCCCGGATTATGCCATTGTTCGCACAAGAATGAGAAGGCCCGGGGACGGAAAGAGTCAGAAGACCTACCCAATCAAGTCAAACAAAGAAGCTCGGGGGCAAGCTTCAGTTTGTGCGAAAGATGATATTGTCCGGAATATTGTCAGCATTGTGGTTAAGCGCCGCAATGCTGCTTTATACCGTCTCAAGCTATGGAACGGACCAATCTGTCGTTCCCGGAAGTTCTGAGACGGCGGCAGTCTCTGCAAATGAGCCGCTGAAAGATACGCTCTCAAGGGCTATAATCACGGCTGAAAGAGATGCGGCCGCATCACGGACTGCACCCATCCAGAAAATTTCAAGAGCAGCCATCGAAAGAAGCGGAGCGTCCGGGCTCCACGAGATACTCCGCACGTTTTCCGGAGTAAGCATACGCGATTACGGCGGAATAGGAGGACTCAAAACCGTATCCGTAAGGGATATAGGAGCACAGCACACCGCCATCTGTTATGACGGCGTAGTAATATCCGACGCGCAGAACGGCCAGACGGACATCTCGCGTTTCAACCTTGACAACATCTCCGAAATAACAATGGAAACCGGCGGCTCCGATGATATCTTCCGCGCAGCCAGACTTCTCAACGCATCCGGAATATTGTCTCTTTCCACAATATCCGATAAGGACAGCTTCAATGCGGCCATGGCCTATGCCTCATTCAACACATACCGCCCGCATATCTTCCTGAACAGAAGTTTTTCCGACCGCATATCTGTGGGCGCGTCACTGGATTACCTGTATTCCGGCGGAGCATACCCGTTCTCCTTCACCAACGGCAGTCTGATTACGCAGGAGCGAAGACTCGGCAGCGACGTTCATACATTAAGCTCCGAGACGACATTAAGAGTCAATACCATAGACTCCGGCAGCCTCACAGCCAAAATCAGGTTTTTCGACTCGGAAAGAGGACTTCCCGGAACGGTCGTGTTTTATGTACAGGAACCTACCGAAAGGCTATGGGACAAAGAACTGTCCGCCAGCATGATATATAAGACCGGCAGTCACGGAAGATGGCGGTTTTCCGAGACCGTCAATTTCGACATGAGCCGCAACCGGTACACGAACAGTTCCGTACACTACGAGCAGGATGACAGATACAACCAGAAAGAACTCTCTTCTTCCTGCATTGCAGAATACCGGTTCAATGACCACCTAAGGTTCACTTTTGCCGAAGACCTGCTGCTCAATACCCTCTACGCCACTATCCCCGAATGCCCTCAACCGAAAAGATTATCCTCAGTATCAGCCATTTCCGGGCAATGGAAAGACCATAGACTCACTGTCACCGGCAGCCTCTGTGGCACCGTCATACGGGAAAAGGCCGAAAAAGGTAAAGCAGCCTCCCCTATCAACAGGCTCGCCCCGTCCCTGAGCCTCTCCTTCAAAATCGCCGAAGGTCTGCGTGTGCGGGCATCATACCGCGACGGATTCAGGGTGCCTACATTCAACGATCTCTACTATACCCGCATCGGCAACGGTGAGCTGCGCCCCGAAAAAGCACGCCAGTACAACATAGGTCTGACATACAGCCTGTACAACAAACGCCGGGACACATGCCCGTTTCACCTGACTGCCTCTCTGGACCTTTATCACAACATCATCCGGGACAAGATACTCGCAGTGCCGACAATGTTCATCTGGAAAATGCGCAACCTCGGAGAAGTCAGGATGACCGGGGCGGATGTTTCCGTCTCCGGAAGCGTAACCCCCACGAAACACACCGTCATCCGGCTTTCGGCCAACTACTCGGCCAGACGAGCCATCGATGTCACAGACCCGTCGGCCAAAAACTACAGGCACCAGATACAATATACCCCACGGCACAGCGGCAATATCTTTCTTGACGTCGGAACTCGCTGGGCGGACCTGTCATATACTCTGAACGCCGTAGGACGCCGCTGGAGTCTGCCTCAAAACATCCCTGCCAACGAAATGCCATCATATTTCGACCATTCGATATCCGTAGGACGAAGTTTCATCCTTGGCAAAATCGGAATCAGGATATCGGCTGAGGCACTGAACCTTTCTGACAAGAACTACGAAGTGGTACGCTTCTACCCCATGCCGGGAAGGAATTACAGAATAACAATCAAATTTACATATTGACATGAAAAAGAACATTTTCTTCTATGCTGCACTTGCTGCAGTGACAGCCATTGCAGCCGTTTCCTGTACCAAACAGGAGAACAATCCCAAGCCGCAGGGAGCAACGGGCTACTATGTGCTGAACAACGGTTCATTCAAGATGAACAACTCTTCAGTCACCATCTACAACTCCGACGAAAAGGTCACCGCGGCCGGTGTTTTTGCCTCCGCCAACGGAAAGGGACTCGGAGATACCGCGCAGGACATTCTTGTGTCCGGAGATGACGTGTTCATTTCCGTCAACGTCTCCAAAATCATATTTGTCACCGACAGGGATCTTAAAATCAAAAAAGAAATCGTAGCCAAGCTTCCAGACGGCACAACCCTTTCTCCACGATACCTGGCACAGGGCCCTGAAGGGAAAGTATATGTCACATACTACGAAGGATACCTCGGAGAAATATCCGCTTCCGACTACTCTGTGCGGGTCACACCCGTAGGAGCAAGCCCTGAAGGGTGCGCATATTCATCCGGCAGAGTATTCGTATCCAATTCCGGCGGAGCCAACTACCCGAACTACGAGAAAACGATGTCCATGGTAGATGCAGAATCATTCCGGGAGAGCGACAGGATTGAAGTCAATGTCAATCCGGCCACAATGGTCGCTTCCGGAGACATCATCTACCTGTTCAGCCTCGGAGATTACGGTGCCAGCCCAGCAAAAGTGCAGTCCATCAGCGCCACCTCATTGGAAATCAAGGACCTGGACTGCACCAGCCCTACCGCCATCGCCCTGTCAGGCAACACCCTTTACGTAATGTGCGGAGGATATGCCGCCGACTACACCCCGCTTCCCGCCACCATTTACAAGTACAATGCTGCAGACGGCAAGCGCATCGGGGAGTTCGTCACAGACGGCACAAGCCTCCCGAAAGCATACTCGCTTTCGGCTACCGACGATTTCGTGTGGGTAGGATGCTCTGACTACAAGACCAACGGTGACATGTATGTATTCACCAAGGACGGCAAACTCTACGACAAATTTGACACGCAGGGCATAAATCCTATCAAGGTAGCGGCACGATGATACTCAGTCTACTGTATGTGCTTTTGTCAGGAATAGCCCTTCCTGTCGGAGGCATCCAGATGCAATACCTGTGGCGGAATCAGCTCGGAGACGTGTATTCGCTCGGGCTCGGCTCCGCCGCATGTCTTGGCGCGGCTGCAGCTACAATGTCCGGATGGTGCTCGCTCACCGTAGGGTCATTCATCTGCACCCTTATATGCACATTGGTATGCTTTCTTGTGACGCTCAAAGTATCCACCAAGAATCTGATTACGTTCGGTATCATCTTCGGCACGTTCATCGGATCGCTCGGAACCATTGTCGTAACCAACGCACCGAACTCGGATCTGCTGAAACAATACTACCTTTGGGGAGCAGCCAATTTCAAGATGGAAGGGGTGACAAGCGGAGATATCGTCTTCTCCCTCTGTCTGTTTGCGATAGGCATCGCAGCCGCCATCATGGACCACAAAAAGCTCAGCGCGCATTTCAGGGGCGAGACGGAATTGAGCAAAGCCCATAAGGCATTGAGTCTGCTGATGATAATGTTCCTGGTGACTTCGGCCGTAAGTATATGCGGACCTATAGGATTCATATCCCTTGGCGTTCCGAATCTCAGCCGCACGGTCTGTCACAGCAAGGACATCCGCAAACACTATCTGATATCTTCTGCCATGGGAGTGGGACTCCTGCTGATTACATTCCTTGTGACGGAATATGTAAGCTTCGGCATATACCTGCCAATCAGCGCCACTATGGCCATCATAGCGCTTCCTCTAACAACCCTTCTCTTCATCAAAGGAGAACAATAAAAAAGACTCCGGAAGCCCTTGTGATTTCCATTGGAAATCATTAGCTTTGGGATTTATATACACACTATTATCTATTATGAACAAACTCACATTCAAACTCACCCTTGGCGCAGCGGTACTGATTCCCGCTATCGCGGCAGTAGCGATTACCGTTGCGTCTGACGGAAGCAACCGTCCGGTAAGACCGGAAGGGCCTTGCGACATATATGCCGCAGGAGGTACACCATGCGTAGCAGCGCATTCATCCACAAGAGCCCTTTACAGCAGTTATGAAGGACCGCTATATCAGGTCATGAGGCAGTCCGACGGCAAAACCCTCGACATTCAGGTCGTCCAGGCAAGTGCAGGAGACCCGGGAGGATATGCGGATGCCGCAGCGCAGGATGAGTTCTGCAAGGATACATATTGCTGGATTACCATACTTTACGATCAGTCCGGCAAGGGAAATGACTTGTATCAGGCACCTCGCGGAGGGTTCAGCGGTCCGGCAATGGGAGGATTCAACAACATTCCTCTCGCAGATGCCGCTCCGACCACACTCATGGGACACAAGGTTTATGGAATGTTCATTGCTTCCGGTATGGGTTTGAGATGGAACGATGCTCATGGTACGGCCGTGGACGACCAGGCAGAAGGCCAGTATTGGGTCATAAGCGGACATCATTACAACTCCGGGTGCTGCTTTGACTACGGCAATGCGGAAACAGACAGCCGAGACGACGGTGACGGTACCATGGAAACGACATATTTCGGCACCCAGAAAGCTTGGTATTATGGACATGGTGCAGGTCCATGGATTATGACAGATCAGGAGAACAATCTTGTAGGTTGCGTCAACCCGGATCCGAACGACAAATACTGCGATGCCCTCAAAAGTATCAACTGGCGTTTCGTAACGGCCACAGCTGACGGAGAACCGCATCATTGGCGCACCATGGGAGGAAATGCGCAGGGCGGAGAACTGGAGATGCTATATGATGGAGGACGCATCATCAACGAAAGAAACAGCTACGATCCTATGCGCAAGCAGGGCGCAATCCTTCTTGGCAACGGAGGAGACAACTCCAACGGCTCGCAAGGTATTTTCTATGAAGCGGCAATGACTGCATCTGGTACTTTCCCAAGTGTCGAGGTTAATCAGAACATCCAGAAAAACATAGTCGCCGCGCGGTATGACGTGGCTCGTCTGACCATAGGCCAGATAGAGGATATCGACAATCCGGGCGGGCTCCAGACCTTCCGCCTCAACAGCACTTCACATACCAGCGTAAAATTCGTCAATACTACAAATGAAACCATAAGTGACCTTAGCATCTCACTGAAAGTGCCGCGCGGATGGAAGTCCAAGGTTACCGGAACGACCAAAGCTGTCAGAAAAGTCGGTTATCAGATCGAACCCGGGCAGACAGTAGTGGTCGATTTCACCGTCACGTCCTCCGGCAAGGAATATAATGGAGACATCAAGGCAGTGGCAGAGTGGACCGGAGCAAACGGAAAAGACTCATGGTCGGCCGTTCAAAAAATACGCAACGTTCATCCCGTGACCATAAACGAGTTCCGTTCCGCCGACTCAAACGGAAACATGACCAACTCATTCATAGAACTCTACAACGATTCCGACAAACCGGTCAATATATCCGGATGGACTCTGACACATCACGAAATCAACCTGCCATATTTTTCATCAATCACCATTCCTTCAAAGACATACATTGAGCCAAAAGGATTCTATCTGATGGGACTTTCCACATCGGGACTTTCAGTAGATGCATCCAAGGGAGACAAGATTATATATGTACGCAGCGTTAAAGGCCTAAAGCAGGGAGATGAAATCACAATAGGCAATGGCAAGAATGCAGAGAAAGCAAAGATTGCGTCCGTAATAGCTCCGGAGCCTCAGAAACCGGCACAGACGGTCGGAAGATTCAGAAGAGAACCGGAACCGGGCACCCCTACAACCCTTTGGCAACCTCTTCCTGAAGGACCTGTCATCACTATCCCGGCTGGTGCCACCAACATTCCGGTCACCAGCGTTTCCGGCTTCAATGCAGGACAGAAGATGGCTATTGGCTATGGTTCCACATATCCTGCAGTATCCAATTCAATAGAAAAATATGAGGTAGTCACTGTCACAGAAGTCGGCAAGCCGGGAACACAGGCATATCTCTCAATGGACGCCAAGCCTGGAGACACCAATATTAAAGTAAGCAGCACCGCCGACATCACTGCAGGAGACATCATCAGACTTGATATTGACAGCGAAGGACACGGCATCGAATATGTCACGGTAAAAGCTGTCGGCACGCCTTCTGTACGAAACACTTTAAACGGTCCGCTTCGTCCGGATGAAGACGCAGGGACAGGACTTGAACTGGAGGAGCCACTGAAGTTCCACCACGCCAGCAATATGCCTTTCAGCGTAAGGGGTACCGGAATCTCCTTCGAGCCTGCCACCAAATTCAGCCATTCAAGCAACGAGCCGGTACTATCCCTCGTATTTGCCCTCGAACTCGAGCGTCCGCTTGCAAAGTCACACAACATCAACGATGTGATACAGGCTTTAAACTGCACGGAAGCAGGCTATCATGGTGACGTGGACGCAGATCTTCTCTTCGGTGGCCCGGCAATAAGCGCCACTGCAGGCAATATGACGCTGCGAACAAGCAAGGGTCTCATAGTGGACGCTCTCAACTATGGCAGATTAGTAGATCCTTGGCTTGGAGAAGGGTATCAGGGAAGACCGAACAAAGAAGGCAACTATGCCCCTGCACCGGTAATCACAAGACCATGGGGCGCATATACTCCTTCCTTACAGAACACCCCTGAGCTCAGCACCGGAAGATATCCTGACGGGAAAGACAGTGACGACAACGAAAAAGACTTTCACGTCCAGACCTACGGAACAATCCTTGCTCCGATAAATGCAGGTGACGAAAGCATAAAAGTTTCGGATATCCACCTTTTCTCTCCTGGACAATACGCCATTCTAGGAAACGGGGATAATACAGAACTTGTGCAGATAGCAAATATTGCAGACGGAGGCGCAGCTCAGCTTACTGAAGATGTCACTGCAGGAAGCCGTGTACTCCATGTCCGTGGAGCCCGTTCTTTCTCCGTCGGTCAGGAAGTACTGCTCGGAGGCGTCACATACAAAGTCGAGTCCGTAGAAGGAGCAAGAATGTATTGGCCGGGATCCGGTCCGGCTAAAATGCCGAGTGACAAAGTCACTTTATCTTCTGCTCTCCGTAAGGGAGCCAAAACCGGTGAGTGGATTGCCGGAGCAGGTATTACTCTTGCAAGACCGGTTATGAAGGACCATTCAACAGGAGATGCTCTCACCACATACGCAGCAACCCCTGGAAGGCCTAACCGTTATTAGCAAGTGAGACACAGACAGAATATTCTAAAATGGGCAATGGCGCTTCTATGCGTCATTGCTCTTGTCATTTCCGTTTTTCTATTCTTCCATGCACTCAGCGGAAAAGGATTGATAGGATGCGCTCAGGGGAGCAGTTGCAACGCCGTACTGGGAAGCAGGTGGTCCCTGCTTTTAGGGGCAATCCCGATAAGCGCACCCGCAATCTGCCTATACTCGTTTCTTCTGGTATGCATCCTGGGTGCGGACAGTATTGATGACCCTGTTTTCGAGGGGAGAATAAGAAAACTCATGCTCATAGCATCCGGAGCGGTATCCGGAGCAGCAGCATGGTTTATCATCGTGCAGGAGCTGTTTATCGGGGCGTTCTGCCCGTACTGCATGAGCGTGCACTGCTGCGGAATCGTATTGTCGGCTCTGATAATATGGGATGCACACAGGCGGAATATAGCAGGAAATCCAGCAAAGGGAGCGATACTGGTGGCGGCAGGAATAGCTTCAGCCGCAGCCCTTGCACTGTTTCAGGTATCCACTACGCCACGCTCGGCATACGACAGCGGCTCTGTCAGCGAGAAACTGCCGAACCCGGCGGAATTGGGATTACCGGTCATCGGGGACAGCGCTGCCGAATACAACATTCTGCTGATGTACGACTACCGGTGTTCGCACTGCCGGAAAATCCATACGATGCTGCCGGAGGTTGTGGAAAAACTCGGCGGGAAAGTATCTTTCACACTGTGCCCTACCCCGCTGGGCAAAGAATGCAACCCTTATGTAAACTCGGATGTGGACCTGTTCAAGGGATCCTGCTCGCTTGACAAATACGCGCTGGCAGTATGGAGGACCAGGCCGGACGCATTCTCTGAAATGGATGAATTCCTGTTTGAGAACAGACGCGGCGGATGGTACCCAAGAGAAGAGGACGAGGCTACGGAAAAGGCAGTCGAACTAATCGGTGCGGAAGCACTTGAAAAAGAGATTCATTCTGAATGGATGAGAAATTATCTATCTTGCGTACTCGAACTTTTCGCAAGGACGTCCTCATCAGAACGCGCCGCAATACCAAGATTTGTACTGGATGGGCGCTATATGGTACCTGAAGCGGACAATGCCGAGGCCCTGACAGAACTTATAAGACAATTGACAAACAACCATATATGAGAAAGAAACACTTTTTGACAGCGGCCGCTTTGTGCATAAGCGCACCGCTGCTCCTCTTAATCTGCTGCAAGGGGCCCCAGAACAGTTCATCCCTTCCATGCGACATCTATGCAGACCACGGAACGCCATGTGTGGCCGCACACAGCACCACCAGACTGCTGAGCTCATCATACGACGGCCCTCTGTACAGGGTGGTCAGGGATTCTGACGGAGCTTATCTGGATGTCACTGCCGATTCGCGCGGCTATGCGTTCAGCGAACTTCAGGACGAGTTCTGCCGGGATGCCGTATGCAGAATAAGCATAATATACGATCAGTCCGGTAAAGGCAATGACCTCACGCAGGCAGCCCCCGGCACGTTCAACGGTCCGGCAAAAGGCAATTTCAACGAACTCCCGATAGCCGACATGGCACCGGTAATGCTCAATGGAAGGAAAGTCTATGGAGTGTACATCATGCCGGGAATGGGATTCAGGTGCAACAATGCGAAAGATCTGGCCATCAACGACGAGGCTGAAGGAATATATTATGTCATAGACGGGACACATTACGACAGCGGATGCTGCTTCGACTACGGCAACTCCTCCACCAATGGACGGGCCGTGGGCACAGGCACCATGGAAACCACATATTATGGTACATCCACCGCATGGGGAAGAGGCAACGGAGAAGGTCCGTGGATAATGTCGGACATGGAAGCCGGACTTTTCACAGGGTACGACGCCAAACTCAACGACGTACCGTCAATTGACGGATGGAGATTCGTATCCGTATTCGTGAACGGAGGTGACGGAAACAAATGGGACCTGCGTGGAGGAAACGCCACTACAGACAGCCTTACCACATATTACAGCGGAATACGACCGGAATCCGAAATCAACGACAAATACTATCCGATGCATAAGAAGGGCGGCATGCTGCTCGGCAACGGAGGGGACAACGGAAACGGCTCCGCAGGTACCTTCTATGAAGGTGTCATGACAGTAGGCTATCCTACAGATGAGGCCATAAATGCCGTGCAGGCCAGTATCGCAGCCGCCTCTTACCGCGAATATCCACTCAAAGTATCGCGCATCGGACAGTTCTCTCCTGAAAGCACCGCCGAAGTGTCAGTCGCCATCACCGCGGCATCAGAAATGAAATCTCTCAGACTAAAGGTAGAATTGCCTAAGGGATGGTCTTGCGCACGAAAAGACGGCAAATTCAACTTGGAGCAAGGAAATACCCGTACTGAAGTATTCAGCATCACCGCACCGGAAGGACGCTCAAGCGGAGAAGCCAGGTTCATAGCCGAATGGAAAGGCGGAAAGGCGGAAATCACGCAGCGCATAAGATGCTCGGAGGCACTCAAAATCAACGAAGTCCAGCTTTCAGCAGAAGGTGGAGACACGCGTTCCCAGTTCATCGAACTGTACAATGCTTCATCCAAAGAATCCGATCTCTCCGGACTCACTCTCATTGCCCGTCACAGCGGACGCGAATCACTTCCGATATACCGCGTACCGGAAGGCACCATCCTCGCTCCGGGAGCATTCTATACCATCCATCTCGCTCCTGTAGCCACCACCGCAGCCGCCAAGGCCGGGAGCCGGGAAATACTGTTGTCCGGCAGCATTCCAAGCACATCAGCAATTACCGTCAACGGCAGTTCCTATCACATAACCGGCAGCGGAACACCGGCAGGATCACCTACCATTGTCTTCATTCCTGTATCAACGGGACCACGCATGACAATCCCTGCAGGATCTTCCAACATCCCGGCGGCATCCGTATCCGGATTCAGAGTCGGAGACAAGATGGGCATAGACCTCGGAGGCAACTATGAGGTTGTCACTGTCACAGCTGTAGGCACGGCCGCCACGCAGAGCACAATTCCGTCAGCCACCAGAAAGGGAGATACTGTTTTCGACATGGATGCCACTTCCTCCCTCCGCCCGGGAGACATCCTGACCATCAGCACCGGCAACCGCATGGAAACAGCCGTTGTCAAACGAGTGATCAAAAGCGTGGATGCCCAGGCACCGCGAATGCCAGGAATGCCTTTCACAAAGCATGAGCCGGGAACCGTAGAAATAGAATCCGGCCTGCAATTTGACCATATCGCCGGAGTTGACGTCTCTTGCACAGGGTCAGGCATAAGTTTCGAACCGGCTACCGAATTCGAGCACACAAGCGGAGACGAGCTTCGCCCGTTGGGTACTCCTTACACTCTCGAAAGAGCTCTTGAAAGCGATGTGGAAACATTCAAGGGGATCGCACTTTCCGGCTCGGACGCCGCCCTGTTCGGATATGGACTGTCCGGTGCAGCAGGCTCAATAGCCCTGGTGGATCCTCGGACAAATACCGTAATTGACGCTCTCGTCTATGGCTCCAAGCAGAGCAATTCGAGCGCAAACGGCACCATAGCAAGTCCGCAGCTTGCAGTGATGGAAAGCCCTCAGGATGGAGGAGGCTGCATAGCAGTAGTGCCTCAGAGAGGACGATTCTTCAGACAAGCCGGAACTCCTGCTCCTGCAGTGATACTCGCCAGAATTCATGACGGCCACGACAGCGACAATCTCGAAGCGGATTTCCGCTCGACAGAAAAAGCTACACCGGGAGAAAAGAACAACTGACTAAAGCTTCTTTAGCAGCAATTCACGCAGTTCATCCGCAGTATCGGCTACATAGTCCGCCTCACGGGCGGCCTCAGGACGAAAGCCCCATGTAACCCCGATGCTGCGGATGCCGGCATTTCTCGCCGTCTGGACATCTGTTCCGGAGTCACCTACCATCACACAGTCCTCCTTGCCCACACCTCCGAGTTCAAGCAGATAGCTTATAATCTCGGGGGACGGCTTGAGAGGTCTGGCATCTGTACCTCCGACAACTCCAAGGAACGGAATTTCAGGGAAAAAGTGACTCACTATGGCACTTGTACCTTCCTGATACTTGTTGGAAGCCACCGCTATGCCGTATCCTCTTTCGGACAATTCTTCAAGAAGTGCCGCTATCCCGGGATACGGACGGGAATGTACGGTGCAGTGACTGCCATAATAGTCTATAAATCCCGGCAGCAGACGGTCAGGAATAGATTCATCAGCCTGCTCCGCTTGAGGCAGTGCTCTCTGAATCAGCTTGCGGACACCATTGCCTACCATCATTCTATATTCGCCGATAGCGTGCAAAGGACGTCCGGTCTCCGCAAGGACATGATTGACGGCAGTACCAAGATCTTCGATGGTATTAACCAAAGTTCCGTCAAGATCGAATATTACAAGTTTTCTTCCCATCATACCTTAATACAGGATTATTCTCTTATCCTCGAATCAATAATTATAGTCACAGGCCCGTCGTTGACCAGAGAGCACTGCATGTTCGCACCGAACACACCTTTTTCCACCGGTATGCCGGACACCGCAGAAAGCCTTTCGCAGTATTTGTCATACAGCGCAATAGCCAGCTCATGACCCGCTGCACGGATATATGAAGGCCTGTTGCCCTTCTTCGTAGAGGCTGTCAGGGTAAACTGGGACACCGCAAGAAGTCCGCCGCCAACATCCACGACGCTCCTGTTCATCACACCGTTTTCGTCATCGAAAATCCTCATGCCGGCAGTCTTCTGGACAAGCCACTCCATATCCGCCTCCGTATCTCCATCCTCTACCCCGACAAGCACGAAAAGTCCCTGCCCGATAGAGCCTACCACTTTCCCGTCCACCACAACGGACGCCTCCTTGGTTCTTTGTATAACAAGTCTCATAAATCAGTCCTTTGGAACATACAATCCAACCTGCAAATATACACCAAAACCCCGGCATATCATCCCAAATCACAATTTGTGTGATAATTTCATATATCGAGCCCACGAATGGAACTCCGTAACGATTATTTAGTTATCTTTGAACTGCTAACACATATTTTGTCTATATGAAAAGAATCGTTGAATGCGTCCCGAACTTCAGCGAAGGTCGCAACAAAGATGTAATCAACAAGATAGTCGCCGCAATCACCGGCGCTGCATCCCCCGTAACAGGTGAAAAAGTCAAACTCCTCGACGTTGATCCGGGCGAAGCCACCAACCGCACCGTAGTCACATTCGTCGGAAGTCCGGAGGCCGTATGCGAAGCCGCATTCCGCGGCGTACAAAAGGCTCAGGAACTCATAGACATGAGACATCATCACGGTGCTCATCCTCGTTCCGGAGCCACCGATGTGCTTCCTCTCATTCCGGTAGCAGGAATCAGCCTTGAAGAATGCGCCGAACTGGCACGCGATCTCTCCAAGCGCGTCTATTCCGAGCTTGGAATCCCTTGCTACTGCTACGAAGCCGCAGCCTTCAAGCCGGAGCGCAGGAATCTTGCCGTCTGCAGGGCCGGCGAATACGAAGCTCTTCCGGAGAAAATGGCAGACCCGGCACGCAGACCGGACTTCGGACCTGAGACTTACGACGAGACCACAGCCAAGGCCGGAGCCAGCAATGTAGGTGCACGCAATTTCCTTATTGCCGTCAATTTCACCCTCAACCCCCCACCCCCCCGCCGTGCCATGGCAGTTGCTTTCGATGTCAGAGAAAAGGGTCGTAAAGCACGCGAGGGAGGCTCCCTCACCGGCAAGGTTCTCAAGGACGCTGACGGCAAGGATATCTGGATACCGGGCACCCTCAAGGGATGCAAGGCTATCGGCTGGTACATTGACGAATACGGCATAGCACAAGTCTCGATGAACATCACCGATATCACAGCCACCCCGCTTCACAAGGCCTTCGAAGAAGTCAGCCGCGCAGCCCAGGCCCGCGGACTCAGAGTCACCGGATCTGAAATCGTGGGGCTCGTGCCTAAGAGCGCACTGATCGATGCCGGAAAGTATTTCCTTGAGAAGCAGCAGCGCTCAACGGGTATCTCCGAGGAAGAAATCATGAAAATCGCCGTCAAGTCCATGGGCCTGGACGATTTGAAGCCATTCGACCCTAAGGAAAAAGTCATAGAATACCTGATGCAGGATGAGGCGGAAGAGGCTGTAAGGCAGAGACTTGTAAGGATGACGCTGACCGGTTTTGCAGAAGAGACAGCATCTGAGTCCCCTGCCCCGGGAGGCGGTTCCATTTCCGCATATATGGGCGCATTGGGAGCCGCACTCGGCACAATGGTTGCCAATCTGTCCGCCCACAAAAGAGGTTGGGACGACAGATGGAAGGAGTTCTCCGACTGGGCAGAAAAGGGCCATGAGGTGATGAAGGAACTTCTCGAGCTGGTAGATGAAGACACAGCCGCATTCGACAGAATAATGGATGTATTCAAGATGCCTAAAGGCAACGACGAAGAGAAAGCCGCCCGTGCAGCAGCCCTCGAAGCAGCTACCCTGTATGCAGCTCAGGTGCCTCTGCGTACAATGAAAGCCGCACTCAAAGCCCTTCCGGTGGCTAAAGCCATGGCGGAGGAAGGCAATCCGGCATCGGCATCAGACGCAGGAGTCGGTGCACTTGCCGCCACAGCTGCAGTACGCGGAGCACAGCTCAATGTGCGCATCAACTCAGCCGGACTACAGGACAAGGCCATGGCGGCCAAGCTCAACGCTGAAGCGGAAGCCATCGCAGCGGAAGCCATGACACTCCAGGATCAGATATTAGAAATCGTGAACAGTCACATACAATGAACAACCCCGACCATCATCAATTAAGCTGGCAGGAGGAAATTCTGGAGGGAATTCCTTCCTACCTGCCGGAAGCAAAGACATACGACCCCGAGGTCAATCACGCTCCAAAGCGCAAGGACATCCTGAGCCGGAAGGAGAAGGCTCTGGCCCTCAAGAATGCACTGCGCTATTTCCCGGAAGAGCTCCATCCGGCTCTTGCCACGGAATTCGCTGCAGAACTAAGGGACTACGGTCGCATCTATATGTACCGCTACCGCCCGTCAAATGAAATCCTTGCCCGTCCGATAGACCAGTATCCGGCCAAGAGCCGTCAGGCTGCAGCCATCATGGCAATGATTCAGAACAATCTTGATCCACGTGTAGCCCAACACCCGCACGAGCTGATCATCTACGGAGGCAACGGCGCCATTTTCCAGAACTGGGCGCAGTACAGGCTCACCATGCAGTACCTGGCCCAGATGACCGACGAGCAGACCCTGTCCATGTACTCAGGCCTGCCGCTCGGACTTTTCCCGAGCCACCGCGACGCCCCAAGAGTAGTGGTAACCAACGGAATGGTCATTCCTAACTACTCCAGCCGCGACGACTACGAAAGGTTCAACGCGCTGGGAGTATCCCAGTATGGACAGATGACAGCCGGCTCATATATGTATATCGGACCACAGGGCATCGTGCACGGAACCACCATCACCGTTATGAACGCTGCCAGAATGCAGCTGCGCAAACGGGGACTCGAAGGTACGGCGGCTCAGATGAGAGGAACACTCTTTGTCACTGCCGGTCTCGGAGGAATGTCCGGAGCACAACCTAAGGCCGGCAATATCGCGGGAGTGGTGAGCGTTACGGCGGAAATCAATCCGCTTGCAGCGCACAAGCGTCACGACCAGGGCTGGGTGGATGAACTCCACGACAATCTTGACGAACTCATCCCACGCATACGTAAGGCCGTACAGGACAAGGAAGTGGTCTCAATGGCATATATCGGCAATGTGGTCGATTTGTGGGAAAGACTTGCAGACGAAGACATCATGGTGGACTTGGGCTCCGACCAGACGTCCCTGCACAATCCATGGGCCGGAGGCTATTATCCGGCAGGTATCGGCTTTGAAGCCGCCAAACAGATGATGGCAGAAGAGCCGGAGAAGTTCAAACAGGCCGTACAGGCCTCGCTAAGGCGTCAGGTGGAAGCCATCAACAAGCTCACCGCCAAGGGCATGTACTTCTTCGACTACGGCAATGCTTTCCTTCTCGAGAGTTCTCGTGCCGGCGCCGACATCCTTAAGAAAGACGGGACTTTCCGCTATCCTTCCTATGTGGAAGACATCATGGGACCGCTATATTTCGACTACGGTTTCGGCCCGTTCCGATGGGTATGCATGTCGGAGAATCCGGAAGATCTCGCCAAGAGCGACGCGCTGGCAGTCAAGGTATTGCGCGAACTTGCAGAGCAGGCTCCGGATGATATCCGTCACCAGATGCACGACAATATCCGCTGGATAGAAGAAGCCGGAAGGAACCACCTGGTGGTAGGTTCTCAGGCACGCATTCTCTACGCCGACTGTCTCGGAAGGACACAAATAGCCCTCGCATTCAACGATGCCATCCGAAGCGGTGAAATAAGCGCTCCGATAGTATTGGGCCGCGACCATCACGACGTATCGGGCACGGACTCCCCTTTCAGGGAAACATCCAACATCTACGACGGCTCACGGTACACAGCCGATATGGCGGTGCAGAATGTCATAGGAGACTCTTTCCGAGGTGCCACATGGGTATCTATCCATAACGGCGGCGGTGTCGGCTGGGGCGAAGTTATCAACGGAGGCTTCGGAATGGTCATTGACGGATCCGAGGATTCAGCCCGCCACATCCGCCAGATGCTCTTCTGGGATGTCAACAACGGTATTGCCAGACGCAGCTGGGCCCGTAACTCAGGTGCGGTAAGCGCCATCCTCAGACAGATGCTGCGCACTCCTGACCTCAAGGTCACAATGCCGGTTATGGCAGACGACACACTGATAGACAACGCATTGAATACAGAATTATGATACACCATATCTCATCCGAACACCTCACCCTCGACAAGGTCAAGGAAATAATTGACAGCCACGCCAGGCTCGTACTGTCGGAAGAATCAATTCAGGCCATCGAAAAGTGCCGCCGCTATCTTGATACCAAAATGGACGACATCGGACGTCCGGTCTATGGTGTGACTACAGGATTCGGCTCGCTCTGCAACGTCACCATACCGGCAGACAAGCTTTCCCAGTTGCAGTACAACCTCGTTGTATCGCATGCCTGCGGTTCCGGCGAGACTGTGCGCCCGGAAATAGTGAAGCTCATGCTCCTTCTCAAGGTTCAGTCCCTCTCATACGGACATTCAGGAGCCCAGCTGGTCACAGTACAAAGGCTCATTGACATGTTCAACAATGACATCCTCCCTGTGGTGTATCAGCATGGCTCGCTGGGTGCTTCCGGAGACCTCGCTCCTCTGGCGCATCTGTCACTTCCGCTGCTCGGACTGGGAGAAGTCCTCTATAAAGGACAAATCCGTCCAAGTGCCGAAGTGGCAGCCGAGTTCGGATGGCAGCCAATCACCCTCCAGTCCAAAGAAGGTCTGGCGCTGCTCAACGGTACACAGTTCATGAGCGCACATGCAGTGTGGAGCGTTCTGAAAAGCAAACGCCTGTCCAAATGGGCTGACTATATCGGTGCCATATCCCTTGACGCATACGATGGCCGCATAGAGCCTTTCTTCGCTCTTACGCATCAGCTCCGTCCGCACAAGGGACAGATTGAGACCGGTGAAAGATTCCTGCATCTGCTTGAAGGAAGCGAACTTATCAAGAGAGACAAGGTACATGTTCAAGACCCTTACTCATTCCGCTGCATTCCTCAGGTGCACGGAGCTGTCAAGGACTGCATCCGCTATGTCGAGTCAGTCATAGAGATAGAAATCAACAGCACCACCGACAATCCGAATGTATTCCCGGACGAAGATATGATCATCTCGGCAGGCAATTTCCACGGAGAGCCAATCGCCCTTCCTATGGATTCCCTGGCCGTAGCCATGTCTGAACTCGCAAGCATCTCGGAAAGACGCACATTCCGCCTCATCTCAGGACAGCGCGGCCTGCCGTCATTCCTTGTAGCCAAGCCGGGACTCAACAGCGGATTCATGATCCCGCAATATACGGCAGCATCCATTGTCAGCCAGAACAAAGGTCTCTGCTGGCCGGCATCCTGCGACTCAATACCTTCTTCACAGGGACAGGAAGACCATGTGAGCATGGGCTCCAACTCCGCCACCAAACTCGTAAGGGTATTGGACAATGTGGAAGAGGTGCTTGGTATAGAACTCCTCAATGCCGTTCAGGCGCTCGAGTTCCGTCGCCCGGCCAAAACTTCACCTGTGCTTGAGGGTATCATAAACGACTACCGCAGCCAGGTGCCGTTCGTGGACAATGACAGCTATCTTCATCCTCTGATAGAAAAGTCCGTACTTTTCCTGCGCAATGAAGACCATATTCGTAAATATTAAAGAACTCACGGGCATCACCCCTGCCGGCACTCTTCGTCTGCAGGGGGATGAGATGTCCCATACAGGCAGCATCAAGAATGCCTGGCTCTCAGCGGAAGACGGACATATCTCCGGTTTCGGAGAGATGAAGGACAGGCCGGCGGGGAAATTCGACAAGACCATCGATGCCACCGGATGCATAATCATGCCATCTTTCTGCGATTCCCACAGCCACATCGTATATGCAGGCACGCGGGAAGAAGAATTCATAGACAAGATTAACGGCTTGAGCTACGAAGAGATAGCCGCCCGTGGCGGAGGAATCCTCAACTCTTCCGACCTGCTGCATGATACAAGTGAAGACGACCTTTACGAGCAGAGCCTCGCAAGGGTAAATGAAATGATATCGCATGGCAGCGGAGCAATAGAGATAAAGAGCGGCTATGGTCTCAGCGTCGAGGATGAGCTCAAGATGCTCCGCGTGATAAAACGCATAAAAGAGACTGTGCCGGCAGTGATTCGAGCCACATTCCTTGGAGCGCATGCAGTCGGTCGGGCATACACCGGACGAAAAGACGAGTATGTGTCCCTCATCATCAACGAAATGATTCCTCAGGTCGCCGGTCAGGGTCTGGCAGACTTTATTGACGTATTCTGCGACGACGGGTTCTTCAGTCCTGAAGACATGGACAGAATACTTGCGGAAGGTGCCCGGTTCGGCCTTCGGCCCAAAGTGCACATTGACGAAATAGCTGTCATAGGCGGAATGGAAACGGCTCTGCGGCACGGAGCATTGTCCGTCGATCATCTGGAGCAGACAGGCGAAAAGGGTATCAAAGCTCTGCAAGGTACAGACACTATGCCTACTATGCTGCCAGGCTCATCTTTCTTTCTGGGACTTCCGTACGGACGTGCACGCGATTTCATATCAAACGGTCTCGGAGTCGCACTTGCCAGCGATTTCAACCCTGGATCTTCCCCATCGGGAGATATGCGCTTCGTGATGGCTCAGGGATGCATAAAGATGAAACTCACTCCGGTGCAGGCTCTCAACGCATGCACGATCAACGGAGCCTATGCAATGGGAGTCAGTGACATCTGCGGCTCCATAGAGGTGGGCAAACTCGCCAACCTCATCCTGACCAACCCTATACCGTCACTGGGATTCATCCCATACTGCTACACTACCCCTTTCATCCGCACGCACTACCTAGGCTGCGAGTTTCGATAGAATCTGAGCTGCCCTGTAGTTGTAACTCTCATCCGGTTGTGAATTGCCTTCAGATTTTTGTCCTTACAAAGATTATCATTGATTTACCACGCCGGTTCGCTGATGCGGATCGACGTAGTTTGAGGGAGCCTGGTAGCGGTCCGGGCGGCTCGGTGGTAGTCTAGCTGTAGGACGCGGCAGCCTGCGATAGTTTAGCGGAGTTGGCGGTAGTCTGAGGCAGTCCATGACAGTCTGTGGCGATTTGCAGCGGTTTGGTTGCGATTTTGTGGCGATTTGCAGTGGTTTGCAGTGGTTTGGTGGCAGCCCACAGCTGTCTGCAGCTATTTAGCGGCAGTAACAGGAGAATACAGATGGCTGTTTTTCGCAAAATCACCGATCTCAGAGCCGGAGCCGCGTTCCTCCGCTTCATTCGGTACACCAGGAGGCCTTTCCCGGTACACATTGGCTTGTCCCGTACCAGATAAGGGGGTTTCTGGTACCGAATATCCCTTCTGTACCCCAGAAGCCTGTTTTGAGCACGGGGGCTTCTGATGAAAACGCGTCGCGTACACCAGGAAGCCTTTTTGAGCACGGCACGCATATTCCGTACCGGAGGAGGCCTTCTCCGGTACGGAATGCAGCCAGACATGTTGAATTGTAGTCGTTGTGAATTGCTTTCAGATTTTTTATCTTACCCTTTTCCGCATAACCTCGGCAATGGTAGACACTTTCGCCAATTGTATGATAAAATTCCAATATTGGCAATTTTTAATATATCCCCTGCACGGTAGACTTGCGTCGACATTTTTTTCTGTTCGAGTCTCTTTCACATTCTCGCGAAAGTCTTGTCATTTTTTCTTATATTTGCCAATACAATATCCCGAAAGAGAATTGTAAAAATATTTTAATAGCGTTTGCTATTTATTCGGTACACTCAAAACTTGGCAGTTTTTTAAATCAACTCCGGATAAGTCAGTAAACGTCCGCGCTTCGCGTGGATGTGACTTTTCCGTTGATAGGTTTGCCAAGACCTTGAGTGTGGATCACGATCATCCACGCTTTTTCGTCTTGGCTCCTCCGATAAGTCGCTTTCGCTGTTGAATTTAATAACGAAAGCGCATAATGGACCCTCAAATCAAGTCCAAGGAAAGGGTGTCAGTTTACGGCGAGGTATTCACCAATCCTCGCGAAGTAAACGCGATGCTCGACCTTGTAAAACAGGAGACGGAGCGGATAGACTCCCGTTTCCTAGAGCCTGCTTGCGGCAACGGCAATTTCCTATCAGAAATTCTCAAGCGAAAACTTGCCATTTGCGAGACTCGCGTCAAAACAAAGCAATATACCCAGCTCCAGTATGAGCACGATGCTATCTGGGCTATATCCAGCATCTACGGTATCGAGCTCTTGGCTGACAATGCCGCCGCCTGCCGGGAGCGACTCCTAAACTATTTCACGGAGCAATACTGGACCCTCTTCAAATCCAAGTGCAAAGGCAACTGCATAGAGGCTGCCCGCTATATCCTGTCCAAAAATATCATCCACGGCGATGCCCTCACCTATAAGCGTGCGGACAGGTCCGATGAATGGATACACATCAGCGAATGGAGTTTCATAGGCGCCGACAAAGTCAACCGACGGGACTATGAATTCTCCTATCTCGTTGGTGAATACGAAAGTGACGGGCTGTTCTCCGACCTTCCTGCCGAAACCTTTGCCCCTGTCCATTTCCTCAAGATAAATGCTGTTGCCTATGGTGAACAGTAATTACAATCCGGACGTGCTCAACTGCATCGCCAACCTGAGCAACGACGAAGTCTTCACCCCACCGGAACTAGCCAACCAAGTCTTGGACTTGCTGCCGCAGGACCTTTTCAAGAGCCCGGACACCAAGTTCCTCGACCCATTCTCAAAAAGCGGCGTTTTTCTCCGGGAAATTGTAAAACGCCTTGACCGTGGTCTCGAATCCCAGATACCGAACCGGCAGCTCCGCATCGACCATATCCTGCACAACCAGGCCTTCGGCATTGCCATCACGGAACTGACATCCTACCTATCGCGGCGTTCTGTTTACTGCAGCAAACATGCCAACGGTAAATACAGCGTTTCCCATTTCAACACCGAGAGCGGCAACATTCTCTACGTCAACCGCCCCCACACCTGGGAAAACGGCAAATGCAAATACTGCGGCGCATCGCAGGCTGTCTATGACCGAGGCTCCGAGGCAGAGCAATATGCCTACATGTTCATCCACACAGACAATCCCAAGCAATTCTTTGGAAATATGAAGTTTGACGTAATCGTCGGCAATCCGCCGTATCAGATGGAAGATGGTGGTAATGCGGCAAGTGCAATCCCAGTATATAATCTTTTCGTTCAGCAAGCTAAAAAACTAAAGCCCAGGTATTTGACGATGATTATCCCGGCAAGATGGTATGCCGGTGGTCGTGGGCTTGAGCAGTTCAGGGAAGAGATGTTGAACGACGGAAGGATTAGACGTATTGTTGATTATACTGATAGTCGGGATTGCTTCGAAGGAGTAAACATCGCTGGAGGTGTCTGCTATTTCTTGTGGGATCGGGAAAATAAAGGAGATTGTGAAATAACAAATGTAATCGGACAAAAAGTCTTGACAAATACAAGAAGTCTGAATGAGTATTCTGTTTTTGTGAGGTCAAATGCCGCAATTGACATAATAAGGAGAGTTCGAAAGAATCATTTCAAGAGTTTCTCATCGGAGGTTTACTCGTCCAATCCGTTTGGTTTCAGAACTTATGAAAGAGGTTCAAACAAAAAAACATCTACCTCTGTAAAGTTAATTACAAGTGATGGATATGGACACGTTGAACGTTCTGAAGTCAAGAAAAACACAGAAGCCATTGATAAATATAATGTTATCATGACGAGAGCTATGTCCGGAGGTAATAAGCCAGGTTCAGATGGAAAGTATCTCATTATTCCGTCCACTATTCGGGTAATGAAACCAGGAGAAATTTGTGCTGAAACATATTTGTGTATTGGGCATCTTGATACTGAAGCCCAAGCACAAAACCTTATATCATATCTCTGTACCAAAGTCGTGAGATTTCTTCTTCTCCAGTCTTTGAGTTCCATTATGATAAACAAGGATTCATTTCAGTTTGTCCCTGATGAAGATTTTTCTCATCCATGGACAGATGAAATGCTAATTGATAAGTTCAAACTGAGTGAGGAGGAGGTCGAGTTGATTGATTCTCTGATTCGACCAATGGAATAATATGGCAGCACAAGACCTACTCCGGAATAAAGTCACCGAGACACCGACCATCTACGCCTATGAGCACATAGGCTATCCGGCCCACAAAGGCTGGCTTAAGGTCGGCTATACCACTCGCGACGTAGAGACCCGCGTGAAAGAACAAAACCTTACAGGAAACATCCAATACCGTATTGTTCTCAAGCGTCCGGCTATGCGTAAGGACGGCTCCTCATTCACAGACAAACTTGTCCACCGTATTCTCCGTGATGATCACATCCGCAATCCGGAAGGTGAATGGTTCGTGTGCGACATCATAAAGGTCGAGCAAGCCATTGCTACTGCTGTGGCAGGAAAGAATAAGATGATCGAGCGCATATACGATTTTCCGATGAGGCCAGAGCAAGAGTGCGCCGTAGCCAAAACATCGGCCTATTTTGAGGCATTCAAGAAAGACCCTACCAACAGGGGACTTACGCCACATTTTCTCTGGAACGCCAAGATGCGCTTCGGCAAGACCTTTACAACATACCAGCTTGCCCTGAAGATGGGTTGGAAGAAGGTGCTGGTCCTCACATTCAAACCCGCTGTCAAGACTGCCTGGGAAGAAGACTTGCTCACGCACAAGGACTTCGATGGTTGGCAGTTTTGCCAGAAGCAGGAGGACCGGGAGTTCAACCATGTCAATGAGTGCAAGCCATTCGTCTGCTTCGCCTCCTTCCAGGATGTACTGGGCAAGAATGAGGCCGGCGGCATCAAGGCCACGAACAAATGGATTCAGACCGTGGACTGGGACTGCATCGTCCTGGACGAATACCACTACGGCGCCTGGGGCAAAAACGCCAAGAGTTTTTATGACAAAAAAGACCCGGCACTCAAACGCGCCGAGGAAGCCGGAGAAATCATCACTGAGGATGCGGATAACGTCCGCGAGCTGGAGGCCCGTGAGATGTACGATGAGGGCTTGATGCCGCTTCGTACCGGAGCATACCTCTACCTTTCCGGAACACCTTTCCGCGCCATCTCTACCGGTGAATTCATCGAAGAACAAATTTACAACTGGACCTACTCCGATGAGCAAACAGCAAAGGAAGCCTGGCAAGGACCCCAAAACCCTTACGCACAGCTGCCCAAGATGGTGATGCTAACTTACCAACTGCCGGACAGCATTCGGGAGATTGCCGCTCAGGGGGAATTCGACGAATTTGACTTGAATGAATTCTTTCGTGCAGAAGAAGACTATTTTCTACACGAGGAATATGTACAAAAGTGGCTGGATCTTATCCGCGGCGCCTATACAGAAAATATCATTACGGAGCTCAAACTTGGCACCGAAAAACCACCTATGCCGTTTTCTGATACCCGCTTGCTGAGTTATTTACAACACACCTACTGGTTTCTGCCTTCGGTAGCTGCCTGCCGCGCGATGAAGAAACTTTTGAAAAAACGCAGCAACCGCTTCTATAATGATTACAATGTAATTGTTGCCGCTGGCAACGAAGCTGGAATGGGAGCCCAAGCTGTGGAACCGGTATATGATGCAATGGAAGATCCGCAGCAGACAAAGACCATCACCCTGTCTTGCGGCAAACTTTCCACTGGTGTAACTGTCAAGCCATGGACCGGCATCCTGATGCTTCGAAATACCACCTCGCCAGAAACCTATTTTCAAGCAGCATTCCGTGTCCAGTCTCCATGGACCGTAAAGGACGAATCAGGCAAAGAGCTGATTCTCAAACCATTCTGCTATGTCTTTGACTTCGCTCCTAACAGGGCCCTATGTCAAGTAGAAGAATACAGCTGCCAGCTCAACGTCCACGAAACAAACCCCGAGAAGAAGGTAAAACAGTTCATCAAGTTCCTCCCTATTCTGGCATTTGACGGCTCCTCAATGAGAGAAATAGACGCAGCCGGTGTTCTTGATATGGCAATGAGCGGCACCACGGCCACACTTCTGGCCCGCCGCTGGGAGAGCGCCGTCCTCGTTAATGTGGACAATGCCACCCTTCAACGTCTGATAAATAGTTCGGAAGCAATGAAGGCTCTAATGAACATCGAAGGCTTCCGCAACCTCAATTCCGACATCGAGACCATCATCAACAAGTCCGAGCATGTCAAGAAAACCAAGAGGGAAAAAGGAGAAGACCTTACCACGAAGGAGAAAAAGCAGCTAACCGAAGAAGAGAAAGAATTTAAGAGCAAACGCAAAGAAATTCAGGAGAAGCTCATCAAATTTGCCACCCGTATTCCGGTCTTTATGTATCTCACTGACTTCCGCGAGTACTGCTTGAAAGACGTTATTGAGCAGCTGGAGCCCGAACTCTTCCGCAAGGTTACCGGTCTCACGCTCAAGGATTTCAGTCTACTAGTAAGTCTTGGAGTATTCAACAGTGAACTTATGAACGATGCCGTCTATAAGTTCAAGCGCTACGAAGATTCCTCTCTGGAATATACCGGCATTGACAAGCACACCGGTACAATCATCGGACTGTGGGACACAGCGATTGATACTGATACGATAGATTTACCTATTCAAAACGGGAATGCGCCAAAAGAGAGTCCTAATATTTCTTCTGGTGTTATGGTCTCTGCCAGCAAATCATCACATGAAACCACTATCGCTCCATGGGAGGTCCTTGAAGTTGGAGACATCGTTATCCACAAGAGTATTGGTGTTGGTACAATCATGTCTATTGACGATAAATACGTAATCGTTAAATTTGCGGATAGAGAATCTAAATTTCTTTATCCAATCGCTTTTGAAAAAGGATATCTGAATGTTAACAAATAACTAAACTAAAGACCGTTGTGAATTGCTTTCAGATTTTTTATCTTTGTTCTTCGAACACAACGCTGCCGGGGCTTTGAAAATTGCAGCGATGTTGTGAATTGCTTTCAGATTTTTTATCTTTGTTCTTCGAACACAACGCTGTGCCTGTTGGATGATATCCCTGTTCGTTGTGAATTGCTTTCAGATTTTTTATCTTTGTTCTTCGAACACAACCGAGTGCGGATTATCGCAAACCCAGTTGTGTTGTGAATTGCTTTCAGATTTTTTATCTTTGTTCTTCGAACACAACATATCGGCCATAATCAATGACCGGTACAAGTTGTGAATTGCTTTCAGATTTTTTATCTTTGTTCTTCGAACACAACGGCGGATGATGAGAGCTATAAAAAGTTTGTTGGTTGTGAATTGCTTTCAGATTTTTTATCTTTGTTCTTCGAACACAACGGACCTTGCACCTTTCCCGGATTATCCACCGTTGTGAATTGCTTTCAGATTTTTTATCTTTGTTCTTCGAACACAACGCCATTGACCTGAGCAGCATTCCAGAAGTGTTGTGAATTGCTTTCAGATTTTTTATCTTTGTTCTTCGAACACAACCTGCAAATACTTTTTTCATACTATAACATTGTTGTGAATTGCTTTCAGATTTTTTATCTTTGTTCTTCGAACACAACAAAAGAGGACATTCTAAAATTAATGGATGAGTTGTGAATTGCTTTCAGATTTTTTATCTTTGTTCTTCGAACACAACTATCCGCTATCGCAAGTACACAAATACCGAGTTGTGAATTGCTTTCAGATTTTTTATCTTTGTTCTTCGAACACAACAGAGTTTGCGCAAAACAAAGATAGCCAAGCACTTATGGAGATTATTCCAAAGTAAAAAAGTTCGGATTTTCTCCGAACTTTTTTACTTTTAGGCGCACTTTTGCACAAAGTCACACACCCATACAGATGCCGTGTCACATATACTTACTCCGCCTCGATCCGAAATACTACAGATGTTGACAGATCTGCCGATTGGGACGGATAGGCAATACTCAGAGACGATGCTGCCTGACTCCACAGCAAATCTCCCGGATATCCAAGCAACGAAACCCTCTTAAAAGACAAGCCGGAGGATTCCCCGAGATTGTGAATAGAGACCGTCCCGCCAGACTCCGGAACATTCATACAGAATGCGTAAATCGCCCCGTCTTTTCCCTCGGTAAAGCGGATATCCTGCGAATTGAACACAAACTCCGCATGATGTCATATAACTTTTTTAAAAAACTTTTTTTTAAAAAATGTATAATTCTAAAACAATTCCAACTGCACCCCTTCCTCCGGTAAGGACTCGGATTTTTGGGAGTTAAAAAGTTCCATGGCACCGAATTGCTTATCCGTTATTCTCAGGATGCCCACCTTTCCTTTAGGAGGAAGAAACGACTTTGCCCTGCGGATATGTACATCGGCATTCTCGGCACTTGCGCAATGTCGGAGATATACAGAGAACTGGAACATTATAAATCCGTCACTCAAAAGCTGTTTGCGGAATTCAGCAGCGGCTTTGACCTCTTTTTTAGTGTTGGTAGGAAGATCAAAGAATACCATTACCCACATGACTCTGTATTGACTTATGCGCTCCGGCTCTTTCATTTGCAAGACATTACCGGATACAAAACCTGCCGGGACTCTCCGTTGAAACACTTGGCAAGAGAAGCCGTAGTCGTAGTTGCGGCAATCATCAGAGGACTCGTCACCCCATTGATCTGCACATCCATCATCGGTATTGACAGCAATCTCGTTTTCATCCCTGTGTCAAGAATCCACAAATCATTCTCCTCGACAATCTGATAAACCAATTTGTCAACGAACGGGCGGTATGGTTCCATAATATCGTCAGCAAGACAATAAGCATTATACTTGTTATGGTGATGCACTCCGAGTGTAGGCAACAGCCCGCTGCTCACCAGAGCTCGCGCAACGGTAGCTCTGACCAGGGCATACCCATAATTCAACAAATCATTCGGTGTATCCTCATGTCGTCCACGGATAAACCCGTCCACACTCCCACAGAAAAGAGTTTTCCAATAATACGCCGCAGCCCTTGCTTCCAGATTGTCAGGGTCACCACTGCGCACACTGCTCGCCCACTGGAGCATATTCGGATGCTTCTGCCCCGTGGCAAACTCCAAAACCGCAGCCTGATTGGCTATTTTCGACTGCACGGTCTGCTGCCAAATCTGCTTTCTAAGAGGAAGAGATGCATCAATCTGGGCCCGAAACCGCTCGCTTTGCTGCGTATGTCCGCTCAGCGGCAGCATCAATCCTGCCGGCATGTGTGTCGAATCGCATGTTATCACAGAACAATTGGCTTCCAAAAACTCCTCAAGAAGGGCCTGCGTGATGGTTATCTGCTTACAATCCAAGACAATAGTCGCGATGTCCTCAATCGGTATTGTCTTGACAACTTCCGCCTTGGAGTCGTCCGCCCCGGGCTTGCTTACCACCAATTGCCGGAGTTTTAGCGACAAATATGCCGGATTGCCGAAGTATAATGTACGTTTAATCATATTCACCAACTGCCAAGATACGTCCCAAATTGTCTATGCGAACCTTGACCGCTCCTACAAGACCGGAAGGCCCGATACGCTTCCAGGCTATATCCCTTAATTTTTCATTGTCTTCTACAGTTGTTTCCAAATGATGTCTAAAATTATAAATGCCTTGAGAGAGTTTTTGCACCCTATACAAATTCGGACTTATAATCGCATTGTTGGCCGGGTCCGTCAGATCATAATCTTCCGGGCTGAACCCAGTGGCAGGGTTAGGGAACACAAAATACTCGTTCTGCTTAAGCGTAAAGAGGAATTCCCACCCTTCGTCTTTTTTGAAATTCCGGTCAATCACTTCCAAGCCGAGGTTTTTTCGGCTGACTGCTTCATAGAATGATACCACCACATCCTGGAGCTTTCCGGAAGGTGTGCGATATATGGCAGCATGATGGTTTCCGCCAGTAGCTACAAAATCAGACTCCTGCGGATTCTGTCCCTCCCCATAAATTATCTGTCCGTCCTTATCCCGCTTGCTCCTTAAAGGAATCGGATTCACGCTTCCGTCAATTGTCACCCGCTTGACAGCAATCCCCTTCTCCTTATTCAGCCATATCGGATTCTCATCAAGATTGGAGAAAGCCTTGGATGCATTTCCGCCATATTCTTCAAGACGCGAGAGAAGGATTTCCCTGATATGCTTATCCAGAACCTTTTCAATATTCAAGCTTTGGTCCACAGACTTGCGGACAGTATAGACAGAAGCCATACTCACCGTGCGTACCTTAAGAGGAACTTCCCCGGAGTGGAACTCATCTACCCATACGGGGTTCTTCTCAAGAGAGTTTTTCCCGGTAAACGCCTTCTTTGGGTCACCGCCACACTCCATAAGCCTACGCATAAGAGCCTCTCTATAAGACTTCTTGCATACGGAGGCTATCTTCGCTTCATCAAAAGACCCACCTACCTTTTCCTCCTTTGTGACATATTGAAGACGTTTTCCATATATCGTCTCATTGTGCAACGGTCCCCTTGGGGTAAACTGAATTTTCCTTTGTTGACCACCTCGAACCTTGGTAGTATTGACGTTCTTGGTACAAACTTTATTTTTAGCCTTGAAGGACACCAATACATCTTCTATCTGCCGCTTGGCCTCTATCCGGAACTCATCCAGCGGCATCGGCGGGACAAAACGATACTTCTGTTTGTCGTCCTTATACAGATACTTCTTCTGCAACGCCTTCACTATTCCGAATTTATCCCCATCTCTGAGTCCATCGAAACTGATATCTTCAAGATTATAGTCCCGCAGGTCGATATCTGTCTTATCTACAGTATCTATTTTGGCGTTAAGGTGATTCAGATACTGTATAAACTGCCGACGGGTAAAAGCAATCGTAAGGGCATCCATTGCATGATGCCTATGATCATTTCTCTTGGTCCAATCCTCAATTACCGGAATCGCCCGACCGTCACGGTCCTCTCTGAACGACGTAAGACCGAGCTTCTCATATTTATCCCAGTTCAATTCCCGCATCACATTCACCAACTGCCAGTCTTCACGAAGTCTTGCCGTCACAGAGCCGGTTGTCGGGACCACGAACTTAACCATGGACTCAAGAATTTCCCGGGCCTTTCTGGCAATATACTGACTGTCGCGAAGTTCCCTGTTGATAAAATCTTCAGGAATGTCCTTGGACTCCATAAGAAGCCGCGTAATCTTGGTTTTGGACACACCCGTCAACCCTTTCACCCTGTCTATATAGGCTTGCACCCCAGATGAATCATACTTGGATTTTACATAATCCATAGCTGTCCTATTGCTTTTCTCGATATTGCACTGACGGGATTCAATGGTCTTGTTGGCAAACGAATCATCAAAAAGAAGGGCTTGAGGAATAATATGTTCAATATCAAAGTCCTTTGAAAACAGTCTCTCCTTCGGAATATAAGTTCCACTGTATAAGGTTTTATAACCATTCGGCTTCAATTCCTCCCATAGACGATACCTGATGATATCGTTCCGGCTCGGGCTGTCAATAAAGAATGGACTACCCTTCAGCGTCGCCACTATAGACTCATTGACCTTGCTGGCGGCGGCGATATCTTTTTGCGCCTTTTCCCTTTCGCTCGCGCTCTTTTTCAATTCACGAGCCATTTCAATCCTTATCTCATCCGGCTTGCCGTATGTATCGACAATGGAATTCACCACATTAATCATCTGGTTGAGAATCTTTTCCACCACAGGATTGCGCAGGCTGTTCTTCGGCAGCAGTTCCAGACGATCCACATATACCCGGCTGTCGAGTTCCTCTTTGGTCAGAGATCTCTTTGAATGACGATATCCGGCCATTGCACAGGCTGCGCTATACTCCAGGCCGTCTTTCATATATGGAAGGATCTTCCTCATCGCCCTGGCACTCAAGCTTCCATAATCAGACAGGAACGTACACCCGGACAGAATTTTGGCTGACGCCTCGTCCATCGAGCATAATTTCTTTATCTTCTCTATCAAAGATTCATTACCACTTACAGACTTATCATTCTCGTACGAATACAGTAGATGCCATAAAGAATATGAAGCCTGACTCTCAAATTCAGGTGACGGAAGCGATGAATCAAAATGCAGGAAATCCGACTTAAACCCTTCCTTGGCAAAAATCTCCTCAATTCTCGAGACTTTTTCGGATGCAGTAATTTTCGATAAGTCCCCTGTATCATATCCAAGACCTTCGACAATTTTTTCACAGGCCTTAAGGATAGTTGCCATAGTGCGATTGCCTTCCACTTCCTCAAAATTGATTCTCATTCCTTTGGAAGTTTTGTAAAGCAGTTTCAACACATCCTGCCCCTTCATTTTCTCCCTAAACGCAAGCTCTCCGACAAGTTTCTCACGGTCATTGTCATCCAAAGGCTCGCCATTCACAAGAATATTGTTCACGGTCTGATACACCTTGAATTCTTGAAACAGCGGAGACGATCTCGGACATACGCGAGGACCTATCTTTTTCTTCTTTATGACACCATCCACACTTATGTCCACCTCTCTCGACTCAAACTCACAGAGACTGATAAGTCCTTTCTGGCTCTTTAACGGGCGCTGATAGAAAATTATAATATCTTTCAGCTTTTTCTTTAGTTCCGGAGTGAGTTCCGGATGGAAACGGGACTGTACGGACCATATTTTCTCAAACTCGTCGATGTAATCCTGACGATAGAATACAATATTCCGAAGGCTTCGGTTCGGATCTTCCTGAATCTGTCGGACAAGCATTTGACCAACAGTCATCCGGTTGAAGTACAATTCCTTACTACGATCGCTTATGGCGCTGAGCAGTCCGCTAAGAGATGCTTTCTGTCCATTGATATCCTGAAGGACGCAGGTAAGAACTTCGAGATCAACCTTCTGCCTGGAGGCCTGTTGCCGATTGAAATATGCCTCCTTGAGGCGTTCTTTTCCAGTGAAACTGCTCTTAAATCCCTGAACTCCAAGTTCATCCCGACAAATTGCCCACGTCTGGGACTTGTTCTTGTCAGTCAGCTTATCGTATAGTTCTGCCGTAAGCTCCGGGTAATACGATTTTTGGAGATTCCATATCTTGTTGAATTCCGCCTGTAAGTCAGATTTGTAGAACTCAGGAATAACATACTGCCCGCCAAGCATCCTCTGATATACATATTCACCAGGCGTCAATCCCTTATCATACAGAATCTTAGCAACAGACATCCCGTCTATCGCCTGTCCATCTTCAGCTGAATTAAGCTTTCTTGAGCTCTTGTAACCGCGCTTTTTGTTGATTTGAAGAAGCACTTTGGCAAGGTCCTGAAGCGAAATCTCCTCTTCAGCAGCCTTAGCCCTGAGCCGTAGAGTACTGAATGTGGAACCAGGTCCCTCCTCTGAAAAACGATATCCCTCATCTATCCAATGTTCCTTCTTCAACTCACTTACAAGAGCTTCTCGGCGAAGTTTATAGCGCTGCAGATTACGGCGCATACTTCGCTTGCTGGTTCGATCCGCATTTGTAGTGATACTTTTACCTTTTTCGAAATCGGTCCTTTCATCGGTCGTAAGAGGCACAAGCCTGACTCCGAGTTTTACGATTTCAGATTTTTCATTATCGTTCTCTGATTCTTTCACAAGAGCCCATCCAATGCTTGTAGTGCCAAGATCCAGTCCCAAGATGCTTTTCATGCTATTGTGGTTTAAAACTAATCAAGCATAAATATATGAAAAAGTTTTGTAAAATCGTGATTTTGTTTTACTTTTGCCATATCTGAAGCAATTCACAATAAGGATTATTCCGTTGTGAAAACACTTAAGGCGGGGCGCATCACATGCGTCTCGTCTTTTTTGTCATCACTATTTGCGTCCACGGCACTCATTTTCGATTGGTGAACCGCACTATTTTTTGAAAATGATTTGTCATAGCAAGGATTTTTGCTATCTTTGCACCCGAAACGGGGTATTAGCTCAGTTGGTAGAGCGTTTGAATGGCATTCAAAAGGTCAGGAGTTCGATTCTCCTATGCTCCACTCGGTCAAGGATTTAGGATAAACTTAAGTCCTTGATTTTGTTTTAGTTACGTTTGTAACCCTTTCAAACACAAACACTTGCACCCCGTTTCTGGGGCTCCGGCGGGTCTATTATAGCCTCGCGGAAAACTCATTCAAATGTGGCCAGGATGTAACCAGGGTGTGACCAGTAAGTGCCCTACCCCGCAAATGGTTACTGCCGAATTACCTCGATAATTGTCGTTTTGCAAGAAAAATCAGGAGCATCACCGCAGCGGCAGAGGCCATCGGCCAGATGCTTGCCGGAGACCTCGGATTCGGAGGATTGATGACGGCCATCCTGAAGCAATTTGCATCCTTCCTGAAGAACATCGGAGCTCAGCTCATCGAGTTCGGTGTCATGGTGGTCGCCTTCAAGAGCGCCCTCAAATCGGTGCTGGCTAATCCGTGGGTGGCCATCGGAGTGGGTGCTGCGATGGTCGCGGCCGCTGCCCTTATGACAGCACTCATCAACAAGAATGCGCAGGCGCAGGTTCCTGCTCTGGCCGGAGGCGGTCTGGCATACGGAAAGACCTACGCAGTGGTCGGAGACAACCCCAATGCCGGAGTGGATCCGGAGGTCATTGCCCCACTCAGTCGGCTCCAGCAGATGCTCCCGGCCGCAGGCGCTGCGCAGAATGTGAACATCACCCTTGGGGGTGAGCTGACGGCCAAGGGCCGAGACCTTGTCTATGTCCTTGGCAAGGAGAACTTTAAAACCAGCATTTTAGGAGGATAATTATGGCAGACGGAGTAATGATCTCCCAGCTTTGAAGGGCTACGGAGATCCTTGGTACAGACAAAATCGAAATCGAACGTGACGGGGCTTCCTATCACGCTACCATCGATGAACTCATCACTTATCTTGGCCTTGAGGAGTTTGCCGAGGCCATGCAAGAAATACTCGGATAGACTATGAGAGAAGAATTCCAACAAATCATCAATCGGCTCAATTGGATCCGGGGCCGGATGGAAGAGTACATCTACGATAAGGGTGGCGAGACAGAGGATTGCCAGACGTTGATGGACTACACCAACGCCATCTGCAGCATTCCGGATCTGGGGAACATCCGGAACGGATACGAGGTATTTGCCGGGAATACAGTGCTGGAGAAGATTCCGGAGTGTCTTGCCGATGCAACGCAGAACTTTACATCCATGTATAAGTTTGCTATGGGATGTACTGCACTCAAGTCTGTGCCCAGGCTCTACACCGACAATGTCACAAACTTTGTGTACGCCTTCTACGGCTGCACTGCATTGCAGGAGATCGACGGCCTCATAACAAATGCGGCCACCACCCTGGGTGAGTGCTTCCACAACTGCTCATCGCTGGTGGCCATCCACAACCCTCTGAATGTATCCAGCCTTACTTCACAAATGGACAGCACCTTCACCGGATGTTCCAACCTGGAATACCTCCGCTTCTCCGGAACTCTCCGTGTGGACACTTGGCTCTCCGGAGCCCCGAAGCTCACGGTCGAAAGCCTGCTGTCCGTCATCGACTCGCTGACCGACCTCAATCAGGAAGCGGTCCCTATTACCAAGAAGATCACCTTCGGAGCAAGAAACAAGGCCAAACTGAGTGCTGCTCAGCTGGCCTTGGTAACTGATAAAGGATGGATATTGGGATAGACTACATTGTTCCAAGCCCCATGAGCATATCCCTCAGGGCTTCGCTTTCATCGGCCACATAGGGCTTGCTGGACAGGACCATGCGGGCAATCTTGACGCCTTCGTCAGTCTTGGTGATCTGTTGGAAGAAGGGTTTGCCGAATTCCGGCCAGACGAGTTCGGCCTTATCGCCTTCGTTGACCAGATCCACATAGACGACAACTACCCAGCCACGGTCGGTATCGTATTTCTTGCAGCCGTTGACCTTGATCTTCATCTCGATTTCCTTGGCGATTACGATGCCTTTCTCAAAGTCCATGTCAATCTTGGTGATTTCGACCGATGGAATTCGCATCTGCTGGGACAGGATGGCGTGGTCCTCGTAGGAGACGTATCGAGGGGTAGCGATGATCTCAATGGCCTCGACATACATTCTGCCGCTGTAGTTCAGCGGGTTGGTGCTTTGGGCTGCAGCTGTAATTGTAGCCAACGTAAGCACAAAGATAAGTGTGATGTGTTTCATACTGAATTGGTTTTATATGATTATAATGGTCATTTCGCTTCTTCTTCCTTGACTCTTTTCAGCAGCTCTTGTAGCCGTTTTTTCAGTTTTGTAGGAACAGGAATGGATGGTGGCAACAATTCGCTGGCTAAATACCCTCGACTGCAATGGAGATATGTCGAGTTATCATTCTTATTTAAACGGTCAACAAGGATGATATACCTGTCTTCAGATCCATCGATGGTATCTTCCGGCATACCGTCTTCTCTCAATTTTTTACGAATCTTCTCTACCTGATCTGGCGTTGGAGGCTGCTGTAAAACGATTCCCAAGGTCACAGTCTCGTCATCTATCATTTCAACCATATCACCTTCCTTGAAATGGCAGTCTTCTTGCGCCCGGCCGTCGTACTCCATATTTCTTTCTATCTCCTCATCACCCGGAAAGGTGTGGGCGTATAGAGTTCCATCTGGCAGGAAGAGCCATCTTTCTTTCGTACCGAAATGCATATCAACCCCACAACAATGCGCTTCTACTACAAAGCAGTAGAGATTCTCGTCAGGTACGTAATGTGGCATCTTGACGATGCAGTCCTCAAGTGAGAAGAAACAGAAAGCCTCTATCTCGTATATGCAAAATGAGGGATAATGATGAGTCTTTTTATCGTCCAAGATGAAGACCTTGAGGATGTATACATGTGATTGTTTATTCGTTTTCGATGTAATTATTTTGTTCATCTTATTATTTAACGAGTGACGTTAGATTCTCAACCACTTTTTTATAGTATTCTCGACGATCCACGACTAAATCAGTAAGATACATATCGAGTAGTGTGGCTGCAGTTTTTGCTTTGAGCCCATGTTGTTTACAGAGTGACATAACATTATCTGATCTTACAGCCTGAATTACATCGTTAATTTCGACGTTGTGCTTTTCCAAATCATCATACGCGGCGATGTATTTGTTGGCCGCTTTTATGCATCTCTGAAAACACGCTTCAGTGGGTATCTCAATCATGAATTTCACCATAATTACTTTGTTTTCTTTGGATTACAATTATTTGTTTTACTATTACCCTGGCTTTGATTTCCTTTCGGCATTCCGGGCAGAGGGTTAGCCTGTAACCTTCCAGGTTGGTGGTGACTCCTTCTGTGGCACCGCAGCGTTCGCAGGTATGCCAGGAGGCCTCGATGGCCCCATCTATGAGCAGTCTGATATCCTCTGGTGCGTTGTGGTAATAGATTCGAAGCCCGCCAAACTTCTGTTTGATTTGGGTGACTTCGACAGGAGAGTCAGGGTGTGCGGCATTAAAGGAATCGATGGCCGCTACGACTTTCTCGATCATCGGCCACCATCCTTTTCCGCACTCCCAGGGGATGTCTTTGATGGATTTCATCATTTCAGTTTGGTTTTGTTCCGGTAGGGCCAGAGGGCCTCGACCGCCATCATGGTGCGGCCGATGAAGTGGCCCTTCGGCGCCAGGTTCGGGTCTCCGGTCTGCTCCTGGTAGACCGGGACTCCGTAGGTGTCTTTGAACCGTTTGTCATAGTCGCCCGTCTGCTTGCGGCGCAGCAGTTCCGGGAAGAGCTGGATGCGACCGGGCCAGTAGATGGCGTTCAGAAGGACCAGGTCGGACATCGATTCCGGGTCGAAGTCGAAGAGCCATTCCCGCATCTTGTCGGATTCGAAGAAGATGGCTCCGTCGGTGGCGCCTCGGCTGAAGAACCGGAGCGTAGCCTCGTCCAGCGGATGCCAGCCGTCTTTGAGCGTGCGGCTGAACTGGTCCAGGGCTGCGTAGGTGGTTATGCGGAGCTTGACGTTCTGGAGTTCCGTCCCATCCAGGAAGGTGATTTCAAAGAGGCCTGGCTCGGTTTCGATGACCATCTCATTCTCGCGGGATGAGAGGACTTTTCGAGCCACTTCAATGCATCCTGTACCAGCCTCGAAAGGAATCTCGGCACCTTTGTGGACGGACTTGGTGAAGCGGCTGAAGGGCAGGTCCCATTCAACTGGATTGATGCGGGTGACGCTGGTGAGGAATAGTAGATAGGAGTCAGGAAGGAAACTGTAGCCAGGGTTGACCACGATGCGGGCGCTGCGCATTTTTGAGGCCAGTTCCTGCAGGAGGATGATTAGAGACTCACGGCCAGGGTCGGCGTCCAGCCAGTCCAGTTCCTCGGTGAGGCGTGCCTGGAGGGCATCGATGGTGACCGGAGCGTAGTGGGTGGTTTTGGTGCGCTCAAGGGCGCTGTTGAGTGTTTGTAAGAGTTTATTATTCATGTGTGAAACTTTGTTTTATTAGGGTTCGTATTACATAGCGGGCATTGGTACCGGAGGCCGCATGTTTTAGAGGATATCAGACTTGTCAAAGACTCGATGGCAACCTCCTCGTCAGGAAAAGTTACAATTTATCAATACGAAGTCGTTTTGCAGAGAGGCCTGTTTTTTGACGAAAATCGAGGCTTTTCAAGAATTTATTTTTCAAAAATGGCGTTCGAGGGCATTCTGGGGCGCTTGCAAAAATGCCAGCGAATTTCTATCTTTGTAAAAATCCACTTTTATGCCCCTGAAACTCTATCTTGACAAGCGCCAGAACAAGCACTACGAGGCCCATATACGAGTTGTCTGGTCCTTTAACGGTGATCGGTATCAGACCACGATGGGCTTCAGCATTCCTCCTCAAGCATGGGATTCACAAAAGTGTAGAGTAACACCTGCGGCATATAACCACAAGAATACGGCATCAACCACCATCAATGCTTTCCTTGATTCAATGGAAAGAGCTGTAAATAGACTGGAAAACTATGCTCGCACACAGAATGCCACCCTTACCAAGCCTCTGGTTAAGCAGGTTGTGGCCGATGTTATTGCAGCAGGGGGTGAGTATCCTTTCGAGAAAGAGAAAGCATGGAAGAAAGCCCTCTCAGAACGTCGATTGACTAAAAACCGCTATTTCCAACATTTCCGTGGTGGCAAGTACAAACTCATCGGTTTCGGCAAAGACTCTGAGACGCTGGAGGATGTTGTCGTGTATCAGGCGCTTTACGGCGCAGGACAAATATGGGTGCGTCCGCAAGATATCTTTTTCAGTAAAGTCGCCCTTCCAGATGGAACGGAAGTGGAAAGGTTTAAAGAAATCAGTATATAGCATATGGCACTACAGAATTCATTCGACCTGGCCAAGAAGCAGGCCGAGGGAGCAAGCCTGAGCTCCGGATACACTATGGAAGATGGCAGGTTTTATAACGCCTACTTAACCAATCAAGAATGGGATTCATTCCGTTCCGAAATGGAAAAAGATTATCCTATCGCTTTCCAGAATTATAAAGATGGTGATGGCGGAGAGATTGAAGAAAAGCAGTATCCACCCAAGATGGCTTCTTATGGGTCATCGAGCCGATTCATTTATAAACTATCACGCGACATACCTGGATTTGAATTCGAAAAGAAGCTGGGGATTTGCGTCCCCGCACGAAATGAGAATACGGAAGCAAAGGCATCGCTTGATGGTTATTTAGAATCCAAAACTATATTTGTCGAGGCAAAATGTCGCGAGATTTATTCTGAGAGCCATCCAGAGTTCAATGAGAAATATCGAGCATTTTATAATTTCCTTTCTGAAGGAACAGGTAGCGACTTCCAATTCGAATTAAAAGAATCGGTTAACAAGAAGGGAGAGATAAAAAGAAGAATTTACTTCTCATGGGCGGGAAAGCCCATCTCTCACCTCGATCTAAAGCAGCTTCTCTGTCATATGCTCGGAATCGGGAAGAAAAGCCTTATTGAAGGAGGAAAAAATACTCCCACTCTTCTATATCTTGTGTATAGGCCAACTGATAAGGTGTTGTCTTTTATCAATAGCAAGCGCACAGTTAATTCCATTAAGCGCTGCAGGGAGATTGAGGAAAACGAAGCTTCTTCAATAATTGATACTAAACTTCTTTACAAGTTGGCGGTTCGTTTTCTACATGAGGTAAAGAACGTGAACGCAAGCCTAAGTCCTGAAGAGGTGGAACGAATATCAAATAATTTCGTGTTTAGGTTTTGCGATCAAGAAGAGTATTCACAAATACTGCGATAAACAGCGAAACGGCCATCCAAAAGGACGGTCGTTTTCGCTTTGTTGGCCTTTTCTCTGGCCGCAGGCTCGAAAACTAACTTCTGACGGTGACTCCGTTCGACAGGGCGAATTCTTGCAGCTCCTGGCGAAGTTTTCTGGCCTTGCGAGCCCGGTACTCTGACTCCGGCATCTTATAGACTCCAGTCTGCGGATCCAGCTTTTTGGAAAGCACATCCATATCCTGATTGATCTTGCGCTCGGTGATCCTTGCGTAGATCTGGGTGGTCTGGATATTTGTGTGACCCAGCATCTTGGATACCGACTCGACGGGAACGCCATTTTCAAGAGTGACGGTGGTTGCAAAAGTATGCCTGGCCACGTGGAAGGTCACATCCTTATTGATGCCGCAGAGGGCAGCAATCTCCTTGAGGTAGTCGTTACTTTTCTGGTTGGAATACACCGGGAATACCAGGTTGCCTTTCCGAAGCGGCTCGTACTTTTTTATGAGGCGCAGAGGTATCTCCAGCAGCGGCACGTTAACCGGGACCTCGGTCTTTGTGCGCTTAGTGACGATCCATAGTTTCCCGTCGTTCTTCCGGACCAGGTTGTCAGTGGTCAGCGTTTTCACATCGATGTAGGAAAGTCCGGTGTAGCAGCAGAAGAGGAAAATGTCTCGCATCCGTTCCAGTCGCTCGGAAGTGAACTCGCGGTTAGCCAGGCGCTCCAGTTCGTCGATGGTTAGGTAGGCACGCTCAGTCCTGTCCTTGCGGAGATTAAGCATATGGAAGGGGTTTCCAGTCACCCAGCCGTAGTCCCAGGCCATCTTGTATACTGTTGAGAACTTATGCATGAAGTGGATGGCGGTGTTGTTGCCAATCTTGTAGGTCTTGCGATTCCAAAGGTAGAACTTATCAAGCAAGCGCTTATTGATGGCGTCGATGGAAATGTCATTTGCATGCATCTCGTCCTTGAGGAATTCCTGGACTCTGTTCTTGCAGATTTTATATCGAATCAGAGCCTCTTTGCCGTAGCCTCTTGCCTTTACGAGCTCGGCATACTCAGTGATGAACTTATCGAAGAGGTCCATTGTGGACTTGATGGGCTTCTCTTCTGTGGAGCAGAGCTTATTCTTAAGCTTTAGTGCAGAGATGCTTTCTCCTTTGGCCTGCATGTCGTAATAGTGCCTAAAGAGAGATGACTTGATTTCGTCTAAAACAGCGTTGATAGTTTTATCATCCTGGGTCAAACCATAAGTTCGATTCGCCTTGGTGTCCCAGCGAGTGGGATCGACGCTTTGTTGGGTAGAGAAATGTGCCATTTCTCCATTTACAATGATGCGGGTAACAATGGATGCTTTCCCATCAGATTTGACCTTTCCTTTCTGCAGGAGGAAGGTCACTTTGAATGTTGCTTTCATCTCTTAGTTATTAAGTTGTACAAAAATATTTCTCAACCATGAGATGATAAACAGACAATAGACTCGAAACAGACTCAGCGGTGCCCGAAGGAGGCTCAAACACGGGCTTCGGTGGTGCTAAAAAGAATCGAACTTTTGTGAGTCTAATAGACTCGTAATAGACTCATTTTGAGGTAACCAAGCTGTAACCAAGCCGGGTTCTATCCCCCAAATAGCCAGCGTAACTATTTGAAAATCAATGTTGTTTTAGCGGAGCCTCTTCCCCCGCGAGCTCGCTCCTATGCTCCACTCGGTCAAGGATTTAGGATAAAACTTAAGTCCTTGATTTTCTTTTAGTCTTTTGCTCGCACGTGCAGAATTGTGAAAGTTGGAATCGTTTACAAACTGAAAAATGAACTTTAAAATTGTAAGGTGCTATAGTTCTCTCCACGTGGAGACTTTTCCATCGGAACGCTGCATGGTCTGACCACCTCCATAGATGACGGACTTTCTGTCAGGAGATGCGCCTGAAAGCGCAGACCAATAATTGAGCCCTTTGAAATAATCAGCCGAGAAAGTTGCTCCGGATTTAATCTCGTAAGCATGTTGCACACCATCTATGGATTGCAGGAGGTCGACTTCATGCCCGACATTGTCCCTCCAGAAAGACAGGACAGGCTCTTCGCCAGCGTTGAATGCACCCTTGAGGAACTCTGAAACAACCATATTCTCAAAAAGATTTCCTCTCATGTAATGTGTCTCCAGTTGGGAGGCATCATGGATTTCAAGAAGTGAACATGCGAGCCCGGTATCACAGAAGTACAGCTTGGGAGTCTTTACGAGACGCTTTGAAAAGTTGTTGTAATCAGGTCTCAAGAAATAGATGATGCAGCTTGTCTCAAGTATGGAAAGCCATGTATCAATGGTGGGGGCGGTGACACCGCACTCCACTGCCAGAGAAGACTTATTGAGAAGTTGGCCTATCCTTCCGGCACACAGCTTTATGAACTTGTTGAACATTGAGAGGTTGCCTATATCACGAAGTTCCCGTACATCCCGCTGAATATAGGTCTTGATATAGTTCGGATAATAGTCGGACGGAGCTATGCCTTTGTCATAGATTCTTGGGAAGCAACCTGTGAATATTGCCTCGTTGATGTTGTCCTTCATCAATGATGCAGACCGCAGCTCACGGAGGGAAAAGGGCATCAGTGTAAGAAGTGCCACTCTCCCGGCAAGGCTCTGGTCGATAGACTCCATGAGGGTCATGTTCTGTGAGCCCGTCAGGATATACATTCCCTCTTTCTTGGCAGCGTCTGTATGTGTTTGCAAGTAGGATAAGAGCGAAGGGACTCTCTGTACCTCATCAAGTATGGTATGGTCGGGGTAGGATGCAATGAATCCTCTTGGGTCTTCAGTAGCCCAAGACCGCATGTCCAAGTCTTCAAGGGAGACTTTCCTGTAGTCCGGGAAGGTTGCTTCTGCCAAGGTGGATTTCCCGGATTGACGTGCACCAGTTATTGCCACGAAAGGAAACTTGGTGGCAAGATATTGAAGCTTTGAGGTAAGTTCTCTCTCAATCATGGCCGAAAAGTTTTTTACAAATTTAAAGTTTAATTTTCAATTTACAAGGATTTATGGCAAAAGGAAGAACGAAAACATCGGATAGATGTCCCTGATGTCCATAAGCGCCATCAGCCCGCGGACAAGTTTGCGGCCAACCCCGCCAGGGTTGACTGTTCTTTCAGAGCTTCAATCGCCACTTAGGTCTTGACCTCAGGCGTGTACTTCTTGCGTGATGTCTTTCCCATATTCGACAACAGATTTAAGTGTTTTTGTTTGTCTTAACTCCGTCTCCAATATTTGGGGACCATTATAGAGGTGACAATATCGAAGGGGCTGGATGCTGGACGCTCCCGGCTGCTGTCCCAGCGTTATGGTATCATTCCCCGAAAGCATAGGCACATCAGAATATCTCACCGTTCCAAAGCATCTTCAAGAAGTCAAGCACATAAATTAACTCGATGTCTTCAACCTTCCTCGTTACCGGCTCAAGCGAAACGAGGATCAGCCTGCAGTCTGGATGCTCTTCGTGGAAAGCCTTCAATCCTTTTTTATGACGAGTCTTGACCTCCTCGGCGGATTTTATTTCAATGGCAACTTTGGCATCTCCGATAATGGCATCAACCTCCTTCTTGTCGTAAGTGCGCCAATAGGAGATGATCTCTTTTTTGTCTTTGTATCCCTTGTATGCGATAATCTCCTGCATCACAAGGTGCTCAAAGGCTTGGCCATAATCATCAGTGCCGCGTTTCAGGGAATGGCGCCCCATCAGGTAATTGGCAAGTCCGACATCAAAATAGTAGAACCTGGGGGCCTGGACGATTTTCCGCTTTACTTCTTTCCTGTATGCGGGAATTTCGTAACCAATCAGTGTATCATACAGAATCTGGAAATATGACTGGACGGTTTTAGCTGAGACTCCACAATCGGAAGCTATGTTCGTATAATTCAGCATTTCACCATCGGAAATGGCGGCAACTTCCATAAAGCGCTCAAAGGCTTCCAGTTCCCGGACTTCACCTTCTTCGCGTATTTCTTCGTTCATATACACTTCCACATAACCTTTGAGGCGTTTCGTGGCGTCTGGAACCATATAGTGGCGGGGAATCATGCCGTTCTGGACTGCACGGTCCAACTGAAAGTCCGTGACCTCCGGCCAAACAAGGGGATATAGCGTTTCGGGGATCGCCCGCCCTCCGAGGGTATTCGCACCGGATTTTTTGAGTTTCCTGGCACTTGAACCACTGAGAATGAACCACAACCCCTTGTCAACCATTAGGGAGTGGACTATATCCAGTAATTCCGGCACTTTTTGAATCTCATCTATGATGACAAGAGTTCCTGCAGGTTTGTCTGAAAGCGCTTCTTTAAGCGCATTCGGATTCCTTTTAAAGAATTTCCTCAGTTCCGGGTCAAGCAGATCGTAGTAGATCTTGCCCTTGAACCGTTCTTTCAAAAGAGTAGATTTCCCCGTCTGACGTGCCCCAAACAGGAACATTGCTTCGTCTAACTTGCTCTCAATATCAAATAGTCGCTTATACATAACGCCTCAAAATTTCTTAATCATACTCCGGATTTTTCTATAAAATTATGGAGTACGGTCACAAATTTAGTAAAGTTTATCTGAATACCAAAATCTTTGCAAGATTGACCGTTATTTCTTCAGATACCGGTTCATCAACTGATTGGCGAGTACCGGCAGCGCCCTACCTCCCGGGAACGCCTGGTCTTTGTACTTGTCCAGAATGGCCTGGACGAAACTGTTCAAGTTAATGGGAAGTCTGTCATAAGTCTTGACCGTAGTTTCACTTTGGTACCGTTCTTAGGAATCTGGAAGTTGTACAGGTGAAAGTAAACTTTTATCAGTAATTATCATTAATCTGAGTCAACCTAAATCAGGAGAATACAAGCCGTTACATATCATCCAGGGAGAGGCAAGAAAGTACAATCTTGTTCTTTCTTGCCAGTTTCTCCTTGGAAGAGAAGTACGCGGTTTTTTCTTCCAGAAGGCCTTTATTGAACTTCTCAGGATTTCGCTTTACCTCTATCACATCGAGTATATTCTCTTTCAGACGATGGGCAACTATGTCCAGTTCTGCCTGTTGATGATGCCCCTCCTTGTCAATGTACCCTTTAGGGTCCCACCACCCTCCGATATCGCGGTATTCCATACTTTCCACAAGTTTAAGCTTGAAGTATCTCTCAAGTATGTCACCAGAATAGGTCTCATAATCATCTTCCATTATTCTGCGCAGTGCCGGGTACTGACCGATTTCGATGAGCCGCTGGTTCTTCTCTACATAGCGGAACCAGAAACGGAGGAAGATGTCGCTAATCTCATATCGTACAGTCTGAGTTTTGGGCTTTGCCCATATTGGCCTAACTTTCCGAATCAGGTCATAAGTATCTTCCAGTTTTAAGAGTTGCCCGCCTATGCTTTTTCCACCCAGATAGTCTTCAATGGAAGCCTGGGTATTGTATCCCAACGATATTGCCTGAAGGATTGAAAAGTACGTCGCATACTTCTTTCCAAATTCCTGGATGAGGAGTTTCCTACCCTCTTCTATCAAGGGAGAATCCTCCTTGCAGATTTTTGCAATCATCTTATCGCAAGTTGTGGCTTTCACATCAATGAACAACTCCACATATTTCGGGATACCGCCAGTAAATGTATATAGTGCAAGAAGATCGTCGTTGGAATAACCCGGGGCGTTGTCCTCCATGATTTGTTTGAGGACTGATGTGGGGAATGCCTGCAGTTTGATGGTCGAATCCTGTCTCCCGTAAAGTGGTTCTTTCCTGTCTTTGAAGAGTTTCTCCATCAGGGAATAAACAGAACCGCTGACAACCATATTCACATGGCTATCCTTTTGGTACTTGTCCCACCAGTTCTGAATATCGCTGTATATGGATGGATTGATCTCCAGGAAATTCTGAAATTCATCAAAGACAAGCGTGTATTTCCGGCGTGTTCCTTCCTCCATCAAGAAACGGAAGACATCACGGAAAGCACTCATCGGAGGGACGAATACCCCTATCTTCTCATGGAACTCTTCGCAGAATTCCCCACATAGGACTGATTCACTTTTTTTACCTACGAATAGATATACATAGGTTTCATCCTGATAGGCTTCCTTTATAAGAGTCGTCTTCCCTATACGTCTCCTTCCGGTGACAACAGTAAGTCGAGAATAACCATTGTACGATAGTTCCCTCATTTCGCGCAGTGTCTCCAACTGCTCTTCTCTGTCATAAAACCTCATTTCAATAAATTTTACAGCCGTAAATTTTACGGCTGTTGCAAAGTTAGTAAAAAGAATAGAATACGCAAGAGTAAAAGTAAAAAAGAGATAGACGGCGGAGTATGTCTGCGGATTCTTCAAGGGAAACAAGAATCAGTCGACAATCCGGATGCTCTTCCTTGAAGGCTTTCAACCCGTTTTTATGGCGGATCTTCACTTCCTCGCTGGACTTAATCTCAATAGCAACCTTTGCGTCTCCGATAATGGCGTCGACTTCCTAGTCATAGTATGTGTGCCAATAGGAGATTTTCTCACGGCGACGGTAATTATACTTGCTGACTACGCCAGTTACTTAACAGAATCCAAAGCGGCAGACAGTGCCTCTGTATCAGAAGGCCTTGGTGCATGAAGCTGCACGATGTGACCCTGAGTATCAACAATCATATTCCATGGAATCGACATAGCTCCATCGGCATCAAATAGACGCAGGAGATCAGAGATGAGAGCTTTTCCTGCCCGGGCGTGATAACCACGCAGTTGATAGTACGCCACCATCTCCCTCCATTGCGAGTCGTCACGATCTTTGTCTACCGACAGATAGAGCATTTCATAGCCTTTATCCTCAAGTAGTCCATGTAATACGCCCTCATGCGCAAACTCATCCTTGCACGGCCCACACCAGGTGGCCCAGACATCAATGTATACTTTCTTGCCGGCGAAACGGGAGAGAAGCGCCTCCATAGTTGAAATATCCTCCGTATCTGTCATGAACTGAATATCGTCCGACAGATTCTTAGGAGCATGGAAAGCACAGATCTCTTCATAATACCCCTGCATGGCTGCAAGATAGGAACTATTGGGATATGTGTGTTTGAACTCCTCATACAAAGGGATCAACTCCTTTTCATATTGTCTCTGGGTGGCGGCAAAACACCACTGATATGCGTAAGCGCTCTCAAGCCGTTCTCCCGTTAAAACTTTTTTATATTCACCAATCAACAAAATATTGATTTGTCCGGCTCGAACCATAGGCATTATTTCCTCCCTCCGTTCCATCAACTTACGGGAAGCATAGGCTTCCATCAAATCGAAATAACCCAGGGCTCCAAGCATGCGATCTGAATCCGGATTGAAGCCCTCAAAGGCAGCAGTCTGAATCTCCTCTGAACTAAGCAGAACGCCTACCTGAGCCATCACGGAACGGACATTACATTCGCGATCTGCTGCGATGGGATCAAACATCTGCTGCGAGATCTTGCGTGTCCTCAGAAGAGAATCAAAGGGAGCCATCTGCAAGGCTCGGACGCTATCAAGTTTAGTGCGAACCAAAACGGGATCCGTGTCCCCTGTATAGGAAAGAGCCTCCATTTGCGGATGGCCGTACCTGGGTATTGCAATATAAAAACGTTGTGCGTCCTGTCCCGGTTCCTCAAATGAGAAAGTAGATCCATCGAAATCAAGTTTGTATGTTTCACCACGCTGGACCGGAAAATACACGATAATACTGGGATTACTCACATCTTGAAGACTGACGAACTCCGGTTGTTTGGCGGCAATTCTGAATCTGAGTTCATTTGTCCCGGAAAGCGTATCCTGTATCAAGACAGAATTAGCATGACCAACAGGTACACTATGCCTCAAGACCATTTCCGGAATATCACTGGTGTTTTTAACGATAACCTCCGCATCCCGAGAACAAGCGGCAAATGAAAGAAAAATAGATATAAAGGCAAAAGGAAGAATTCTTCTCATATAACAACCAAACTAAATCTTAAATATCAAATAGTTTTAAACGAGCACTATTTCATACCACCTTTACAAAATTTACCACCTTATTTGGTGGTAGACACAGCGATCACAAATTTACGATTATTTTTCGAATTGATTACATGAAATTTCAGAAACAAAACATAGATGCAGATAACTGAAAGGAATAACGGTCAACGCCTGCTCTTCGTTTACGCCGGAGGTCTCAAAGTCCTCCCGCCCAGCAAACTCCGATATATTATGGAAAAACCCACCAAAAAAACTCACTCCGTGACCATTGCCAAATATGACGAAAGAATGAGAATTTGATTATATTTGCACATCTGGAGACGCCGTGAGATTAGCTCCGGACGGCTCTAACTTTGTGGCAACGGTTTACGCTGAAAATAAAATATGGTAGAACTACGTCAGTTGTCTAAGGAACAGGTCGTTATGGGATTTGTGGCATCCTGCGTTGAGGATGTGGCAAACCGTCTCGGTGTAGATTATGCTGAGATTTATAAGCGTATGGATGCCGTTGGGATGATCGACCAGTACCTCATACCCTTTTACAACACGCTCCACACGGAAAGCCGTGAAAACTTAACAGATAGCTTGATTGAGTCTCTTAACAGATGGGAGGCCAAGAAATGAAACTATACCACGGAGGATATACAGTCATTGAACATCCCGATTGCCTTGCAGGCCGGGAGAACCTTGATTTTGGGAAGGGTTTCTACACCACCCTTATTCAGGAACACGCAGAGCAGTGGGCTAGGCAGGCGGCCTTCAACAGGGGCCGACTGAAACCCATTTTGAACGTGTATGAATTCGACAAAGAAAAGGCTGTTTCTGAATACCGCTACCGTTTTTTCCCTGCATACGATGAAAAGTGGATGGACTTCATCGTTTCTAGCCGTATTTGCATCCTCAATCAAGAGGTGGCAAACAAGTATCTGAAATTCATTGAAAGCAAAGAGTTATGAGTGAGATAGAAAAGAAAAAAGCCGTCCGTGAAATCCTCCTCTGGCAGCAGATAGGCTGCATCGTTGTAGCCATTGCTGAGAAGTTACAAGTGCCTTATAAAAAGGCATTGGACATATTCTACGAAAGTGATACCTGCCGTAGGCTTCACGATGAGCGCACGGGGCTGTATCTCTTCAGCGACCTTTACATTGCAGACGAAGTTATCCGAGAGTATCAGAGCTGATATCACGAATTGTTTCTGAACCAAGTATAAGATGCAAATGCTACTGCAGGGCAATTCTGCGAGGAGGGTGCATCGTACATCAAAACCCGATTTTTCATCGCCGGCTACTTCTCGCACTGATTATTTCTTCACAACAGAAAGTCAGCAGGTCCTTCATCTCCGGCTCCCGACCGGTTAGGATTGCCTGGATGGTCTTTTTGCGGACTACGTTTTCAATCTGACCGCCGCTGAAGTCAAACTTTTCAGCGAGGAAGTGAGCATCGACTTCAGGCAGCTGCGGCATCATAGCATTCCAAATCTGGCACTTGACATCCACGGAAGGATTGGAAAACTTCACCTTGTAAAGAAAACGGCGCTCAAATGCTTTGTCCAGATTTTCGGTAAGGTTTGTAGTGGCTATCAGAATTCCCTTCAAATTTTCCATCTCCTGAAGAATGATGTTCTGAAGACTGTTTTCCATTTTGTCAACGGCACTTTCTGCCCCGAATTTCCTGATGCCAAAGATAGCATCAGCCTCATTGAACAGCAGTATTGGTGTAACAGAGGTAGACTCAACAAGGCTCTTGTAGTTAGAGAAGAGCCTCTTTAAGTTTTTCTCACTTTCACCGACCCACTTGCTCTTAAGTTTGGACACATCCGCCATGATAATGTCACGTCCGGTCTTCTTTGCCAACTGGTACACGGACTCCGTCTTGCCGGTGCCTGGACTTCCATAGAAAAGGCATGTGAAGCCGGAGCGCATACCCTTGTCTTCCAGGGCTTTCCTAACTTCGGCATATCGTTTCTCGGAGAGAAGATCATTAAGTGTACTCAGACCCTCTTTCACCGGACGATCATAGAACAACGGCTTTTCTTTTAGGGAGTCATATTTGAGTAAGCCGGGCATCGGAGCCCCCTCATGTAACCCGCCACAATCAGCAAAAATCTCCTCCTTTACCGAATCTGCGAGTTTAAAATTATCTTTGACGAGCATACCATCACGAGAAGCGTACGTGATAACACCTTTCTTTTGCAGTTTCAGCCCTTCATATTTGTAATACCGCTGCATGGTTTCCATTGTGCAATTGTCAAAAAAATCCCGGAAGCACCACCAGCCGCAACAATCATCATCGTATTCCTGATATCTGAAGCATAAGGCATAAAAGAGCATTCTTTCAGCCGGGCACATACTATCCACATAATCCAGATTATTGAAAGAATCCCATCCTGCATCTTCTTCATACTCATCGTCCCCTTTGGCCCCTTCTTTCAGTATTCCGTATTTATTCGCGGCCTTAGCGATACTTGTTCCAGGATTTGCCAATATCATTGCATCCATTTCGTTCAAGGCCATCCCACATCCGACTTCTTCATGGTCAAGTTCACTGAACAAGCGGATTATTCTGGACAAGATTGTAACGGTTTCAAGATTGGTGACAGCCGGTTTCTTAAATGCTTTGTTTTTTTCCAGGCATCGCAGAACCTCTTCTCCAACACGTATATTGCCCCAACGTCCTCTTTTTATGATCAGCGCTCCTTCAAGAGCCCTCAGATCATCCTCATAAGATAACAACTGGACAAAACTGGTTTTGAGTTTATCCGCCAGATCTTTTTTAGAAAAATCATCACACTTGGAAATCTCTACAATAATGGAAAATAGTACGGCTTGCTTCGTACTAATCGCCATCTCCCCTGCAAGAAACTCTGCCGGCTTACTAACCTCCCTCATCAACTTCTCGTCAAACCTATAGTATTCTGATGTATCTCCGAGTCTCCCCTCCTCCTCATATAAGGCGGTCTTTACGATTTCCGCTATCGCGGATATTACAGTGTATTTGTCTTTTGAGTCAGCCATAATGCGGATTTGTTTATCATTCTGGAGACAAAGGTATGGTATCCTCTTGCCGAAATGTGGCAGATAGGACTTTTCCCTGGCCGCAATGATAGAAATCTATCTCCTCCAAAAACTTGTTTTTATTCCCTCATATTAAAAACAAATGCCTACCTTTACAATCTCATCACATCAAATAAGTGATAATAAAGAATACATATTCCAGATAACATTTAAACAACAAGGAAATGGAAATTTTAGAAAGAATTCAGAGTAGAAAGGATGTAAAGGCGATTAGTGTTCGTCTTCTGGGTGATTATAAGTCTGTCAATTATATGGAGGCTTGGAACAAGCTGGGTGCTTATTGCCAGAAGCATCATCTTGATTATGATTGTCCGGATGCAGAATACATCAACATCTATCACGACAATCCGGCAGCAACTCCGGCTGAAGCCTGCCGCACGGATGTTTGTATCGCAGCTCCTGTCGTAGAGCAGCTTCAGCCTGAGGATGATGTGAACATCATTACGATTTATGGTGGTCGCTTTCTGGTTTATCGTTATCAGGGACCGTATGAGAATCTGGCAGAAGTAAACGCCAAGGTTTATGGCGAACTCCTTCCTGCATCTGGCGAGAAGGTGAAGTTGGGAGGCGGAGTGTTGGAGCATTGTCAGATGTTTGAGCGTTACCTTAACGACCCGGAGACAACAGCTCCGCAGGAATTGCTGACAGAAATTTGGATCTCGATAGAGTAATAATCATGCCAAATGTTCTTAGGTTAAGATTAGGCGCATTACTTCATTTTCTGATAGCCATAGGCCATTTGATTTGCCTCTTCTTTTTGGAGGAGGCATTCAAGGCTTATGGTATTTTAGATGGAATGCAGATTCTCTGTTTTGGGCAGGAATGGCTGTTGTATGTTGTTACGGTTTGCTTGGCAGTAGGCTTTGCCATTGCAGGCTTATATGCGCTCTCTGTTGCGGGCGATATAAGAAAATTACCGTTGCAGAGATTGGTGATGATAGCAATTGTTGGCTTGTATTCTATCAGAGTAATAGTAGGGATATATTGGCTGTTGCATGAGTTTTCTTATCTGCAATTCTTCTCGACTTTAGTGCCAGCGATTCTCGTCTATTGCTGTTTTCCTGGGCTGAAACGAGAAAAGGATACATAGGTAAACAACTGAGCCAACACTCAAACATCCTTATGTTTAGCCCCTTGAGTATGAAGCATTGCTCTATATTCCATAGGACTTACACCATATTTTCGCTTAAAAGCCGTGCAGAAGTGGCTCTGATAGTCGTAACCCAATTTTATGCCGATGTCGTTGATGACCATATCAGAATCGAGTAGATACTGTGCAGCTAAGCGCATACGATAGTCGAAAAGAAACTGGAAAACGGTAGTGCCAAACTCATACTTGAAGGCCTTCTTCAGAGTGCACTCGTTGGTACCTACCATCGAAGCAATTTCGTGCAGGGACGGCATGTTATGGTATTGAGAAAGAATCATATCCTTAGATTAGTGTCCGGTTACGTAAGCGTCTCCGCGGTTACGAAAAAAGAACCCAAAACCAGAAAAATAAATACTTTTGCAGACGTGTCTTTAACTGTTCAACTTTCGTTGGCAAACCTGTTCACTTTTCGATGGCAATTTACACATTTATGAGCAAGGCTGTGAATTAAAGCTTTCGTTCCGCCAAACATTGGCATATCTAGAAATCGGTATTGATTTGCAGGATAAAATGGTTATCTTTGCACAAATCGTAATAACACTATGGATATACCCAAAAATTTGAAGCATACTCCGATTATTGGTGTCGACTATGAATCCCAAGACACTTCCGCTGGAGATGCTAAATATCTCTCATTAGGAAGGGCCCAATGGGCACAAGGTTACAAAGACTATTCTGCAAAAGTTTTCCGGAAATCAAACGAAGGAACCGAACAAGAAAAGTGGTCCCGCCAGAGCGAAGAGCTTCCTCTTTGGCGAGTATTGGATCTAGCAACTCTGCTGGTGGCCAGCATACAACATACAAAAAGTAACCTTCATGAAGAGTTGGTAGGTAGTCAGGACGATTTGGAAGAATTGAATGCTTTTCTCGTTGAGAACTACAATGAGTATGCACCACGCCTAATGGAATTAAGAAGACTCTTGACAGAAAAATCAGATACCGCCATAACAGGTGATACTCCTAACATTTTTTCATTTGCCACTTCCGAACTTAGTCAAGATGCGATTTTGGCATGGGTATTATCGTGGGCAGACCCTTCTATGAGGAAACAGGATCCCTCATTGAACGTTATTGCTGTAACACTATTACAGAAAATGCTTGGTGTTGATTCCTCCTTCGCAATTAATTCTATTAAAGTTGGTTGTCAGTGGCAAAATATTGATATTTGGGCGGAAGTCAATGATGATATCTTCTTGATCATTGAAGATAAGACGCATACCTCCGTTCATGATAATCAATTGGAACGGTATCGTGAAATAGCCAATGATTATTACAAAGGAGATAGACGTATCCTTGGCGCATATGTGAAAACTGGAAATGAGCCAAATGGCATTATCAACGAGATTAAGGAAATTGGATATAAGGTGTTGGAACGAATAGATGTTCTAAATTGCATCAAGGATTATACGGGACATAGTGACCTTGTAAAATACTTTCTTAAACACCTTTGGGAATTAGAAAACGATACCAATTCTTTCAAGGAGAAACCTTATTTGGAATGGAGTTGGAATGCATGGCAAGGTTTTTACAAAGAGTTGGAAAAGCATCTGGATGATGCTAATTGGGCTTATGTTGCTAACCCAGCTGGGGGCTTTCTCGGTATTTGGTGGAATTGGGTTCCTATTGATGATGAAGAGTATGGCCCGCTACGTATGTATTTACAAATAGAGCAACCCGAGAAGCTATGTGTCAAGATTGAGTATGAAGGAGAACGGGATTTGCGATCGTCAGTAAGGTATAAGTATCATCAAATATTATTTGAGAAAGCTCAAGAACTAGGAATCAGCATCCATGATCCGGTGAGATTCGGAAATGGAACTTACATGACCATCGGCTTTATTGACTTGACAGATATCATTGGAAAAAATCCCATAAATATTAACGAGACGATATCAAAGTTACAAATTTATGAAAAACTTGTAACTGCTTGTTCGCAGCAATAATGTTTTTCACATTGCTCCCTGCCACTCTTTGGCATCTTCGTGCCGTAACTTCGCGGCATGAAACAGAATGCAGAAAAGCCCGACTATCGTTCGATGAACGAGGTCCAGCTCAAATATGAACTCATCCAGCTCGAGAAGAAGGTCCTCGACATTACCGGCGATCCTATCGACTATAAGCACTATTGCCCCTTTCTGGACTGGTGCCGGGACGAAGCGAAAGTCGAGGCTGTCGAGGAAATGATGTTGGACCGCTGTTACATCCTGAATCCCCTCTTCGACATCCACTGCACGCCAGCCGAGGTGGACTCATTGTCCAAAGTCCCTGACGAAAACGGATGTGCTTCAACCCCTCCTATCGTCTGGATGCTTTCATCATTGTAATTTGCCATTGCGGCCTCGAGGTTTTCTTCCATTTGAGCCCTGATTTAGGCTGCGAATTAAAGCATTCGTTCTGTCAAACCATGACAAGTTGCCGTCGGTTACAATAGGGACTGTCGTTTAATGTTTTCTATTTGACCGAGGCAGCCGACTGATCCCATC